>Ga0316218_1000830_pt1 | contig 38523 bp, 42 predicted proteins | sample TBH18003metaG_FD_203634 | JGI IMG/M metagenome (GOLD analysis project Ga0316218, IMG submission 203634) | Freshwater microbial communities from Trout Bog Lake, Wisconsin, USA - TBH18003 | ecosystem: Environmental > Aquatic > Freshwater > Lake > Hypolimnion/Profundal zone | place: USA: Wisconsin...
TACCAATGAGAATAAACCCGACTTGCGCAATAGAAGAAAAAGCAAGGAAGCGTTTAAAATTATTCTGTCTTAGCGCAAACAGGTTACCGATGATGATCGAAAGAATAGATAATACAATCAGTATATGGTACCAGGTATCGGCAAAGACTTTCCCGGCATTATACAAAAATGCCAGAATTACAAAAACAACAGAGGCTTTTGACACAACCGACAAATAAGCGGTTACCGAAACAGGAGCTCCTTCATACACATCAGCCGTCCATAAATGAAAAGGAACTGCAGACATTTTAAAAGCGAAACCAGAAACCAATAAGATAAAGGCAAATATCCGGAATGGAGAATCTGGCCCTTGTAATAATATTACTGAAAAATCAAGACTACCACTTACCCCATATATCCAGGAAATACCCAATAATACCAATGCAGATGAAAATGCAGATGAAATAATCATTTTCATGGCAGCTTCAGAGGATTTTCTTTTGGCAAGATCAAAATTAGCTGCAGCAGCGATAGGGATTGTAGACATTTCCAACCCCAGGTAGAGTACCAGTAAATTACCTGATGAGATCATAAAGAACATGCCCAACAAAGCCGTCAACAATAAAATATAAAACTCAATGACATGTTTATGTGTTCGTAACCATGAGAATGACAGTAATGAAATGATCCATGTAGCAAGGTTAAGTATATTTTTTTCGAGAATGATCAATTTCCCTGTATGAAACATTTCTCCAAATAGACTCCCCTCTTTACTACCAAAAAAGCCGAGCAATAAATTAAGCAGTAATACTACATTGATCAATGGCAGCAGAGATTCATTGGTCCTATCCTTTCCCAACTTGATAAACAAGAGTAAAAAGATGATGGCAACAATAACCAGTTCCTGTTTAAGTAATATAAAAAAATCCATCAGCATAGGTCAATCTCATTTAAGGTTAATCGTTTTCCCGATCTGTTCCATCATAGCTGCCGTTCCGGGTCCGATCAACTGGTTTATTAAAAAAGGAGCTACCCCTATCAGTACTATTCCTGTGATCAGTAAACCCGCAGCCAGTTTTTCATTCCACAAAGCATCTCCTAATTTTGTATAGGCTCCATCTAGTGGACCCATAATGGTTTTGCCTGTTGCCCTCAAGATATAAACCGCAGTTACTACAATGGAAGCGCAGGAAAGAATGGTGGCGAGCCTGTATAAACCACCCGGATTTTGCCATGAACCCATGAACACTGTCATTTCAGCGATAAATCCGCTAAACCCAGGAAGACCTAATGAACAAAGACCTGCAATCACAAAAACAGTAGAAATAAACGGCATCACTTTAAGCAGTCCTCCCAATTGTGCCACCATACGTGTATGCGTTCTGGTATAGATCATACCAATCGCAGCAAAGAAAAGGGCTGTCATCAATCCATGTGATACCATTTGCAATACAGCACCATTAATAGATGTTTGAGTTAACATCCCGATACCTAGTATTACAAAACCACAATGGCTTACAGAAGAGTAAGCATTAATGTATTTTAGATCCGTCTGCATCATGGTAGCAAACGCTCCATAAATGATTGCAATCGTGGCTAGTACAATGATGATTGGGGAATAATAATGAGCAGCTGCCGGCATTAAAAAAGTAGCAACACGTAAACAGCCATAGCCACCCAATTTCATAGAAATCCCTGCCAGAAACATTGAGGCAGCTGTGGGTGCTGATGCATGTCCGTCGGGTACCCATGTATGAAAAGGAAACAAAGCGGCAAAAATGCCAAATCCCAGAAACACAAATGGAAAAAAGAAGTATTGTGTATCCAACGGAATATTCATTTGTGCAATCTTCATCATATCAAAACTTCCGGTTTGATAATACACCCCTAATAACCCAACAAATACAAGCGCAGAACCAGCCATCAGCATTAAAGCAAGTTTCATCGCACTATATTCTTTTTTGCCACTTCCCCAAACACCAATCAGTAAAAATTTAGGGATTACAGCAATTTCCAGGAAGAAGAATAATGTGAACAGATCCAAAGAAATGAAAAAACCATAAGCACCCATGCTTAGCAATACCAGTAAAAAGAAAAATTCTTTATTGAGTTTTTCCATTGTCCAGGAAATCAAAATACCGGCAAATACAATACATGAGGTTAACAAGATCATGGCAATAGAAATACCATCCACACCAATATGATAATGAATAGGCAGGTTTTTAAACCAAACAAAATCATATTCAAAAAGCATAGTTAACTGGTTGCCCATACTCCTGTCCTGCAAATAAGCTATCAATAAAAAGATGCCCAGCACCAATTGTAAACCCGCTCCGGCCAATGCCACCATCCTTACCTGCTTTAATCCATTGCAGAAAAGGAGTATAATGGCAGTAACCAGTGGAAAAAGAATGAGTAAGGACAGGTTCATAACTTAATTATTTCCATACATAAATAAATAAAATTGCCAGCAGGGTCACACCGCCAAAAAAGTATAAAGCGTATCCCTGTACTTTCCCGGATTGCATTCCCTTGATCCATCCGGAAATTTTTACAGTTATGGCAGCCAGTGCATTCATACATCCATCCACAATATTTCTATCAATCCATGCAATGGGCTTACCTATCAATGGGAAAATGATTTTTTTTGTAATAAAGAGATACAACTCATCCATATAAAATTTCCTGGATACCACCCTGTAAAAAACACCTAATGCATCCGCTATCTTTTGCGGTCCCTCATTTTGCTGCTTATACAAACGGGCAGCAATCAATATAGCAATCAGGGTTAAGCCAACCGGTGCCAGAGAAAACAAAATATCTATATGCGTTTCCAAAGCAGCCCCGTCTGCAGTTACTAGTTTTGCAAATGGAATAAAACCAACTCCAATAGTGCAGACAGCCAGAATAATTAACGGAATTTTCATGGAGACTGTGCCTTCATGATGTGTTTCATGATGAGCAGACTCTTTGCTCCAGAAAATGGAGAAGTATAACCGAAACATATAAAACGCAGTAAGTGCCGCTGTAAATAATGCGACTCCATAAATCAATTTATTGGCATTGAATGCGGCTAGTAAAATTTCTTCCTTACTAAAGAACCCGGCAAACGGAGGTACACCCGCAATGGCCAGACAGGCAATTAAGAATGCTATATGGGTTATCGGCATCAGTTTCCGCAATCCCCCCATATCTTTTATCTCGTTACTATGCACCAGATGGATAACGGCCCCTGCACAAAGAAATAATAATGATTTGAAAAAAGCATGGTTAAACAAGTGAAACATTGAAGCCATATAACCAAGTCCCTGCTCACCTACCTGCTTAGAAACCCCTAGCGCAAACATCATGTATCCAATCTGCGACATCGTTGAAAATGCCAACACTCTTTTGATATCTGTTTGGGTACAGGCGATGATTGCTGCTAATAAAGCAGAAAATGCACCGATATAAGTTACCACTTGTAATGCCGTAGCATCCATTGAAAAAACCGGGAATAAACGAGCTACCAGATATACACCGGCCACAACCATGGTAGCCGCATGTATTAATGCAGAAACAGGGGTAGGACCTTCCATTGCATCAGGTAACCAGATATGCAATGGGAACATCGCCGATTTACCAGCACCACCAATAAATACAAGCACTAATGCCCAGGTTAGGGCAGATGCTCCTAAAAAACCTGCTGTGGTGATAGCTATATATTCAGGAGATTGAACAGCCGTTAATTTGTGTATCAATGTGCTGATATCTAATGTACCACTATAGAAGCCAAGAATCAGGATTCCAATTAAAAAACCAAGATCAGCAAAACGGGTAACAATAAATGCTTTTTTAGAAGCTGCTACGGCTGTTGGTTTCTCATAATAATAACCGATCAATAAAAAGGAAGATACTCCAACCAATTCCCAGAAAAGATATACCTGGAAAATATTGACAGATAATACCAGACCCAACATTGAAAAAGTAAATAGCCCCAGGTAAGCATAATAAGTCGCAAATCTCTCCTCGCCTTTCATATATCCCAGACTAAACATATGTACCATTAATGAAACAAAACTGACCACAACAAGCATCATTACCGAAATCGGATCAATCACTATGCCCATATCGATAGACACACCGGGTGAGAATGCAAGCCATGTATATTTAAATGCTATAATCTGGTGATATGCCCCAGCCACTTTCCCGTCAATAAAGAAATATTGTCTGGCTGCCATCAATGCTATAGCAGTAGAAGCCAATAAAGCCAATGTGCCAATAATTCCTGCAGATTTTGTAAAATATTTTCTTCCAAACAATCCCAGTAAAAGAAAACTGGCAAGTGGCAGCAATGGAATCAGGACAATATAGGCGTAGTCTGACATAAGTTAATATTTCATTTCAGTTGCGTCATCTACATCAATAGATTGATGACTTCTGTAAAGATTAATAATAATGGCTATAGCAACAGCAGCTTCTGCAGCAGCAATAGTGATGATAAAAAGAGAGAAAAATATTCCATCCAATTTACCCGGATACAGGTACTTATTAAATGCGACAAAATTAATATTGACGCTATTTAGCATCAGCTCAATGGCCATTAATAAAGTAACCAGATTCTTTCGTGTAAACAACCCGTACATCCCAATAAAGAAAAGTGCGGTACTTACAAAAAGTATATGCGCCAGCGGTATCTCAGACAAACTGTTCACAGTCTATTATTTTGTTGTGAAGAAATGACAGTCCCCACTGCCTCTTGCTCATTTTCAAGCACTCCTTTATTTTTTGCTTCTTTACTCTTCATCGCAATCACAATACAGCCAATCATTGCCCCCAATAATAACATACTCACCACTTCAAATGGTAATACAAACCCATGGTCTGCTGTACTTAGCATTTGCGTACCGATATCGGCCACAGCAACTGAAAATTGAGTGCCGGGTAATTGAGTAAATCCATATTCATTAATCAGCATACAACAAAAGCCTGCACCAAAAAGAACAGCCAGTAGTGAGAAAACCGTTCTCAGTAAACCAGGCCCAGGCATTTCTTTACCTGATTGCTGTGTGAGGAAAATAGAAAATATGATCAATATCACAATCCCTCCCACATATACAATGATCTGAACTGCTGCCACAAACTCTACTTCCATCCAAAAATAAAGAGAGGCAATTCCCACCAATGAAAACAATAACCAGATAGCGGAACGGAATATTTTCTTCGTAGTTACCGACAAGATACCAGTACCCAGCAAGAACGCTGATATCAGATAAAATATAATAGCATGTGCATTCATTATTCTACCCCCTCCCTGATTTTTGAGCCTGGTTGGTTTAATTTTTTTGTCAATCTGCTGCGATCATATACGCTATGCTCAAATTTCTGCGACATTTTAATAGCATCGGTTGGACAAGCCTGAACACATAGATTACACATAGTGCAGAGTTCCAGATGATAAATAAACGTATCGATTGCTTTTTTCTTTTTCCCTTCGGGTGTGATATCAAATTTGGTAATGATTTTAATGGTGCCATTCGGACAAGCCAGTTCGCAGGCAGTACATCCGGTACAGGCATGTTCATTATTCTCATCATGGCTCATCACCACTTCTCCTCGAAATCGTTCCGGCAAATTCAAATCATGCCGATTTTCAGGATATTGTTGTGTAATGATCTCTGATGGATGTACAAAATAATATCCGGTCTTCTTCATTCCGGTTAAGAGAGACTTAACCCCTTTGTACACATCAGATATATATTCTTTTAAAAACATTTTGCTAGATTATCTATTTTATCAAAATCAATCCCTTATTAAAAATGCCATCCCAATATCGCAATTACAGTTACCAATAATAAATTCACCAAACTGATCGGCAACAAATATTTCCATTCCAGATTTAACAGTTGATCAACCCGAAGTCTCGGGAATGTCCATCGAAACCACATGATCAGGAATATGAGAAAAAATGTTTTACCGGTAAACCAGAAAGAAGAAGGTATATAATCCATCAAATGATTAAACCCTTCCCAACCACCAATATGTAAGGGCATCCATCCTCCTAAAAATAAAGTGGCCCCGATTGCACAAACAATAAATATGTTGATATATTCTGCCAGAAAAAACAAGGCAAACCGCATCCCTGAATATTCTGTATGAAAGCCGGCAGTTAATTCTGATTCAGCTTCAGCCAGATCAAAGGGTGCACGATTGGTTTCTGCAGTAGCGGCAATGATGAATAGTATAAAGGCAATAATCACAGGAATATGACCTTTGAAAATCCACCAACCGTTTTCCTGGGAAGCGATGATATCCGATAAACGCAAACTCCCTGTTAAAACAACAATAGTGAGAATAGAGAACCCTGCCGATAATTCGTAACTAACAATCTGCGCGCCACTACGCATGGCGCCCAATAATGAATATTTATTATTACTGGCCCATCCTGCCATCAAAATCCCAATTACGGATAAAGAAGAAACCGCAGAGATATATAATACACCAATATTAATATCCCATATCTGTACCCCTTTTGCAAATGCGATAGGCGCCAGCAAAAGCATCGCCACTATCATTACCAGAAATGGAGCGAGGTTAAAAAGAAATTTATCCGCCTGATCCGGAGTCAGTCCCTCTTTCATGATCAGTTTCAAAGTATCTGCCACTGTTTGAAACATACCACCCGGTCCTACCCGGTTAGGTCCCAGTCGGATTTGTATATGTGCTGCTACTTTTCTTTCCATCAGCACCAATACCAATCCCAATACAGCAAAAATGCCAATCGCTACCAATATCACAATTGCACATTCGATAATCAGTGCCAGCGTTGGATCGAAACTACTGTATAACCAGTCGTGAATGATTTGTGTAATATGCGCAAGGCTGAACATGGTATTGATTTAATCTTTACAATTGCCTGTTAAACGGATCTGCTGATTTTGAAGATTTTATTCAAGCTCAATCCTCATATCTGTTTATATTTTATTCCTGCTTTTTATCTGTCAATATCCGGTATCACCAGATCCAATGTGCCCATCGTGGCCATCAGGTCTCCTATTTTACTGCCTTTTACCATATGATTCAGTGCAGACAGGTTTGAAAAGCCTGGTGATCTGAATTTAATCCGGTAAGGGGTAGTTCCCCCTTCACTTACAATATATACACCCAATTCACCACGAGCAGTCTCTACCCTGGTATAAAACTCACCTTTCGGTAATTTCAAAACCGCTTTTGTTTTTGCCTGAAAATCACCTTCGGGTATATTGTCAATCAGTTGCTCTATAATGGATATGGATTGAAACATTTCTCTGATCCGTATCAAGTAACGTGCATAGGAATCACCGGCAGGTTCCAATACTTCTTCAAAAGAAACTTTCTCATATCCGGAATAGGGTTGAATTTTACGAATATCACAACTCACCCCGCTTCCTCTTGCTACCGGCCCCGTACAACCATAAGAAATCGCATCTTCCGCTGAAAGAACGCCCACTCCTTTTGTACGATTTTGAAAAATAATATTATTGGCAATCAGGTCTTCCAGTTCCGTCACTTTTGATTTAAACTGGATGATAAATGCTTTTACTCTATTTCGAAAATCAGGATGCAGATCATACATAGTTCCTCCCGGCACCATATAATTCATGGTGAGTCTTGCGCCGCAAGTCTGCTCCATAATATCATTGATCACTTCTCTTTCCCGGAACGTATAAAAGAAAGGCGTAAAAGCACCCAGATCCATAGCCATTGCTCCTACCCATAATTCATGTGATGCAATTCGGGTTAGTTCACTCATGAGGATCCTGATTACCTGTGCCCTTTCTGGCACTTCAATCTGCATACCTTTTTCTACACATAAAGCACAGGCAAGATTATTGATATGGGCAGACAGATAATCCATTCGACTGGTAACATAGATAAACTGTCGGTAAGTAAGGCTCTCACACATTTTTTCTATGGACCGATGAATATATCCCAGATGGGGTTCGATTTTTTTGATGGTCTCACCATTCAAAGTGATCACCAGATGTAATACACCATGGGTGGCAGGGTGCTGAGGCCCCACATTGATTACCAACTCTCCTTCATTTCCATTGGAATTGAGTTGGGTGGTATCTCTGATAATTTCCGTTTGGGTATACATCCGCTCTGCTATAATTTAATCATATTAATAGGATCCTCGAAATCTTTTCGCAAAGGATATCCTTCAAAATCATCTGTGAGTATTAATTTCCGCAGATCAGGATGATGGAGAAACTCTACACCGAATAATTCAAATACCTCTCTTTCATGAAATTCTGCTGTACGCCAAATATCAGACACGGTTTCAATTTGAGGTGCGATACGATTAATATCCGTTTTAATTACAATGGAGTGCCTGTATTTTGTTGAAGTAAGATGATACACCATAGTAAGATGGGTCTTCCAGTCAATACAGGTTAGGCAAAACAAATAATCCAACTGTAAATCAGCATTCTTTAATTTTTCTGCCAGCAAGCGCCAGCTCAACGGATTGATGATTACATTCAACCATTCACCAGTTTCATCGAACTTGGCTTCGGGTTCCTGTGAAATGATATATTCTTTTATCTCTTCGTTCTGCATATACTATCCAGTCTATTGGGTATTGGGCTGCCTGAGTTGATCCAGGGTTAATCGACTTTTAATTTTTTCCTGTAAAGTAATCAATGCGTGTAGTAAAGCTTCTGGCCTGGGCGGACACCCAGGTATGTACACATCTACCGGTATCACATGATCCGCTCCTTTTACTACAGAATAGGTATTATAAAAAAATGGACCCCCGCTAATCGCGCATGCACCCATCGCAATTACATATTTCGGATCAGCCATCTGATCATATAATCTTTTGAGTACCGGAGCCATTTTATTAACAATGGTGCCGGCAATAATGATGACATCTGCCTGGCGGGGTGTTGCCCGGGCCACTTCAAAACCGAAGCGGGAAAAATCATATTTGGAAGAAGCCACCGACATCATTTCAATACCACAGCAACTCGTTGCAAAAGTGAGTGGCCATAATGAATTGGAGCGTGCCCAGTTTACAATATCTTCAAAAGTGCTAACAATAATACCACCTCCCGGAACAGGAACCACCTGACCTGGAAACTCTTTATTGTTCTCTACGATTTCTTCCCTCAACTCCATGTTAATGCTCCTTTTTTATGTGCGTATAAGAAACCCATGAATAATATAAAGATGAACACCAGTATCTCAAAAAAGGCAGCCATACCCAATTGCTTAACCACTACTGCCCATGGATACAGGAATACCAACTCAACATCAAAAATCAGAAATAATAAAGCGAAGAGATAATAACCCACATTAAACTGGTGCCAGGGAGAAGTAGTGGTAGGTATCCCACACTCATATGCCTGCCCCTTTTGTGGGTTACGGCTACCTTTTACTAAAATTTTTCCAACCAAAATGCCACCAGCTGAAAATAGAACTGCAGCAATAAACAAAGCAATTAAGGAAACCGGACCCATAGGTTCTTATTTTTAAGAATATATCTATGATGAAAAATAAAAATACGAAATAATCGGAGCAATGGAAAATGATTTATGCACGTTTTTTCCATGACGGTGGTCAGTAATTTTTTTGTATTTGCCTGGTTAAATTTGTCGTTTTTTCTTCTTTACAAGAATATATAAAAAGAGCCTTATCGAAATAAGGCTCTTTAACAAAAGCATCGGTTATTTCATCTGTTCAATCGCTCTCTGAACAGTAGAATCTGATTTGTTAGATACTTCAAAATATCCTTCGGTCCGCCAGATTTGCCTCGCCATAAAACTTTGCACTCTTTGTAACAACATGGTCTTGTCTTTTGCTGTAATGCCGCTCAATTCAACACTATCTTTCTTTGCAAAAGAAACCAGGCTTTTCCATTCTTTATCTCCCGGAGTAAATTTAATCGCCAAATCACCAGGTGAAGCCATCTTTTTAAAGAACTCAGGATTTTCCATATAATAATGATATACGAAATTTCCCAATGTGTTCTTATAATAAAGTTTTAATAAACCCGGTTCCATATGGGTAGTATCAAACGGAACAAAAATATCAGGTGTAATCCCACCTCCCCCATATACAATTCTGCCGGCTGGGGTTTTGAATGCTTTTCCCTTAGGTTTTGCGGTATCTCCTTTCAACACTTCGCCATTATGAAACCTTTCTGAGAGCTCCTCTTCATATTCTTCTTTTCCTTTTGTATAGGGCTTTTGAATATTTCTGCCCAAAGGAGAATAATACCGGGCAATAGTTAACCTAACCGCGCTTCCGTCAGATAATTGAAACTGCTGTTGTACCAGCCCTTTCCCAAATGACCGTCTGCCAATAATGGTTGCCCTGTCCCAATCCTGTAATGCACCGGCCAATACTTCACTTGCCGAAGCAGAAGTTTCATCAATTAATACCTCCAGTTTTCCATTTTCAAAAATGCCATCTCGCTTGGCATGGTATTCAATCCTTGGGGCATGTTCCCCTTCGGTATAAACAATCAGTTTATCCCCACTTAAAAATTCATCAGCAATATCTACCGCTTCTTTCATCAATCCGCCACCATTTCCCCTCAAATCCAGAATCAACTGTTTCATTCCCAGTTTTTGCAATTTCTCCATGTTTTGCATAAATTCTTCATAAGTACGGTCGGCAAATTTGTTGATACGCAGGTATCCTGTTCCCGGAGCAATGATATAGGCAGCATCAACTGAAGCTACCGGGATAACACCCCGAATAATCGTTACCTCTTTTAACTGATCGCCTCTCTTTAGTTGCAGATTCACTTTTGTATTTTGCTCTCCTCTTAATAACTGACGAATTTTATCTGCGTTGATATTTTTACCGGCGATCACAATACTATCATCCACTTTTATAAACTTATCGCCTACCTGCAAGCCTGCTTTTTCCGAAGGCCCGTCCTTAATCACATTCATTACATTCACTGTATCATTAAAAATCTGGAACTCAACCCCAATCCCCTGGAAATTCCCCATCAACTGTTCGTTTACTTCCTTCAGGTGACTGGAGGGTATGTATACGGAATGAGGGTCTAGATGTGACAGTAATTCATTGGCTGCCAGTTGGTTTATACTGTCTGATGCCAGTTTATCAACATATTTGCCCTTCACCAATTCCAATAATTCTTGTAAGGAAGAATGACCCGTAAGATTGAAAAAACGGTTCCCGGAAGTCTTTTCCTTTAACTGATAACCTATTACCATTCCTGCAATCATTACCAACGCAAAAACCATTGGTAACCAAACCTGCATTTTTTTACTTCCCATAATTATCGCTTCTTTGTATCTTAAATGTTTAAAAGCAAATATCCTTATTTAAGTTTGAATGCTGCTGAAAGGTTTGCGCTTTTAGGATGAAAGGGCTAAGTTGCAGTCTGATTAGGACCTGTAACGGGGTTTTGTCATCTATAATTCGCAGTTCATAGTTAACTTTAGTGTATGTCCATAATATTGATTGCCGACAGCGGAGCCACAAAATGCGAATGGTGTCTGGTAGAAAAAGGGAAAACCAGAAAAATAACCACGCAGGGCATCAGCCCATATTTCCTTAATCATGAGCAGATACTGGCCCTCCTTAACAAAGAATTACTACCCAAATTAAAGAACGCTAAGATTACCGAAGTCCATTTTTATGGTACCGGCCTTAGCAATCCGGATAATCTGGTTATAATCAAAAAAGTCTTGAAAAAAACATTTCCAGGGGCAAAAACAGAAGTGCAGACCGATTTGCTGGCTGCTGCAAGGGCTTTATGCGGAAAAGCGAAAGGCATTGCCTGTATATTGGGTACCGGTTCCAACTCCTGTTACTATAATGGAAGGAAGATTGTAAAGAATAGTCCAGGTATTGGCTATATACTGGGTGATGAAGGTAGCGGTGCCTATCTTGGTAAAAAAGTAGTACAATATTATCTTTATAACACTTTTGACGAAGACCTGAGTACCCGGTTTGAGAAACGATTTCAGGCTACCGGAATTGATATATTAGAGCAGGTATATAAACATCCTTTGGCTAACCGTTACCTGGCATCTTTTGCCATATTTCTGGCAGAGAACAGGGGGCATTATATGATTGAGAATATTATAGAGGATGGGTTAAACGATTTTTATTTTACGCATTTATATAAATACCGGGAAAGCTGGACACTACCCATTCATTTTATAGGAAGTATCGCATTTGGTTTTAGGGATGTATTGAAAGAACTTTGCAATACCTATGAACTGGAACTTGGAAAAGTATTAAAAGCCCCTATGCAGGGACTAATAGAATATCATCGATAAAAAACGGATATGTCAGAGTTTATTAAAGTAACTGAGCAAGCTTCTATTTACAGGCATCTGGAGAATATGCCAATCTTGGATTTACTGAAAAATATCAATAAAGAAGATAAAACCGTTCCGGAAGCCGTTGAAAGAGCCATCCCTCAAATAGAGAAACTGGTTTCAGCCATCAGCGATAAAATGCTGGCAGGGGGAAGATTATTCTATATAGGCGCGGGCACCAGCGGAAGATTGGGAATTGTTGATGCCAGTGAATGTCCGCCTACTTTTGGAGTTCCTTATGGACTGGTGATCGGATTAATTGCAGGCGGAGAAAAGGCTATCACCCAGGCAGTGGAATTTGCCGAGGATAGCGCTGAGGATGGTTGGACAGATCTTCAAAAACATTTTATTAGTGATAAGGATGTGGTAGTAGGACTTGCCGCCAGTGGCACAACACCCTATGTAATAGGGGCTTTAAAACAATGTCGCAAAAGGGGAATTATTACGGGAAGTATCAGTTGTAATCCATCCTCCCCGGTTTCAGCCGAAGCGGATTATCCGGTAGAAGTAGTGGTGGGACCTGAATTTGTTACCGGTAGTACCCGAATGAAGAGTGGAACAGCGCAAAAGCTGGTATTAAATATGATCTCCACTTCAATCATGATCCAGTTGGGACGGGTTGAAGACAATAAAATGGTGAACATGCAATTAAGTAATGTAAAGTTGGTTGACAGAGGTGTGAAGATGGTGATGGACGGCCTATCGCTGACAGATTACGAAAAAGCAAAAGACCTGTTATTAAAACACGGAAGTGTAAAAAAAGCAGTAGAAGCCGCTACCGCTTCTTAGCTGATATAGTATGCATGATATAGAACCTTTTTATAACTGGAGGCATATCTACATTGCCGAAGAAGATCCCAAATCACCTTTTTTTGGGAGGAAGTACAGCGAATTTACATTTTCTCAAACAGTATATAATTATTATATCCATCCACAATGGGATGATTTTGGGAGTAAGACGCTTTATCTCAAAATTATTTATGTTGACTATGAGTTGAATTTCGCCATCATTGAGTTGTTGGGAGAATGGAATGATGCAATAGAAAATGATATCATGGAATTGAAAAGGGAAGTGATGGATCTGTTATATAACCAGAGTATTTATAAATACATATTGATTACAGAAAACGTACTTAATTTTCATAGCAGTGATAAAGAATATTACCAGGAATGGTATGAAGAACTGAGTGAGCAGAATGGATGGGCTATTTCATTAAATATGCCGGAAGCTACCCAACAGGATTTCAAAAAGAAAAAACTGAACTATTATATCGAATTAATGGAGATTCCGGAATGGCGGGCGTATAAACCTTATCATCTTTTCAGGAAGATTGATGATGAGTTGATGAAAAGGTTGGACTAACGGCAAGCTTAAACTCGCTGACTATGATCTTCATTTATTTTTCTCTCAATTCTTCTGTCAGGAATTAACCATAATAAAGCAACTACAGCATATAAGGATAGACTAATCCATCCATTAAAACAGGCAAGTGCAATACCCAAAGCATATATAATAACAGAAGCTTTTTCTTTTGTATCATTTCCAACTGCTTTTGCCAATGTAGAGTTTTTTCCATGCAGGGTAACCAGAGATTTGGCAAGAATATAGTATGCAAGGCCAGCCATAAACAGATCAACCCCAAATAAAGCAGTAGGCCAGGATGCAAAATGGTTTTCACCCATCCAGCCCGAGGCAAAAGGCAGAAGTGACAGCCAAAAAAGCAAATGGATATTGGCCCACATTACTTTTCCATTGATTTTCGTAGCCGCATGAAATAAATGATGGTGATTATTCCAGTAGATTCCGATATTAATAAAACTCAGGATATAGCTGATAAAAACGGGTAGCAAAGGCTTCAATGAAATCAGTTGATCCCCCAGCGGAACTTTCATTTCCAATACCATAATCGTAATGATAATGGCCAGTACCCCATCACTAAATGCTTCCAGTCTTCCTTTACCCATAGCGTAGTATTATTTATTTACCCGAAAGCGAAATCGTTTCATTATTTGAAAATAGCCAAAAACGACTTACCTTAACACCGAAATTTTCATCAGCAAAAAAAGATACAATGTCATTACCCGTAAACAATAAAAACAGCGGAAAACCCGGAAGTAAAGGCCCGAAAGGGGGATTACAGGGTTCGAAATTTATCGCCAAACCCGGGGCCAAAGCAGCCGGGGCCAATAAAAAACCGATCAAAACCGGCGGCTCAAGAGGAAGTTGATCGCTTTAAATGGTGCTAGCAGAAAAGGAACAGAAGAACAAAAATGGAGCTATCAATGAAAATCCATTTGGTTCATTTGTTCCTTTTTTATGCGGATCCTTAACAAACACTATCAGGCTTTTTTAAATCCAATACGTTCTCTATTCTCCCAACTAATTTTTTCTGCTTTAGCATCCAGGAAATTCTCAATGGCTTCATATAGTAATTCCAACTGTTCGCTGTGGTTGCCCACTCTTTGTTTTATTTGCTCCATTTCCTCCGCCAATTCCTGGTAGGTATGAACATTCTGCCTGATAAAGACAAAAGTGCGCATAATCAGAATATTCATATGAATAGCACGGGAACTATGTAATACACTCGAAAGCATGGAAACACCCAATTCGGTAAATGCATAGGGCAGATATCTGTTCCCACCCCAACTTGAGGTTTCAGTTTGAAACCTCAAGTTGCTAAATTCCTCTTTGGTTAGTTTAAACATAAAATCAGGAGGGAATCGATCTGCATTTCGTTTTACTGCAAGATTCAATGATTTTACTGGTACTTCATATAATTTTGCCAGAACACGATCGAGCATTATTTTTTGCCCCCAAACTTCATATATAATTTCCTGTATCAGAGGATGTTGCATGATAGTGGATAAAATGGTATCCTACAAACATACAATACCACAAAAAGTAAAAAAACAGTATTTATACCTGATATAAATTATCCTTCAATCCCCATTTTATGTGTAATTATTGCAAAGGACTAATAGGGAATAGCGATTATTGTAATCTGTCTACAATGCTTAATCCAAACTTACGGAGGGTGGTTAGTGCCAGATCATAACCGGCATCGGCATGACGTATGACACCCATTCCCGGATCATTTCTTAAAACCCTGCTAAGTCTCGCTGCAGCGGCATCCGTTCCATCAGCCACAATTACCATTCCTGCATGAATACTATATCCCATTCCTACCCCTCCTCCATGATGCAGACTTACCCAACTGGCTCCTCCGGCGGTATTTACTAAAGCATTTAATACAGGCCAATCGGCAACTGCGTCCGAGCCATCCAGCATGGCTTCGGTTTCACGATTTGGTGAGGCCACTGATCCCGTATCCAAATGATCACGCCCAATCACAATGGGCGCTTTTACTTTTCCGGTCCTAACCAGTTCATTAAAAGCCAATCCTGCTTTTTCTCTTTCCCCCTGACCCAGCCAACAGATCCTTGCCGGCAAACCCTGAAAGGCGATTTTTTCTTTTGCCATTTTCATCCAGCGAAGCATGCTTTTATTTTCCGGAAAAAGTTCCATTACCAAAGCATCGGTAACTGCGATATCCTCGGGATCTCCGCTTAATGCTGCCCACCGGAAAGGGCCTTTTCCTTCGCAAAAAAGCGGTCTGATATAGGCAGGAACAAAACCCGGAAAATCAAATGCATTTGTCAACCCATTCTCCTGGGCTCTCGCACGTAAATTATTTCCATAGTCGAATGTGATGGCTCCGCTTTTTTGCAAAGCAATCATCAGTTCAACATGTAATCGCATACTCTGATAACTTAATATCAGGTATTCTTCAGGACGTTGATTTCGCAAATCAGCCGCTTCTTTATTTGATAAAGTGTGCGGAATATACCCAATTAATGGATCATGCGCAGATGTCTGATCAGTCAGTATATCCACCTTAATATTCCTTTCTATCAAACGTTGCAGCAAATGAACTGCATTCGCTACCACCCCGATACTAACTGTTTCTCCCGTTTTTTTTGCTGTTATTGCATAATCAATTGCTTCATCCAGTCCTGAAAATTTCAAATCCAGGTATTTTGTTTCTAATCGTTTATCAATTCTCCACTCTTCCACTTCTGCAATTAATGAAACTCCTCCGCACATACTGATAGCCAGTGGTTGCGCCCCACCCATTCCACCCAAACCGGCACTAACACTCAGCGTCCCTTTCAGTGTTCCTCCAAAATGTTTATCTGCTACCGCCGCAAATGTTTCATAAGTACCTTGTACAATACCCTGCGACCCAATATAAATCCATGATCCGGCCGTCATTTGTCCATACATCATCAATCCCTTTTTTTCCAACTCCGTAAAATGTTCCCAGGTAGCCCATTTAGGAACCAATTGTGAATTGGAAAGCAATACCCTTGGCGCATCCACATGTGTTTGTAGGATAGCAACGGGCTTTCCACTCTGAATCAACAAAGTCTCATCATTATTCAGGTCTTTCAAAGCTTTTATAATCAGATCCAGACTCTCAAAATTTCTCGCCGCTTTCCCCCTGCCGCCATATACAATCAAATCATCCGGTCTTTCCGCAACTTCCGGATTCAGATTATTTAATAACATCCTCAATGCCGCTTCCTGAACCCATCCCTTACAGTTCAATGATGTTCCGGTAGGTGTTTTGTATTTAACTGGATCGTAATGGAGTAATGACATGAGATGGTGGATTGTTTTTGAAACTTAGGTAATAGAAGTCAAAAGTAAAAAATCGAAAAATAGTAAATGTAACTTGCGATTTGCAGATTGTTTGGCTTTTGGCTTTTGGCTTTTGGCTTTTGAATTTTGGCTTTTGAATTTTCAATTTCCCTAATAAACCAAATCCTCATACGCCCCCTGCAATTCCCCATACGCATGATTATCCCCGGCTTTTTTAGCAGCCGCCATTCCTTTTTCATACCATTCAATGGCCAAACGGGTTTCTCCCATTTTTTCGAGCAGTTTTGCCAGATGATAATAAGAGCCAATATAATCCGGTGAATCACTGAGAATGGCTTCGAAATATTCTCTGGCCTTGCCATCCTCTCCTATTTTGGTATATTCTAATGCCAAAGCGTGCCATAAAAAATTATCGGAGGGATTGGCCTCCAAAAACTCCTTGATCTTTGCTATTCTGTCCATTTTATAAAGGTATGAATTGGTTTACAGCCAAACCCTTCCCAGGGCAGTAAAAAATTAACAGGCAAAACTTTGTCACTTTCAAATCCTTCCTATATTTGCTAATAGTTGCATAAACAACTATTTTGTAAACCGACAAATTTCCGCTATGAAAATACTCGTCTGCATCAGCAAAACTCCGGACACCACGGCCCGCATCGCTTTCACAGATAATAATACCCAATTTGATGAAAACGGGGTGCAATGGATCATCAATCCGTATGACGAATGGTATTCCCTTGTAAGAGCCATTGAACTGAAAGAAAAAGATCCATCCACTATCATACACCTGATTACGGTAGGCGGCCCGGATTGCGACCCGGTTATCAGAAAAGCATTGGCCCTGGGTGGGGATGAAGCCATCCGTGTAAACGCTCCCGCTAAGGATAGCTATTATGTAGCTGCCCAGATTGCCGAAATAGCGAGGCAGGAGAAATATGATATCATTTTTACAGGTAAAGAAGCCATTGATTTCAATGGTTCTGCCATTGGCGGGATGGTGGCAGAATTAACGGATACTCCCTATATTTCTCTTGCAACCAAATTTGAACTTACCGGTAATACCGCGCTGATTTCCCGGGAAATTGAGGGTGGAGAAGAAACCGATGAAGTGGCTTTACCGGTTGTAGTAAGTTGTCAGAAAGGAATGGCTGAACAAAGAATTCCCAATATGCGCGGTATCATGGCTGCCAGAACCAAACCCCTGAAAGTAGTAGAGCCAACTGTCATAGATGCATTAACCAGTATTCTCAGTTTTGAACTTCCACCAGCCAAAGCAGGTGTAAAACTCGTTAGTCCGGATAATGTTGCCGAACTGGTAAGATTACTTCACGAAGAAGCCAAAGCCATTTAGAAATCCAAGTATCCAACTTCAAAAAAATTATTATGTCAGTACTCATATTTGTTGATCAATCAGAAGGTCATATCAAAAAAGCTTCTTACGAAGTAGCTACCTATGGTGCCAAACTTGCCGCACAACTCGGAACTACTGCGGAGGCACTTGTTTTAGGCACAATTACCGATAACCTGGCTGATTTGGGTAAATACGGTATCAAAAAAGTACACCAGGTAGCCAATGAAACCCTGAACCACCTCGATGCGCAATTATTTACAAACGTAATTGCAGAAGCAGTAAAACAACTCGGAGCCACTGTGGTTATATTCTCGCATACCCAAACCGGCAAAGCCATTTCATCCAATGTTGCTGCCCGCTTACAGGCAGGTATTGTAACCGGTGCTTCCGCCTTACCAGATACTTCTAATGGCTTTGTGGTAAAGAAAACCGTGTTTTCCGGAAAAGCATTTGCCAATATTGCCATTCATTCTCCTATTAAAGTCATTTCCCTGAATCCCAATAGCTTTCATACATTGGCGGGTGAAGGTGTTGCAGAAGTAAGTAGCTTGGCTATTGCCGTTGGCAATCCGAAAGTAAAAGTCAACTCAGTTGATAAAATCATTGGTGAAGTTCCCTTAACAGAAGCAGATATTGTAGTAAGTGGCGGACGTGGCCTGAAAGGACCTGAAAATTGGGGTATCCTGCTTGACCTTGCGAAAGAATTACATGCAGCAACAGCTTGCAGTAGACCTGTAGCCGATGCAAACTGGCGACCACATCATGAGCATGTTGGGCAAACAGGTGTTCAGATTGCACCCAATTTATATATTGCCCTGGGCATCTCCGGTGCTATACAGCACCTGGCCGGAGTAAACAGAAGTAAAGTGATCGTTGTCATTAACAAAGATCCTGAAGCCCCTTTCTTTAAAGCAGCAGATTATGGAATTGTAGGAGATTTGTTTGAAGTAGTGCCTAAATTGACTGAGGAAATTAGGAAAATGAGGGGGGAATAAGAGAAGGTGTTTTTTAGCTGTTGGCCGTTGGTTAGTTAAACTATAGGGTACAAGGTTATATTTTTTTACAACACTTATATCGGTTAGACTAAAATAAAATATTGCTAAAAGCCAATAGCTAATAGCCAACAGCCATTACTTTCTATTTGCATTCTCCAACATCACCCTATAATCCTCCCTTACCGGCGTAAACACATCCAATATCTTACAGTCGGTAATAGCCAATCCTGAATGTTTTACATTGGAAGGGATCACTACTACTTCGCCTACACCAAATCGGATCGGTTTTCCATCCAGCGTTAATTCAAATTCGCCTTCGAGAATATGCGATACCTGCTCGTGTGGATGGGAATGTTCGGGAAGGGTTTTTCCTGCAATAACATCTACAAAGGAAAAAGTCATTTCTGCCGTATGAATAAATCTGGCCGTATACCCGCTGATCAGTTCCACCGGAGTAATTGAAGCAACCTGAATCTTTGACATAGTTCTTATTTAGACTTACGAATATACCCAAAAACAAAAAGCACCGCCTGAAGCAGTGCTTTTTGATAATAAAGTTGATTGAATTATTTTGCAAAAATATGAATAGCTAATTCAACATCTTTTGCAACCATTCCAATACCATAGTTAACACCAAAAGTAGTTCTGTCCACGCTAAAGAAAGCCTGTGCAAAAAAACCGCCTTTCTCATCCAGGTTACGGATCTGGGCCTGGAATTTAACGGGAACATTTGTTCCTTTAATATTCAGGTTACCACTGATATCAGCAGTGCTTTCACTGGTATACGTAACTCCGGTGATTTCATAGGTAGCTTCACCAAATTTGGCAACATCAAAGAAATCAGGAGTTTTCAGGTGACCGGTTAATCTGTCTCCACCACCTGCATCAGTTACTTTCAGGTTAGCCAGATCAATCACAAATTTTCCACCAGTCAGTTTACCGCCATCAACTGTTACTGTACCACTTTTGATAGGGAAATAACCAGTATGAAAATCTGATTTTTTTGCGCCTACCCAGTCAATACGGCTTTTTTCAGTAGAAACAGTTAATGAAGCCGGAGCTTTCTTTTCAGTTCCTGGGGCAAATGAATAGATGCCCGCTAAAAAGGCTACACCAGCCAATGCCAAAAATGCTTTTTTCATAAACGATAATGTTTTTTACGATTTAAGTTTAAATATACGAGATTAAGCCGTAAAATTAGCAGATTTAATGTTACAACAATAATAATAAAAAGCCCTTTTCTGAATAGTGGTTTGGCTTATCTTCGCAAAAATTTTCCCGCATGAACCTGCATGAATACCAAGCCAAAGAATTATTGAAAAAATACAATGTTCCCGTTCAGGAAGGTATTGCCGTAGATACGGTAATGGCCGCTGAAGAAGCGTATCGCCAGATTAAAACTCAAACCGGTAATAGTTTTGCAGTGATCAAGGCCCAGATACATGCGGGTGGACGTGGAAAAGGTAAAATTGCAGGTACAGAACAGAGAGGTGTAGCTGTTGCCAAAAGTTTGGAAGATGTTACCAATATTGCCAAAAACATACTGGGTGGTACACTGGTTACCATTCAAACCGGTGCGGCGGGTAAAAAAGTAAATAAAATACTGATTGCTCAGGATGTATATTACCCCGGAGCCAACCCTGTAAAAGAATTCTATCTCTCTATTTTGCTCGATCGTGCCAAAGGGATGAATGTGGTTATGTATAGCACCGAAGGCGGTATGGATATTGAAGAAGTTGCACACAAAACCCCTGAAAAAATATTCAAAGAATGGGTTCATCCAGGCGGTGGCTTACAGGGATTCCAGGCTAGAAAAATCGCTTTCAACCTGGGTCTTTCCGGTGAAGCTTTCAAAAGTTGCGTAAAATTTGTTACCAACCTGTACAATGCCTATGTAGGTCTTGATTGCAGCATGCTGGAAATCAACCCTTTATTCAAGACCAGTGATGATAAAATCATAGCCGTTGACTGTAAGATGAATATCGATGACAATGCCCTGATGCGTCACCCCGATATTGCGGCTTTAAGGGATGTTACTGAAGAAGACCCTACCGAAGTGGAAGCGGGTCAGTATAACCTCAATTTTGTGAAACTGGACGGCAATGTGGGTTGTATGGTAAACGGAGCCGGTTTGGCCATGGCTACCATGGATATGATCAAACTGAGTGGCGGAGAACCCGCAAACTTCCTGGATGTAGGCGGATCTGCTAACGCACAAACCGTTGAAGCCGGTTTCCGTATCATTTTGAAAGACCCGAATGTAAAAGCGATCCTGATCAATATTTTTGGTGGTATCGTTCGTTGCGACAGAGTTGCCGCCGGTGTTATCGAAGCATATAATAAAATGGGCAATATCAATATACCCATCATTGTTCGTCTGCAAGGAACCAATGCCGTTGAAGCCAAAAAACTAATCGACGAAAGCGGCCTAAAAGTAGAGTCTGCCATAGAACTCAGCGAAGCAGCGGAACTGGTTAAGCAGGCAGTAGCTTAGTAATTTGAAATGTGGCAATTTGAAAATTTGAAAATGAACAGCTAGGATTAACCTAATACCCATTTTCAAATTTTCAAATTAACTAATTTTCAAATTAACCTCACCTCACTAATCGCACTAAACGAATACTGAAGTCCGGTTTTGATTTCAACACAGGTATATCTTTTTCTACGCTTCTCTCCTTTTCGGAATACTTTTCCATTATCTGTTTGAAAAACAGCTCCTTCAGGAACATCTATCACAAACACATACCCTTCTTTTTTGGTGGGGTCATATTTTCTGAGAACCAGTAGTAAATCGGTTTCGCCATTGGCAGTGGCTGCAGGGTTGATAATAGATCGCTGCAATGCTTTTTCAATATCAGATGGAAATATTTTCTGTTGTACAAAATCAATCAGTAAGCGGCTGAATTGATTTTTCCATTCTTTGCCGTGAGGTTCTACTTTGTTCTTATGCAGTTCAAATGTAAGCAGGTGTGCCAATTCATGCAATAAAGTGATCAGGAATTCAAATTTGTTGAGATTACCGTTGATACTGATCTGGTGATTACGTCCCCATCCCCCTGCATGACGATAATCGCCCAATACCGATTTACGTTGCCGGGTAATGGTTAAATGAACTTTGTAATGATGCAGGTATTGAACTACTTTCTCAAAACTGCCATCAGGCAGGTAACCCGACAAAGCCTGCATTGGATGTTCTTTCGCAGGCATTATTTTTTAGGATTCAGCTGTAAAGAAATACGTACTTCCAGCCAGGTATACAAAATATATAATCCCATACTTACAAATAAAGCATTTACACTTCTTCCCGCACCGGCAGCAAATAGATAAATAACAGCTGCTGCGGCTAGTCCGAATAATTTCAAAAACATACCTGCCATTACTCCACGAATCACCGCATTGGGATTGGGGTTATGGATATTTCTTGACTGGAAATAGATATTCACCACACTAAAAGCAAACAGAATCAGATTGGCGCTAATCACCACAATGGGATCTATCTTCAGTTCCACGGCGGTTTTCCAAAAAAAAGCCAGTACAATACTAACGATTAACAATAGATATATTAATGCCCTGATTCGCTTGAAAAACGCTTTCATTATTTTATTTTTTTGAGGTATCCTTCACCACTTTTACTAAAATACCAATTAATACGAGTAAAGGTAATAACCAGATGCCTATTGGGATCCGGAAAGCTATCTATTTATCTACCCAAAAACCTGCATATACTGCAGCTCCCAACGCCAATAGTAATTGGAATGCCAGTCCGCTATACTGTAGTAAAGATGCTTGCTTGTTTACAGGCATAATCAGAAATTAGTCGCTGGAAGCTTCTGTTTTAGGAACAACAGCAGGTATCGTATCCAACTTCATAGGGGTATTCCCTGTTAGTACTTTTTTAACCCCATCCAGGTATTGATCCTGGTACCGTAATGCCTGCTCCAATGAATCGGTCCGGATTTTTAATACCTGTAATGCCGAACGGCTTTCGCGTGTTCCATATCCGGGAATATAGTATTTGAGCGGAGAAAATGAGATTAAGGCAATGGTTAACCCTACCAATAAAACAAATACCGTACTTAGCCCAATATAGACACTCAATCTCGATAAACGGAAAGTAACCACTTCTTCATAAGTATCATCATTCATCACTACCAGACGGTAGCTATTGCGAAGACGACTAAGGGTATTATTGATTTCTGTATTAGCCATATTGTTAAATCAGGTTAAAGGTAATAATCTATCCGCTTTTTCAACATCCCTAATTAAGAAATAGCTGTATTTTTAAACACATTTTATGTACCCGAGCCCATTACGTATATATAGCCGGCACAATATCCGATTGAATACGGTCCTTTTCGCTATTTGCTTTCTGCTAAACGGCTCCCTGCTTTTTGCCCAACCGAATACAACCATCGATGTTCCCAAACCCGCTAAATACGACTCAAGGGTACTGCCGGCAGAAAGAACAGGCGAAAACAAATTCACAGCTCCCAGGCGTTTTTATAATGACCTGACCAGCCGTTTCAATTATTATTTTAATGCCAATAATAAACTGAACGAGATCATTGAAAAAGCAAAAGCAACGCATACAGATGATTATACAGAATTATTACCCTTCTATAAATACAGTCTCGATGTAACCGCAAAAGACCATCTCGATTCCGTTATTTACAAATGTGTATCGGGAATTCTTTTGCATGATCTGCGCAGCGACTGGGTAGATAAACTATACCTGTTAATGGGCAAAGCCTATCTTTTCAGAAAGAACTTTGATTCTGCCGCTACCGTATTTCAATATATCAATTATGCCTTTGCTCCTAAAGATGATGGCTATGATATTCCTATAGGTAGTAATGCCAGCAATACCAATGGCGTTTTTACAATTGCTACCAAAGAAACTAAGAACCTCTGGAAAAAAATCATGAGTGTTCCGCCCAGCAGGAATGAGAGTTTTATTTTACAGGCAAGAAATTATATAGAACAAGGCAAATACATAGAAGCAACCAGCCTTCTTGAAATTTTAAGAGCTGATCCCAATTTCCCCACCCGCTTAAAAGATGACCTGTATGAAATGAGTGCCTATGTGCTCTATAAACAGAAAGAATATACAGCAGCCGCTATACAATTAAAAAAAGCGCTGCTAAAACCTTCAGGTGACAGGTCTGAAATGGCAAGATGGGAATACCTGGCTGGACAGCTATTTCAATTGGGACAAAAAGCACCTGAAGCCATCGCATCCTTTGAAAGTGCTATCCGACATACATCAGACCCTTTGATGGAAGTATATGCCAGGCTCAATATTGTATCTCTGTCAAATGGAAATGAAGAAAATGCGCTGCAAAGAAATCTTGACGAATTATTGAGAATGGCCAAAAGAGATAAATATGAGGCCAATCGGGATGTGATCTATTATGCGGCGGCGGCACTGGAACTGAAAAGAAAAAATTATACTGCTGCACAATCACTTTTACTCAAAAGCATTCATTATAATTTCAACAATCCTTTACAAAGACAGGAGAGTTTTTTACTCCTGGTCGACCTGAACTATACCCGAAAACAGTATGCGCAATCTTATGCGTTTTACGACAGTATACAGGTTCCCCTATTAAAGGAAGTTGACAAACCGCGCGTAAAAGAAAGAAAACCTGCCTTACAAATTATTACCGAAAACCAGGCCGTAATCATAAAGCAGGACAGCCTGCAAAAATTGGCTTCTCTTACTCCTGAACTAAGAAATACCTATCTTAAAAAATTACTTAGGCAATTACGAAGGGATAAAGGGTTAAAAGAACTTGATTATATTGATCCGCAAACAAACAATAACCCCAGTCTTTTTTCTGGAACAGGGAATGGAGCAGATTTTTATTTTCAGAATAATAGTTTAAAGTCCAGAGGGTACAACGATTTTAAAACACAATGGGGAACCAGGCCTAATATAGATAATTGGCGAAGACAAAGCGTCGTTGACCGATCTATGAGTCTAACCACACCTTTACTCGACAATAAAAACGCTGCAAATAACCAGGATGATAAAGAATTGACAGTTGAATCACTACTAAAAAATATTCCATTAACGGTTGCTCAGAAACAGCAATCAAATGAGGCTATCATCAAGGCTTTGCTTAGCAATGCACTAACCTTTCAGAATAAACTGGAGGATTATCCCTCTGCTATTCAAGCCTATGAAGAATTGCTGAGACGGTTTCCGGAAAGCGGAGAAGTGGAACAGATCCTGTTTAACCTCTCCTATTGCTATCGAAGAAATAATCAGTACGATAAGGCATTTGAAACCACTGATCTGCTAAAAAAATCGTTTGCGGGAGGTAAATATGCAAGTCAACTGGAAAAAGGAAGTATCTCTAAAAAGAACGATCCTGCAAAACTACGGTACGAAGATATTTACCGTATGTTTATTGAAGGCAGGTTTGAGGAAGCAAAACAGGCAAAACTGCAGGCAGATAAACAATTTGGCAAAACCTACTGGACACCACAATTACTCTTTATTGAATCGATTTATTATGTAAAACAAAGAGAGGATAGCATTGCTATCAATCGTTTGCAAAACCTGGCAAACTTATTCCCGAAAACACCGCTGGCTGAAAAAGCAGTTACTATGATAGATGTATTGAGAAGAAGAAACCAAATTGAGAATTACCTCACCAATCTTAACCTCAATAAAAGAGATGATCTGGTAGAGCGTGGAGTAGACCTGGATAGTACCAACCCAATGACCGGATTAAAAATAAGAAAATTAGGGCCGTATAAAGCCCCTACCACTATACAAAGTAAAATCAGGGATATGGTAGATATTACTGATAGAAAAACCATTGCCATTGAAGCACCGAACAAACCCAAAGTAGATTCACTGGCATCGGTTAAAGTAGGCTTGAAACCATTGACCATACAAAATATTGCTAAAAAACCTGAAACTACCAAGGCCAATGGCTTCAGCTTCAACCCATCCGATACCCAGTATGTGGTAGTAATTCTTGAAAAAGTGGATCCTATTTTTGTTTCTGAGGGAAGAAATGCATTTAACCGTTTCAACCAGGAAAGATACCCTGGTCAGCGTATAGAAATTATTACCAGAAAGATCAACGATCAGAACCAGTTTCTTGTATTTGGTCCTTTTGCTGATGCGGCAGCGGCGGTAACTTATATTGATGCTACAAGACCCATAACATCTACCAGGATCATCCCCTGGTTAACCGCAGACAAGTATAGCTTTAGCATCATCAGTAGTGCGAATTTGCAGACATTGATTAATACCCAGGATCTGGCAGGATACCGGGCATTTATTCATAGCATATTCCCAGATAAATTTTAAATGAGTCAAATACCCGTCGAATATAACAAGATCGAATTTTGGCTGATAGGTAAGCAACTAGTGAATCAGAAAATAATCACCATAATTTGCGTGATACCCCAAGATTCACAAAGAAAATGGCAGATATTTGAGGCAGATAAACATAACTTAATCATATTTTATTAAAGCAGTATGGCAAAATCTGTAAAAATTTTTTGGCGGATCTTTTTTGGTGGTTTTGCATTTTTCATTTTATTGATACTCGCTATCAACTGGGGATGGTTGGGTTCTATGCCTGACCTGGAAGATATTGAAAATCCAACCGCATCATTGGCCAGCCAGGTTTTGGCAGAAGATGGCACATTGATGGGGAAATATTATGTTGAGGACAGGATCAATGTGGATTATAAAGATATCAGCAAATATGCCGTTGATGCGCTGGTAGCTACAGAAGACAAAAGATTTTATGACCATAGCGGTATTGATGGTTTTTCTTTAGGAAGGGCATTCTTTTACCTGGGAAGCGAGGGAGGTGCCAGTACCATAACGATGCAAACAGCGAAAAATCTGTTTACAGAAAACTGGAGCACGAAAAATTTTCTACTGAGAAGTATACAGAAACTCAAAGAAGTTATTATTGCCATCAAGCTTGAAAAGAATTTCACGAAGGAAGAGATACTCACACTCTACTTAAATACAGTTGCCTTTGGAGATAATGTGTTTGGTATTCGTAATGCATCCAAGACTTTTTTTCAGAAAGAACCCGACCGTATTAATGTGCAGGAAGCCGCTATCTTAATTGGGATGATCAATGGACCAGGTATCTATAACCCCAGAACAAATCCCAAACGTGCACTTGAAAGAAGAAATCTGGTATTGAACAGAATGGTGAGCAAAAATTTCTTACCCGCGGCCGAAGCCGAGGTATTGAAACGGAAACCCATGGAAACGAATTACAAAAAACTGGATGAAAGCACGGGGCTGGGTCCTTATTTCCGGATGATATTGGGAGAAGACATGAAGAAATGGTGCAAGGAGCATAAGAAGAATAATGGCGACAATTATGATCTCTACCGTGATGGATTAAAAATATATACCACCATCAATCCCAGAATGCAGGAATATGCAGAAAGTGCTGTATCAAAGCATATCAACGCTATGCAAAAACTCCTGAATGCACAGGATAATATCAAAAACGGAAGCGTTTGGAAAGGATATGAAAATGTGCTGGAAGCCGCCATGAAGCAAAGTGATCGGTGGAGAAACCTGAAAAAGGAGGGGATGGATGAAGAGGATATCAAAAAAACCTTTTACAGCCCAACCAAAATGCATGTGTTTGCCTGGAATAAGGCAAGGGGAACCGATACAACCATGACCCCTTATGATTCTATCAAATACCACCGACAGATGTTACAGGCTGGTTTTATGGTGATGAATCCATTAGACGGACAGATCAAAGCCTGGGTGGGAGGTATTGATTTCAAAACCTTTAAGTATGACCATGCCAATATCAATACCAAGAGACAAGTGGGCTCAACAATGAAACCACTTTTGTACAGTCTGGCTATTGAAGAAGCCGGCTTTACACCGAATACGACGGTATATGATGTGCAGCAGAGTTTTGGCGAATATGGAATGGTTCCTGCCACAAATAAAACATGCACCGGAGCAGCTATGCCCATGGCATTAGCATTGGCCAAATCGAGAAACTGCGCAACAGCCTATGTATTGAAGCAATTGGATAACAATGGAAATAATGGGGCCAAAAGACTGGTTGATTTTTTACGTAAATGCGAATTTCAATCAAAGATTCCTGCCTATCCAGCCATAGGGATTGGTGCGGTGGAACTCTCGTTGATTGAAATGATGCAGGGATATAGTATGTTTCCAGGCCGTGGCTTTAATGCCAAACCCATGTATATAACTCGAATCGAAGATAGGAATGGAAATGTACTCGCCACTTTTGTACCCCACAGAAAAGAAGTGATCAGCGATGTTACTGCCTATTCTGTCATCAAAATGATGCAGGGTGTAATGACAAATGGGACCGGTGCAGGCATTGGGAATTTTGATTTGCCTTCCGAGTTGGAAATTGCTGGTAAAACCGGAACCACCAATGATAATAGCGATGCCTGGTTTATGGGATATACACCGCAATTATTAGCCGGAGGTTGGGTAGGTGCAGATGACCGATTTATTCGCTTTAAAACAGAAAGCAAGAATGGAGAAGGGGGAAGAGCAGCCATGCCAATCTGGGCTTATTTTATGAAAAGTGTGGTTGCTGATCCGTATTGCGGACTGGATACCAAACTCACATTTGCGAAACCGGAATCCATGGCCAATGATATCCAGATCAATTTCAACGAAACCGTTCCAATACCAACCGGTGAAGATGAGGAAATGGGCACCAGCAAATCTGGCGATTATGAAGTGCCTGTAAATATTAAAGCAGAAGATATCGGCCCTGAGTCTGATACCAAACTGGATGCGTTAAAAACTCCATTAACCAATCCAAAACCAGGTGATAAGGACACAAAAAAGCCGGGTGATAAACCAGCGGCTTTGCCTACTGATAAAAAACCAAAAGGCGTAATGCCTGCACCAGGCAAAAAACAGGGAGTTGGCAATTAATTGAAGAAATAACCAAAAAATGGAAAGCCTTACCGTCAATACTTTCGTAAAAAATATTCATCAAACTATTGCCTTCTATAAGCAATTGGGGTTTGAATTGACTATGCAGGTTCCCGAGGAAGGAGATGAACTTATTTGGGCCATGCTGATAAACGGCAGCGTAACCATCATGGTGCAAAGCTTTGAGAGTTTAGGCGAGGAACTACCCGGTATCAACAGAAACCAGTCCGGTGGTAGTTTACTATTTTATATAAAACTGAAACAGATCAGGGAGTATTTTGAAAAAATAAAAGACAAAGTGGAAATTATTAAAGGCCTTGAAAAAACATTTTATGGGGCCACAGAATTTACGATCAGAGATATCGATGGTTACCATCTCACTTTCGCTGAGGATGAACCTTAATAAATTCTTTTTCAGAAAACTATTTTTTACAAAGCACCTTTCCAATTAAGATTCAATGAAAGCTGGTGAAACAGGTTACTTTGATAAAAACCTGTCGCATATCGTATATGCATTTTTTTTAAAAGTATCCCCGCTCCCATCGTAAATCCATTCAACCCGCTGGTGATATTATAGGCATTCAGGTCCTGCCTGCGCAAAAAATTATACCCAGCATCTACTTCCAGTTTTTCAGTAAGAAATACCTGGGTAGATAATACCAAATGTGAAAAGATATTTTGTAAAGTAGTATTGCTGTTATAATTAGGGTCGCCCTCCGCAGATCGAAAACTGGTATCATTATAGTAGGTATTCAATTGCTGCAAATGATGCGCAGTTAGCGAAAACTGTATGGGTGCTTTGGCCAATCTTTTGGTGATCCCCATTTCTATGTCAAAAGGCAATTCTTCCTGTGTACTGCCATCATAGGTTTTCAACAGGCTACCCATATTCTTTACAACCATACTTACCTGGATACGGTTAACAGAATCATAATAAGTTACCCCGAAATCAAAAGCCAGAGCAGAAGATCGGTACATGCCATAATTCGAGTTGATATATTTCAGGGTCAGACCATACCAAAATCTTTCATGGTATTGTCTTGATGCCATTACCTGTGCCACATAATCAACCGGATGAAATGTACCCAATATATTTCCGGAAGCATCCGTTTGTGGGATACTCCCATAATCGAAATAATTAACACCCGCTGCAAAATTTGTATGTAGAGAGGATGCGTGCCAGGCACTGGTAAGACTATAATTTCGAATACCTGCTAAAAAGGAATTAAAGGAAGTACTCACCTGCCCATTCATCGAGGGTCTAAGCAAAGCCGGGTCCTGAAAAGCTAATCCCAGGTTGTTTCCAATAGCAGAAATATTCACACCACCCAAAGAAGATAGCTGTGCCTCATTAGGTTGGCCAAGAAAATTGAACACGGTATTCCCGCCCAATGTCTGCGCCGAAACACTACTCCAAAAAAGAATTCCGGTTATCAATACAACAATACCGCGCATGCCTAAGATTATCCTCAAATCTAAGGAGAAGCGATTGAATATTGAATGTTGAATGTAAATGGCTGAATCAGTCAATGGCCAATGACTCAATGACCAATGACCAATGACACTTACACCAATGCCAAATCCACAACCTGTTGCATGGTTTTCACATAATGAAACTGAACACCTTTGATAAAGCTGCTATCAATTTCATTCACATCTTTTTCATTCTGCCAGCAAAGAACAATCTCTTTTAAGCCTGCCCGTTTCGCGGCCAGTATTTTTTCTTTGATTCCCCCTACCGGTAATACCTGGCCACGAAGCGTGATCTCACCTGTCATAGCAAGGAAAGGTTTTACTTTTCTTCCGGTAAATGCAGAAGTCAAAGAGGTAAGCATAGTAATACCGGCACTTGGACCATCTTTGGGTACAGCCCCTTCCGGAACATGGATATGGATATTTTTCTTTGCAAACTCAGCAGGATCGATCCCGAATTTTTTCGCATTTGCCTGTAAATAACTGAGGGCAGTTGAAGCACTTTCTTTCATCACATTACCCAGGTTACCAGTCAGTTTCAACTCTCCTTTTCCGTCAGCCAATATGGTTTCAATAAATAAAATATCACCGCCAACATAGGTCCAGGCAAGGCCAACTGCCACTCCGGGCATATTAGCCGTTTTATAAATTTCATTACTATATCGGGATTGCCCTAAAATCTTTTCTACATCAGCAATGGTAATATTTGATTTCAATTTGCCTTTCGTAGCCAGTTCTTTTGCCTGGAATCGCATAATGGAAGCAAGCTGTCTGTCAAGTTCCCTGACACCACTTTCACGTGTATGACTTTCAATTACTTTCTCCAATACATTATCATTGATACGGAAATTCACATTTGCCAAACCATGCGCTTCTTTTTGTTTGGGCACCAGATGACGTTTGGCTATCTCCACTTTTTCTTCAATCGCATATCCGCTAAGATCAATAATCTCGAGTCGGTCGCGCAAAGCAGGTTGAATATTCTGTATATTATTGGCAGTAGCAATAAACAATACTTTGCTCAGATCATATTCCAGTTCCAGGTAATTATCGTAAAAACTATTATTCTGTTCAGGATCCAATACTTCCAATAATGCAGAAGAAGGATCGCCCCTGAAGTCAGCGCCAATTTTATCAATCTCATCCAGTATCATTACAGGGTTAGATGATTTGCATTTGCGGATATTTTGGATAATTCTACCCGGCATGGCGCCAATATAGGTTTTACGGTGACCGCGTATTTCACTCTCATCATGCAGACCGCCTAAACTTACCCGAACATATTTTCTACCAATGGCATGCGCAATAGATCTGCCCAACGAAGTTTTTCCGATACCGGGAGGTCCGAGAAAACAAAGGATCGGGCTTTTCATATCCCCTTTTAATTTTAATACCGCGAGGTATTCCAATATCCGGGTTTTGATTTTACCCATACCATAATGATCTGCATCCAGCACTTTCTTGGCATTTTTCAAATCATAATTATCAGAAGTATAATCCAGCCAGGGCAGATCGAGCATCAGGTCTAAATGATTGTATACAACCGAATAATCAGGAGTAGTGGGATGCATTCTTTCCAGCTTTGCAATACCGCTTTTAAAAAGAACTTTGGCAGCTTCGGGCCATTTTTTGCCCTCTGCTTTTTTCTTCATTTCATTGATCTCTCTTTCATTGGTATCGCCACCCAGCTCATCTTTGATACTTTTCAATTGCTGCTGCAGAAAATAATCGCGCTGTTGCTTATCAATTTCTGTTCGGGTTTTATTGGTAACCTTATCTTTTAATTCGGCAAACTGCAGTTCCTTCTGTAATACAAAGATTAATTGCTCAGCCCGCTGATGAATATCATTCATCTCCAGTAAACTTTGTTTTTCAGTCAGTTCACTGTTTAGGTTACTGCTTACAAAATTGATCAGGAAAGAAGGGTTCTCAATATTTTTCAGAATAATCGACGCCTACGTTGGCATATTAGGCGAAAGCTGGATAATCTGGCCAGCCAGATCTTTGATGCTACTGATATACGCATCAAAATTTTCATTTACCGGAATAACATCATCAGGAAATAATTCAATTGACGCTTTAAAATAAGGATCATCGCTTACAATTTTCCTGAGTGTAAAACGCTTTTTTCCCTGAATAATAATGGTAGTACCCCCATCTGGCATTTTGATCAGTTTCACAATCTTAGCCACGGTACCTATTTCACAAAGATCGCCGGCCGCCGGTTCCTCAATATTCACATCTTTCTGTGCCAGTACACCAATCAGTTTATCCGATTTATAGGCATCATTTACGGCTTTAATACTCTTATCCCTTCCCACGGTAATGGGCAATACTACCCCTGGAAAAAGTACCGTATTACGTAAGGGAAGTATTGGCAAAATATCCGGAATTACCTGGTTTTTATCCTGCTCGGTCTCATGCTCATTAATAGGTATTATGGGCATAAAATCCATATCCTCTTCCGATCTGAAAAACAATTTATCCTTTACCATATGCTATCATCTTTAGCCAAAATGGCATACTACCATTCCGGAATTGTCTAAAATAAGTGGCACAAATTAGGTCAATATTGATGCCATCAGTCCCGAAAACGGGAATTTGGTACAAACTGGCACAAAAAAATCCTCCCGTTTTAGCGGGAGGACCTTGTCTGCCGTTAAGCAGAATTCTTACAATAAGTAATATAAAGTAATCAAGTACTTATCAATTACATTTTGGTCTTAGTAGTATCTGCTTTTTTGGTGGTGTCCATAGCAGCTTTCTTGGTAGTGTCCATTTTAGTGGTGTCCATGGCAGCTTTAGGGCTGTCAGCTTTTGCTTCTTTGTTCTCACCATTGTTGCAGGCAGCCATAAAACCAGCTACAGCTAAGATTGCGAATACTTTTTTCATTTGTACTTGTTTTTTTAGGGTTATAATTGGGCGCAAAGATAATATTCCCTTTGATCTTTGCAAGTTTTGACGGTTTTTTTTATTTTTTCCGGAAAAAGATCCTGATTGGCACCCCGGTAAACTTGAAATTTTCCCGCAATTTGTTCTCCAGATAGTTCTTATAGGGGGTCTTAATATCATCCGGGTAATTGGTAAAAAATGCAAAAGAAGGCACCGGAGTAGGTAATTGGGTCACAAACTTGATCTTGATCGGATTTCCACGGACCACCGGGGCATGATAGGCTTCCACGGCTTTCAGCATGGCATCATTCAGCTTGGAGGTAGGCACTTTTTTATGCCGGTTCTCATATACTTCCAGTCCAAGTTCTATCGCTTTGAAAATCCTGGTTTTTTCCTTTACTGAAATAAATACGATCGGCACATCCGTAAAAGGGGCCAGTTTCTGTTTTAAGGCTTTTTCGTAATCCCTGGCAGTATTGGTATCTTTTTCAATCAAATCCCATTTATTCACCAAAATCACCACGCCCTTGCCTTTTCTTACGGCAAGACTAAAAATGGTGATATCCTGTGCGGTTACTCCTTTATCGGCATCCAGTACAATCAAACAAACATCGGCATCATCCATGGCTTTGATGGCCCGTATGATGGAATAGAACTCCAAATCATCTTTTTCTTTGCTTTTCTTTCGAATACCCGCCGTATCAATCAATACAAATTCCTTCTGAAACAGGTTATAATGGGTGTGGATACTATCCCTGGTGGTGCCTGACACATCGCTTACAATGGTTCTTTCCTGACCTATCAGCGCATTTAATAAAGAAGATTTACCTACGTTGGGCTGACCAATAATGGCAAATTTCGGCAGGTCTGATTCTCGCATAGCCGCTTCCACATCCTCAGCTGTAATGGGCTCCGTAACCGCATCCAGCAATTCTCCGGTACCGCTACCTGAAATACTACTGATAAAGAAGTTATTTTTGAAGCCCAAAGAATAAAATTCGGTTGCCTCCAGTTCCCTGGTCCCATTATCCACTTTATTTACGACAACGTAAACAGGTTTCTTACCTCTACGCAGCATATCTGCCATAGCTTCATCTAAATCAGTAATGCCAGTTGCCACATCTACCATGAATATAATAGAATCGGCTTCCTCAATGGCAATCCGAACCTGTTTGCGTATCTCTGTCTCAAAAATATCATCACTGGCGGGCACAAAACCGCCTGTATCAATCAGGTTAAAAACCTTCCCGTTCCAGTCGGCCAAACCATACTGCCTGTCGCGGGTAACCCCGCTGATATCATCCACAATGGCTTTCCGCTGTTCCAGAAAACGATTAAATAAGGTGCTCTTACCCACATTGGGTCTCCCTACAATAGCAACTGTATAACTCATATTCTTTGATCCTGTAAAGGATATTTAATTCTAAAAAAATCAATCAAACCATTCAACAATGCATCCATGAAACAATTAAATCGTCCTACTTATACCCATACTCCTTCAACTGCAATTCATTATCTCTCCACTTAGGTCTCACTTTTACAAACAGTTCCAAAAATACTTTTTGTTGAATAAACGCCTCAATATCCCTTCTCGCCAACATGCCTACCTGTTTAATCATACTCCCTCTATCACCAATAATGATTGCTTTTTGGGTTTCCCTGTTAACGATGATATCGGCTTGAATTTTTACAATATTTTCTTTCTCTTTGAATTCATTCACCATGACTGCTGTATGGTAAGGTATTTCATCTCCAAACAACTCATAGATCTTCTCCCGAATCATTTCTCCAACAAAAAACTTAGTAGGCATATCGCTTAAATCCTCTTCGCTGTAAAATGGATCTGCTTCCGGAAGAAATCCCATAATAGCCGCCAGCAATTTATCGAGGTGCACATTTTCCAAAGCGGAAATTTTTACCAGCTGCTTGCAATATGCTTTGTCTGCAAAAAAACTTTCTGCCAGTTTGATTTTTCCATTAGCGGCCTGGTCAATCTTATTTAATACCACAATACAAGGCACTTTTAAACGAAGGGCCTGGAATATGGCATCACATTCTTCAAAGTTTTCATTGGCATCTACCAGTAAAAGAGCAACATCCGCATCTTCCAATGCACTTTTTACCGAACCCATCATTTTCTCGTGTAGCTTATACCTGGGATCGATGATACCCGGTGTATCAGAAAAAATGATCTGGTATTCGCCCGGTTTATTCAGAAATGCCTTGATACGGTGACGGGTGGTTTGCACTTTGGGCGAAACAATAGCCATTTTTTCCCCAATGAGCGCATTGAGTAAAGTGCTTTTGCCCGCATTGGGGCGACCAAATATGTTGACAAATCCAGATTTCACAAAGGAAAATTAGCAATAAGTAATCAGCAATCAACCACTAGCAATGAATCCGACAAGAAAATGGCTCCGAAATTCGGGGAGAGCTATACATTCGAAAAAATTGTTAATTGTTAATCATTAACTGTTAATTAAAAAAGGCCCTATCGGGCCTTTGGTTGCGAGGGAAGGGATCGAACCTCCGACCTTCGGGTTATGAGCCCGACGAGCTACCGCTGCTCTACCTCGCGATTTGGGGTGCAAATGTAAGGCCAGCAATGTTACCATCCAATTTTATTTAAAATGTTCTTTTTAGCGCCAAACATCAAAAAACAATGCTTTTCTTAAGAAATCTAGCACGTGAACTAGCGCATTAAGCAAAATACTGATTTATTACCCTTTTCTACGAAAATTAAGCCTGCTCTTTAATGATTGTTTTGAAACTTATTTATTAATTCTTCATAAAGCCCCATTGTACTTTTGTAGCTTGGTCTTATATCCTTACGATTAATAGAATTAAACAAAGGAGGCATAAATTGTGGGAAGCGACAATGAAACTCTAATAATTCCCAAATTTCATTTGGCTTTTCGAAAATAAATTGCTGGATGTTTTCTAAGTCGCTAATATGCATTATCGTAATTGGAGCTATAGTAACTTTCAAATTTATTTTATCAGAGATTAATTCAACAAATCGATCTTGAAAAATTTTAGCCATTAATGGGGTTTGTAAAGCTTTTTCATTTACAATTATTACAGGAAATATCTTGTAAGCTTTATTTAATGGGAATTCATTATCAACTTGTCCAATTGTATCTTCTAATTTGTGTATTGAATTGACTAATTGGTCTACCCCAAAAGATTCGAAGAATTTATTTCGGTCATTTTTGTAGAAAACATCAATATTTCCTCCATACTTTTCTTTATCATAAATACTAGTAACTTTTGCCTGACCCAAGATTATTTTTTTATTATACTGTAAGTGTCCCTAAAAAGCAGACAGTTTAAAATTAGAGCCAAAAGCTATTAATTTTTCGATAATACTGTTCGGCAAAGGTTAAAGGTGATAGATAACCCAGCGATTTGTGAGGTCTTTCTGTGTTGTAATCTATCCTCCATTCTTCGCTTAAGCACCTTACTTCTGCCAGGCTGTTAAACAGGTAGGCGTTTAATAACTCCCTTCTGATGCTTCCATTTTTTCTTTCGATGTATGCGTTTTGTGTTGGTTTTCCAGGTTGTATGTATTGCAGGGTGATCCCATTGTCCTCACACCATTGCTGCAAAAGGTGACTGATAAACTCAGGGCCATTGTCTGAACGGATATTAGCTGGCTTCCCTCTTTGTTCTATGATTCGATTTAAGACCCGTATTACCCGCAAGGAAGGCATTGAGGTATCTACCTCCATTGCTAATGATTCACGATTAAAGTCATCCAGAACATTGAACAACCGGAACCTTCTTCCATCAACCAGCGTATCACTCATAAAATCAATGCTCCAGACCTGATTAGGTGCTTCCGGGATTGTTAGTGGCTGTTTAACCCGGTCTGGTAAGCGTTTCTTAGCTCTGCGCCGGATATTGAGTTTCATGTCTGTATAAACCCTGTAAATCCTTTTGTGATTCCAGCTATACCCCTTATTCCAAAGACGGTAACAGCACTGCCAATAACCAATAGCGGCATGCTTGGTGGTAAGGGCTGTCAATGCATCCTGAACCTCCTTATCATCTTTAGGTTTTGACTGGTACTGACAGGTAGTTCGAGATATCCCTATCAGTTTACACGCCTTGCGGTTACTTAGCTGCTCTTCTTCTACCAGGTAGTCTACAGCTTCCCGTTTCACTTGAGGCGTTACAACTTTTTTTCAATCAGGTTTTTCATCGCCCGGTTCTCAAGACTTAATTCCGCAACAATTTTCTTGTACTCGCTCAGCTCCGATTCCATTGTCTTCATTTTTGCTACATCACGAACTTCCATGCCGCCGTACTTTGCCTTCCAGTTGTAAAATGTTGCTTCACTAATACCAAGTTCCCGGCTAATCTCCTTAACCGGTATACCAGCTTCCTGTTTTTTCAATGCAGATACTATCTGCTGTTCGGTAAATCTTCCTTTTTTCATGACTATTAAAATTTAAAGTTAACAAACACTTTTTGTCGTTAACTCTAATCTTTCTGGCCGAACTTAGGGGAAGCTGACACGCTCAGAAAAAAACGACCTGAGAATAATGAACTTATTAATTAAATTTGTTACAGACTGAAAAGAAAAAGACATTGAATTTATTAACCACTAACATACATGAACTGATAAATCTTCGCCAGCAAAACAGGTGGTCAGTTTGCTTCGGACTGAGGTGGTCAATTTAACCGGCGCACGCAAAGGTATAAGGAGAAGCAGTTAAACTAATTATCCCACTTGAGTCAATGCCGATATTATTAACTTGTTTTATACCAACTCAACTCCTCACATATCTCGAAGCACCGTAAATTAGGAAACCAGGGATGTTGTAGGCTTTTGAATATGTAAATGTATTACACTATGCATACATAAATAAGATTTTACAATTGATAAATAAGATAACTT
>Ga0316218_1000832_pt1 | contig 38509 bp, 38 predicted proteins | sample TBH18003metaG_FD_203634 | JGI IMG/M metagenome (GOLD analysis project Ga0316218, IMG submission 203634) | Freshwater microbial communities from Trout Bog Lake, Wisconsin, USA - TBH18003 | ecosystem: Environmental > Aquatic > Freshwater > Lake > Hypolimnion/Profundal zone | place: USA: Wisconsin...
ATTTTCTCTTCCACATTTTCTGGTAGCGGAACCAATCCGCCAGTTCTAATAGTATGTATAATATCAAATTGATTTGGATCTATATGATTGAATTGTGGATTAATTTCTTTTTTCATTTTTCACCTTTTTCATTTTCTTCAATGCAATATCACGTTTCAACTTAGAGAGATGATCATACATGGTTTTCCCATTTAAATGATCGAATTCATGTTGGAATGCCCTAGCTGTTATACCCTCAAATCTAAAACTATTAGCTTGACCATTAATGGAGTTGTATCTTACCTTGATCCAGATAGGTCTTTTTATACTAACTAATTGATTGGGAAAACTTAAGCATCCTTCTTCTAAATCCACTAACTCTTCTGCCGACTCTAAAATTTTTGGATTTATGACAACTACTGGTTCTTCGCCTCGTAAAACAAAAACTTGTAATGGTATGCCTATTTGAGGTGCAGCGATACCAATTCCATAATTATCATTCATCACTGTGATTAATTGGTTGACTAACTCTATGATATTATATTGTGGATTCATAAAATTGAATTTTTCACAAGGGGTTTTTAAAATCCTATCGTCGCTACTTACTAATTTCATAATCTGTTATCCTACTAAAATCATGCACTTTTTCAAATTTTATCACATTATCGAATCCTTCTAGCATCGATTCTCTATGCGATATAACAAAAATATTTGTATTTTTAAATGATTTAGAAATAATCCCGGCCAACTGATCTACTCCATCAGTATCAAGAGCGCCGTCCATTATTTCATCCATAACTAAAAGATTTGTATTGACACTATTTCTAAGTTTAGATATATCTCTCCATGTAAATAATAGAGCAAGATCTAATCTTTTTTTCTCTCCTTCTGAGAAGGATCCATAAGAAAATTCATCTCTAAATCTAGATTTAATGGTTTCTTTAAACGTTTCGTCTAACTCAAATCCAACAGGCAAATCTAAAATAGCCAAATATTTTCTTATCAGTTTGTTAATAATAGGAATATATTTTTTTATAATTTTGGACTTTATCCCACCATCCTTCAACAAAGTGGCAGCTATATCTAATACCTCTCTATCGAGAAGTAATTGACCTCTTTCGTTATCTTTAAATTGTTTTTGAGATTTCAAATTATTTAATTTGACTATTTCTTCAGAAACGTCAGATTGGGCATCTGACTCTGCTCTGGATATATCGTTATTTATCTCTTGTATATATGCAGATACGGATGACATATAAGCTTGAATTCTAGATTTGGCAGAAGATAATTCATCTACTATACGCTTATTATCTATATTTTTTTGCAATTCTATATCCATATCAGATATTTGTTGAGATAATTTATCAATAGCTGCTAAGATATCTTGCTTCTTTAGAGATTTATTGCCTACAATGTCAGATTTAAATTCTAAATCTATATCTTGCTTACAAGTCGGGCAGGAATCATTTGTCTCATAAAATGAGATATCTTGATTGTTTTTATTATATTGATTTCTTAATTGGCTTAATAACAGAGACATTTTATCTCTACGTGAGGATAATCCTTTAACGTCTTGTATATTACTATATGCCTCTGAATAAGAAATATTCAAGCAATCCAATTCGGCTTGATAATTAATCAACTGTTCATTTGCGCTTATTAATTTTTTTTGTAATGCTAGTATTCGATCCTTCGAACCATAAGATAATTTCTCTATCATTAACTCTTTACCAATAATAGTCTCTTCTAGAATTCTAAGTTCTGAAGTATAGTCTTTTATATTTTCTTTATTAGAATCTACTTTCTTTTTTAAGATGGCATTCATAATAGAAAATATTTGTAAATCTAGAAAATCTTCTACAACTATTCGACGTTCTGGCCCTTTTAATTTCATAAATGGAGTATAATCGACAGAACCCAGAACAACTATTTGTCTAAAACTTTTTGTATTCATTTTAATAATAGATGTTTCTAAATATTTTTGATAATCACGACCATCCGCTTCTTGATTTATCATCTTGTCATCTTTCCATATTTCAAATATGGTAGGCTTCATTCCCCGTCTAATCATATAAGAACTGGATCCTATAGAAAATTCAATTTCTACTAGTAATCCTTTTTTATTAATAGAATTAACTAATTGTGGTTTATTAATATCACGAAATTCAACTCCAAATAAGGCAAACGACAACGCATCCAGAAATGTAGATTTGCCAGATCCGTTTTTGCCAATAATTAACGTTGAATTATGCTCAACAAGATTGAGTTCTGTGAAAGAATTACCGGAACTCAAAAAATTCTTATATCTTATTTTTTCGAATATTATCATTGCTACCCATTATATGATGCTTCTAGATACATATCTGTAAATAGGGAATGTAGATTATTTCTTTTTTCACCATCTATATTAGATGAGTCTATTGATCGATGTAGTATTTCTATGGTATCATCTGGGGTTGCGTCCAATATTTCACCGTCTACTACTTCTAAATCTAAAGAAAACTCTACATTTTCTACTTTTAAATCTAGCGGATTTACTTTTTTAATACTAGTTTCAAATTTGTCAAACCAATGTGCATTCAATTTATTGACCACGATCAATTTCACATACGTTCCTGAATATTGAGAAAAGTCATGCTCAGGATAAGAAGTCCATTCAGAATCATCATAATAAATTTTATGGAACATCCTATACGGGTTTTCTATAAATGTCAATGATATATTTTCTGTATCATAAACATGAAAACCTTTTGGATCTTTATAATCTGCCCATGTCATCTCATATGGACAACCGAGATAATGTATTTTGTTATTGCTGGATCTATGATGAAAGTGACCAGAACATACTAAATTGAATTTTGAAAATACATCTGAAGTCATACCTCCAATATGAGGTTGTCCCTTATACATTTCAAATCCTGCCAGCTCTAAATGTCCAAATACAGTGGACGATAGAGAAGATTTTATCGCTGTGGTTGTAGCTGAAGCAGTCTCTTGACATATCCAAGGCACAAAAAGGACTGTGTGACCGTCAAATGAGACTTCGGTAGGAGTTGGGTACACTTTAACGCTTTTATAGTCCCCTAGAAGCAAATCTGGGGAATTTATAGATGTAAGATTTTTGAATGGCGTACAATGATTACCAACAATAATATGTAGGGTAATTCCCCTCTTTTCGATTTCATCAAACCAATATGAACGACAACGATCTAGAGAATCATAATCTATAAACTTACGCTTATCGAAGGTATCCCCTAGATCTATAATGTCTGTTATATTATGTAAATCGATGTATGGAAAAAATACATCATCATAAAATTTTTTAAAATAATCATGTAGTCCTATATTTCCATTCTTTGCACCGAAATGTTGGTCAGTAATACAGGCTATTTTCATTGAGGTTAAAACTTCTTTCCATGATATTTTTTCAAAACATCTTCACAATATAATTTTATATTTTCTAATGTAGATGCATAATTGAATCTTACATCAGAACGCTGGCTCTTGTCAAGCGCATTTTCTCCGATTTGTTGCACGATAACCGGAATATTCCCTTTATTCATTTTCAGTTCCTTCATCAAATATAGACTCTTTGGCCTTTTTCTTAAACTTATCTCTCTTTTCCTGTGCAGCTTCTTCGTATTCTGATATAAAACGTTGCATGTTTTCATGTATTTCAGGTGAAATAGCATAATCACCACCATCTGTTGTAGTAAAATTAGAACTACCTAATATCATATTTTCCATACTCTTCCATTTAATATATTGCTCTTTTCTTTCGTTATTAATACGATGAAAGAAAGAATTCTTTACGGTTTGTGTAAAATACGAAAACGGATTATTCGATTTATCTGGATTAAAACTTTTGATATATCGAATACAATTTTCTATGCCATCGTCTACCATTTCTTCTTTATACGAATAGCCAACAAATCGATATTTACTAGCTAATTTATTGGCAATCTTCATGAAGCATTCTCCAATATAATTGGGAACCTGAGGATATTCGTCCTCACACTCTTCTGCCTCTCTACAGGCGTAAATATATTTTCTCATTTCCTCATAAAACTTTTTGTTATCAATATAATATATGGATTTTTTCTTAGGTGTTACGGTACTCAATTCATTTTCCTCTTGACAGGCTCTAAACATGTGGTTATAATCTTAGTGTGCTAAGCAAAAATTTATAAACTTTCTAAACCTTATATGGATAGTTTATAAATCTTAAAAGGGAATTTCTCTTTGGAATAAATTATACACCTCTTTATGAAGTGGGTCAATGTAAAATTCCTTGATGTTCCTTTGCTCAGATCGTCTACAATATCGTAGAGATAGGCTACTTTTTTAGTTTCGTGTAATCGAAGCATTCTACCTATCGACTGAAGAACCTTTATCTTGCTTTTAGAAGGTGAGGCAGCAATCATGTGGTGCATCTTATTTATACTGATGCCTGTGGAGGTCGTTCCAAGGCTGGCAACAATGATGGCATTTTCATATTCTTCTATGGCAGTTCTGATCTCTTCTCTAATTTTAACAGGAATGGTTCCATCTATGTAAAAAACTGGATGATTTGTTTTTAATTTTAACTCATCATAAATTTCTTTACCTTGATCTCTATTTTTAAAAAATATTAATTTATTACCTTTTAATGAAAGAGCTAGATTTACAATGAATTTAGTTCTTTTTTTATACATCGTTAGGAAATCTATTTCTTCTGGATATGTTTTACCGACCATTGCTGATTTCTTAGCATCATATTTCATTTTATGAAAATCAGATATTACAGAGTCTGGATATCGTAATACTATACATTTTACCTTAAATTCTGTAGCATATCCATTATCAATCAGCTCTCTGGTGGTAGTAGATTGGAATGGTGCCCCAAATATCCCTTCTATAGTTGCTTTATTGATTTCTATGTCATCTAGTGTACCAGTGGTTCCGAACCTATATTTTACTTTATTCATTTTAGAAAAAATGGATATTAATGTTGGGGCTTTTGCTCCATGAGCTTCATCTCCAATAGCTACGTCAAATTGGGTATACCATTCATCAGGTATCGTAGATTTTCCGTTTTCTAAACTTTGCCAAGTTGTTAAAGTAACTTTTTCCTTTACCAATGATTTATTTAATCCATCAGTTGACAAATGGATCGGATCTGTGTATCCATAAGATATGAAATCAGAAGCCATTTGTTTGATTAAGCCTAAAGATGGAACTATGATAATAGTTTTCATGTTATACCATCTCATTATTACGTATATAATAAGAGATTTTCCAGAGGATGTAGGAGATAATAAAGTTCTTCTATTTGATCTGATGCACTTTAAAATACTATTTACCTGATAATCTCTTATTTCAAGCCATTCTGGAAGATTTAAACTATGAATAAATTGACGTATTTCATGCTCAGACACATTACTATGATAAAATTCTTTATCGAATGTGAGATGATAGCCACATTGATCACAATATTTTTTAACTCTTTGTGCCAGACCTTTATACAGTAGGCGAGTTCTTTGGTCTAGAAGACGAATTTTTCCATCCCATTTATTATTCTTAAATCTCTTATCCCATTTGTAGTTATCAGCCATAAATGTAAACTCTTCTCCTAATTCATTTAGGACAGATTGTTCGCATTCAACTTTACAATGGGTTTCGTTATATTGTTTGAGATGTACCTTGGTTACCAACTTAATCCTGCCATTAATTTCTGATAGTCTATACTATTCTTAATTGTATTATTTCTGTATGCCAATGATTTTAAAATTTGATCTAGAACATTAACTTTTTCTGTTTGTAGGGCTTTTCTTTTCATAATTTTTTGAATTTCCTCGTCACACATGACATAATTTTTAAGATCTTCTTTTAAAAGAGTCATCTGAAAAGGTAATAAATTCTTACTTTTTAAGAATTCAGAATCTGTATTTTTACGGCCAGCAAAGTAGTCATACTTATCTTTAAAAATTAATCTAAATTCTTCTTCTAATAATGATAGTGATACTTTTTCAATAGCATAATATCTTAAATATTTACTATGTAATTTTGGGGTAGATAAAGATTCCTTAGATAAATTCGTTTCATCTATAACTGTATCTATGTCCCATTCACTTAAAATATCATCTAATTTCATTTTAACCCCTTAATTGTGCATATGTATATTGTCTAAATGACATTGTTAAACTCGCTGTTATTACGGATTGATTATCTGCCGTAGTCTGAAGCTCGAATCCAGACAAATGAACTGGCAACATATCTTCAAAAGTTATTTGAATATTTGGAACCAGTTCATTTGTCATCAACGTTAATGTAGCAAAACTTTGTACTCCATCTACAGATCCAGCTGACGCATTATATGCAGGAATTGATTGTTCTGAGCTATATGGTCGCCCTAATTGAACCATCCAATCATATATTTCAAAATAACCACTTAAATTTTCATCAAGTATAAATGAAATTTCCAATTCATCGTATTCGATATGATCAGCTGCCAAATTTAAAGGTCTAAATGGTGTTGGTGCTAATAGCTTTGGTAATGTTACTCCGGGAAATCTAATTTTTTGTATAAAATAATTAAAATTAGGTGCCCTAGGTATTTGAATTTTTCCAGCTACTGGTTGAAGAAAATTGACTGTATTTGGAGTTGTAATTGCCATTTCTATAATCCTTGTTTATTATACCATATTTATCTAATTTGTCAATGTAATTTTTTAGTTGACAAGAGAATATATTGGATATATAAAGTCTTCATTAGAGGAGACTAACTATGGAAGCTCAAATTTTCGCACTGTTTATGAAGATCTATGACGAATGCATTACTCAGGGTATGCCACATGATGAAGCTGTAATTGTAGCAGATAATGATGTTAATTATCTGATCGGAAAACTTAAATCATCTCGGAAATAAAAAAGGGGAGCCGAAGCTCCCCTTAATGTTTGTAACAATATTCTTTAATATTAAAGAATATTGTTGATAAGAACACGACGATAATAAACGTTTGTGTTCTGAAGAATTGCACCCGGAGTAAGTGCGTTTGGATTTGCACCGAACGCAAATGGGTTTGCCACGATACCATAACGGGTTTTGAATCCGATTTTTGGCTGGAATGTATCCTGTCCGACAGCACGAACCATCTGTAGTGGCACGTATGGGCAATAGAAGATACCTGCGTCAAATGCGGAAGCTCCCTTATAACCAACGGTCATATAGTTACCAGCAGCATAAGGATCAATATATACTCGCATACGACCATTTAGGACACCTGCGAAAGTATTACCAGTATCGTCAACTTCAAGGTTATTCGAATTTAGCGCCGGAGCATAGTCTAGGACACCCGCCATATTCAATGCAGATGCAACATCTGACGAACATACTAGGATATTACCCTTACCACGTCTAGTGTCTTTAGCAATTCTATTAGCTTCACGTTCAATTTGGAACATAAGACCCTTGAATTTTTCAACAGACCAACGACCGTTAGAATCGATGTCAAGGTCAAATACACCAGCAGTTGTGGTTTCAGCAGCACCTGTTACAGCTGTTACGTTAATTGTACGAACAACTTCACGGTTAATTTCTGCAAGAATTTCAGCAGACAGAATAGTAGACAATTCTGTTTCAGCATCAAGACCATGAATTGCCTTCAAATCCTGTGCCAATTCGATTGTGTATTCGGCCTTCAATGCACGACCACCAGCAGTGACAGTTACCTTATCGATACTGAATGCCATCTGGTTGAAGTCAACGTTACCAACAGAACCAAGAGCTTCTAATTGTGCAGTTGGTGCGCCACCAGCAAAGTTATACAACTGAGAGTTACCAGAAACAACGGTAGATGTGTTAACACCATATACGCCACCCCAAGTCTGGTTTGCCTGACCGATGTTTGCAACGTTACCAGATTCACCATAAGTGGATTGACCAGTATTGGCTTCATTATAGAACGCATTTGCACCGCTCTGATTGTTATACTGTGGACGTAGAGCGAAGATCAGACCTGTTGGACCTGTCATAGGCTGAACACCGCAAATATCGTATGCGATCAAGTTTGGCATTGCTCTACGAACTAGAGAAATCAATACTGGATCGTAATTCTGGCTACCACCAGATAACGATGTTGGAAGAGCGCCTGTGGTTTCCGAAAGAAGAGAAACCTGTTCTCCACGAGAAGCAGCCTCTACAAGAGCAGCTTCTGTATTTTCTAGAAGCTGCGAGACAACGTATCTCTTATGGCCTTCCAGCTTTTGAAGCCCCGGAAAGTCAAGAACGTCTCCCCACTTCTCCTGAATTACTTTATTGTTCATTTGGTTAACTCCCTATCTTATAATTATATGGGTTAAAATTATTTATGTTTTTTGTTATTTCAAGGTTCTAGAAAGTGCATTTACATACATTTTCATACTAGGAGAGACTTGAGTTTCGTCGTTTTCGCCAGATACGTCTTCTGTTAATGGCTGTGCGCCAGAATTAATAGTAGATTTTCCTGTGAAATAGGTTTCTTTTATAGTATCTATTTTAGTTTTCAAATCATTTACTGTTTCATAGCTAAGATTTTCTACTAAAGATAGAAACTTTTCTTTTTGAGATACCGTTAGCCCTACAGCAGATTCTGCAACTAGATCTTTAACAGTCGATTGTTCGATCATATTTGTAAGTTCGATATTTTGCTTAAGCGATTCATTTAAACGAGCTTTTAGTGTTTCGTTTTCTGTATTAACAGATTCGAGTACGTCTAATTTCTCTTCTGCGACATTAATATAGTTTTCTTCGAATACATCCTTAAGTGTCTGGATGATATTCTCTGCCATTTGGGATTTAATTCCCTGATCCACAGCAATTTTATTTGCATCCAACCACATTTTAGCAACATAAGAAACATACTTATCTACTTGCTCTACAAGCTCATCTTGTACTACATCAATCGCTTCTTCAAGAGCAGTCGTATATTGTTCTTCTAAACGAGCTTCTATAATAGAAATTCTGGCATTCACGGTTGCTTCAAAAATAGTTGCCGCTTTAACTTTAAGATCTTCAGATATTTCTTGACCTGTAAAGATATCAGATACGCTTTCCATTGCAGCAGATGTATCAACTGAAGTAGGAGATAGGCGAATAATTCCAGTTTCACCAGCTGTTTTATCAGCAGGGCGAACAGTTGCAGCTGGATTTGCAGTCATATTTTTGAATACATCCATTACTTCCGCAGCAGAACGACCAGCTAAGTCATTTAGAATAGATGCCATTACTTCAGCTTTGGTTGTCATATCATAAGTTGTTTCGCCACCTGATTGATCAGCTGCACGAGCAGCATCACCACCAACTACAGGATCTGGTAAAACACTCTGACCATCAACCGAAGCAAATTCCTTCAGATTTCTGCCTTCAGAAATAATCTTCTTAGTTGCCATTGTTTAAACTCCTTTTGAATTCTATTTTATTTATGAAATTATTATTTTCTAACCAATTCTTTTAAGAATTGTCCAAAATATGATATACTTTTTTCGTTAATTTGGGCTATAGTAGATTTATGCATTTCTCTTTTAGCGGATTCTAATAGCTCGGATGCTTTCCAAGAACTACTTGCAATATCATATACCCATTCTACATTTTCTAAAATACCTCTAACAAATGCCTTTGGCGCAGAAGGATCAGCTACTACATCAGCTGCCGTAGACAACATAAAGTCTCCCTGAACCTCCATGATACCGTCCTTACCAGCACCGATAGATCCCATTCCTCTAGAAGACATACCTAACCACGCTCCATCTCCATGTAAGCCTTTTACAATGTCTCCAAATGGAGTATTTGTTACCTTACAGCGACCGACAACATTGTTACCATCCCATTTTAAAGATTCATGCATTACGCATACACGCTCTAAATTTATAGAAGGACCAGCTGGGTGACCAAGTTCTCCGTATGCTCTATTTTGACTGATATAATTATTACTATAAGTATTAATAGCAGATTCAAGAACTCCACGAGGGTATTTTCTACCATTTTTATTGGCAATTTCCGCCATCATAAGTATACCTTCAAGATATAATGTTTTCTTTCCAGAACCGTTATCTTCAGATATAAATGTAATATCTGACATACTTTCAGTTACTAAATCTGTAATTAAAATTGACATTTTATACTCCTGCGGTATTATATGAGTATTTTGATATCCTAAGCGCAATTGAAGATTGCAACCCTATAGTAGAAATAGTAAGATTTCCATTAGGTGAACAATTAATATTTTGGGCTAAGGTACATCCCATAGATGTAAAATCTATTTCTCCGAATGTATTGGCATAAGTTTGCCATACTACCGTGTTACCCATTTTGATTGTCCAATCGCCAGACCATGCCATTTGGCAGATTGCAATTCCTGTTATCGTTTCTGATGTATTTGCTGCAAATGCTGATAAAGCATATGAATTATTTGCTATATCCACAACACCAGCATGTCCAGCCATTTGATTTTTAATTACAGGCATTATTCGCCTCCCGCAGAAATTTTATTGAATACCGCTACAGCAGCTTCAATTAATCTAGATTTTGCCAATTTAGATTCTATTCTAGACTGAATATCCTCTTTCATTGAAGGGCCAGTTGGCTGTTCTGGTGGTAGTCCAGCAGAACCATTATCATTTTCTGGTTGTTCAGATGAAGATTGGACCAAGTAATCATATAATTTGGTGACTACATCTGAACAATTTTTAAGTTCACTGGATATAGATTCTGGAATATTTGAATTTTCTTGTAGAATTTCGAATGCTTCGGCGGCTTGTAATGCGATGCCTTCTAATAGAGATTTAGTATTGGCAGCAGCTTTACTAAAATCGCTTGCGTTTACGGAACCTAATCCCATAGATGGATTATCGGATGAAGCCGTGGCCACGTCTGCACCACCGGTATCATCACCACCAGCTTCATGCATCGAAATACCAACAATTTTTTTACTAGCAAGATTTCGTCCATTTTCACGATTTATTAATGGCCGTCTATCGGCATCGTCTATATGATCTGCCTTAAATTTCGTAGCTTTCATTTTATATTTAAGAAGTAAAGATTTAGTCAATTCAGTTAGTTCTACATGTTCGTCCATAGAACCAGCAGCACCAGTTGTTATCTGGTCGCCTTTACGACGACCTTGAGCCGGTTTTGTAGATCCTTTAAATACGTCATCACCATTACCGTTTCTATCAGCAATAGGTTTACTATTTCCTTCTACTTCACCTTGGTTTTTATAAGCCGTTTCACGTTCGGATGCAGGCATCGAATTAGGAGAAAGATAGTCGTTTGTATCTTTATCTATTTTTGCTTTAGGCATTGTCGTTCTCTTCTCCATCGAATTCAGATGCAATTTCTTGTTTCCTAGAATCCATTATATCTTCTATTTTATCTCTAACAAGATCATCAAAATTGCTTTCTAGATCAATATTATCATCATTAATGATGTTATTTAAAATATCTCTTGCATCGGCCATATCAAAATCTCCTACTATTTATTGTATTTATGTTTTTATTTTTTTATTGGTATTCTCTTAGAATAAGATTTAGTCTTACCTTGGACTATTACTTCTTTAGAAGGGCCAGTTTGAACTTTTTTATTAGAACCATCTTCATTTTTTGGAGTTGGTTGCTGAGGTGTGTCGGAAGAACTTTCATCATCTTGTGGTCCCTCCATATAATCTGGGGGTAGAATAGATCCATCTGGTGCCAATCCTGCACTAGACATCATTTGAGCTTTCTCTTGTTGACGCTCCATATCTTCATCCATTTGTTCAAACATTTCTTCTATATCATTATCAGTCTGATGAAGAACATTAGTCTTTACCCATTCTTCAGAATAGAATTGACCTAAAAATGGTTGGATCATAGTTAAATTATTAAGTCTTCCCATTAATATTTCTGAATCTTTTAATTCAGCAAAATAATTATCTCTCTGATAATTAAAATGTATTCTATCTTTTATTTCATCCCAATCAGATTGGGCAAATATTTTCTTTAATAGAAGTTGTTTTTCCAACGCTCCTAATAATAGATTAGAAAAACGTAGACGAATTCTATCTATAAATTTTTGAAACGATAATTCGTCTCTTGTTATTTCAGAAGATCTCCCAAGATTAAATGTAGATTCGTCTGCATTAATTCTCGATATAGGAACATTTAAAGACTTATATAATTTCTTTTCAAAATAATAAACATCATCCATTTTACCTAAATTTTCACCAGCAGGTAAAGTAGTGATTTCTGTACCATTTTGACCTTCACGACGAGGAAGCCAATAATCTTCCAACATGGTCATGAATTTTCTATCGTCTCTGACGTTACCAGTGGTTGCATCATAAATTAAACGATTTTTATGCTTAGTCATCATGTCTCGCATATGTTGTTCTGCCTTAATTTTAGGCATCTGTCCAACATCGATGTAGAAAACTCTACGTTCTGGGGCACGAGATATACGGTAGATTACAGTGGCATCTTCTAATATACGAAGTTGATTAAGTGGTTTTATAGCTTTATGTAGATACGAAAGTACCAATTTACCATCTTTATCCATCAATCCAGATGTTGTATGTAGTATAGAATCGGGGGCAATTTTAAGACCTTGATTGTCCATACCAGTAGAACCAGTAGCTTTAAATCCTTTTTCGTTATATACGAAAAATTCAGCCGTATTTCTATTGATATAGACTTGCCCTTTGCGCTCTCTGGTCAATAATCGAACTTTACGAATTTTGCGAGGGTCCACATATCTTAACTCTTGAATGCCTTTCTCAGGATCATTTTCATCTATGATCACATGATAATACACTCTACCATCTACGTACCAACGTCTAAAGATTTCATACCCATAATTATTGAAATTAAGTAATTTACAAATTCTTTCGAATTCTTCATTTACCATTTTTTTAAGATTATCCGAAATTTCTTTGATATCATCAAGGTTGAGGGTAACGATTTGCTCATTACCCTCCTTAACGATAGCTTCGTTAGTTACCTCGTCTATAGCTTTTTCTAATTCTGGTTGTAATGCCATCTCTCGGTACTTGATTACAAGCTCAGCCTCAGTCTTAGCGGACCCTTCCATATCAAGGTAGGTTCCGTAAGTACCACCAGCAGTTACTACAAGTGCGCCGTCATCAGTTTCAACCGGAGCAAATGATGTTAAATCACTTTGATCCTCAGTTTTAGTGAATTCAAAACCAAATAATTTCATTTATTAATACTCTCTAAAATCAGTTCATATAATATATATGATTGAAAATTAGAGGCCACCCGCATTTCCAGAGTTGCCACCATCAACCTGCCAATAATCATAAATGAATGTGACATTGAAACGTTCAAATTGATTTACATCTCCCCAATCCAAACGAATAGGTTCAATTCTAGCAGGATAAATTCCATTTAGGGTATATTGTCTGATAATATTACCTGTTTTACCGTATTGAATAACTTGAGCGGTTGATTTATAATTAACATTTTCTCTGATATTCTGCTGTTTCATATTGATAGAATCAGACCATGCTTCTAAAGCATTTCTCACTTTAAAATCTTCATCATTCATAACAGTTACAGTCCATGGATCATAAGTTCTGTCACCAGCAAAGTTGACAACACGACCAAAATATGGCACAGCTATATTTCCAAGTTGAGATTCAGGGATAGCCGATGCACTGGCTAGAAACTGAATTGAAGCATCTGCGCTACTATCTGTTGGATTAAAAATGTTAATCGAAAATGCAGTAGGACGAGCGCCTTGAAACTTGAAATTTGAAAGTACGTCAGTTACGTTAAACATGAATAGGCTCCTTTATGAATACTGACCAATGATTGTGTTGAATGCAACGCCTGTTCCAACAGCAACAAAATTCAATTGAATATAATTGATAGATTTTGCTGGCTTGATGTAAATATCGCCAACAAATTGATTAGCATCAATTACAGCCCCTGTATTATTAGTGGAGTCACAAATAACTGTAAATGCAGATATACCAGATCTTCCTTGAATCTGTTGCAAATAAGGTACTACCATATTTGTAAATTGTGCTTGTGTGAACGCATTATTGAATTCAAACAAACTGCTACGAGCTGCCTTAGAAATAGCAGCTTCCAAAGCAATGAACAATCTACGAACATTGATTCTATCAAATGAACTTGGCTTTCCTATCATTGTCTTATCGCCGTACAAGATAGTTCCTTGGCCGGGGAATGTGACAATAGGATTGATATCATTTTGATATAGAAGATCACGCTGAGCTTGGTTAGGATTGTAAAGTAATTTTGTGACGTTTTTGATTTGACCACGATTAAATCCAGCTGGTGACCACCATGTATCACGGGCATAATCTGTTGCTACACATAGCCCAGCGATATCCCCATTAAGCGGAACCCAACGATAAACGTCATTATACTTATCGTATTGATACTTATAAGATCCATCCATAACTGCATATGAGCTATTATAATTAATTCCAGCGACAGAATTTGTGCTATTTCTAAAGTTTACAGCATATTGATATGGAGACTGACTAGAAATAATACTAGAATCAGGAGAAACAAATGCCATACAATCCATTCTTGCTTGAGCAATATTAGATATGATGTAGTTAGATAGTCCGCCTACGGAATTAGCTTTACCCTGAAGTACAAGAGATATTGAGATATCTTCTTTGCTTGCAAATAAGGCGAAGCCATTAGCAATTGCGCCCAAAGAGATAGTTCCTTCAGAAGATGAATCTACACCTTGGTTAAAATAGCCAGCATATGCATTAGTTGTTGTTGCATTTGTTAAAGAAGATCCGACGCCTGTAGCAGCTCCTATTCTATCTGTTATAGCATATACATAATTAGACATATAATTAAGAATATTTTTATAAAAATTGGTAGTTCCAGATGAAGTTTTGGAGTCTGTGGCACGAGACATAGCAGGCCACACTTCAAGAACCTGATTAGGATTATTTGAGAATTTACCATATGTATCCACAACCACAACATGGATTTCGTCTTGTGCGGTCAATCCAAGTCCAGACATAAATAGTGAAGTTCCGGGAGCCTTTGCAACCGAATTATAGAATTCCCAATAACGAGTTGTATTATTAGAAGACATTGTGATATTGGTAGGCAAGCTATAATTAGATGCGAATGATACGGTGACCCCATTAGCATAGTATACAGCATTGGCAGAAACTTCCGCTCCAACTGGTGCGCCAATAGCAGAAACTTTTAAGAACTGATATCCAATGGTTCCGTTACCAACCTGCACATAATCACCAACTGACAAGGCTCCTAGTACGCTGTTAGCTGCAACGTTACCACCACCTTGAACGGTAGACGATGCATTAACTGTGGCCACATTAGATCCAGTGGTGAAGGTTAGAGATGCAACGTTTGCTACTAGATTAGATGAATAAGCTGCCGCACTATCACAGACAGATATACGAAGAGAATTACCCAAAGATCCTGCATATTTTGCTACGTATTGAATATTTGCACCAATTGTGGTATTAGCAAAATCGTTATAATTATCTAGCTGAGGAGCGGTGGCTGCACCTGTATTTGCAATAGCATTTTGAGCCTGAGAATCATATGCACGAACTACGTACAAAGCATTACCATATGCTAAGAAATTAGCAGCGGTAAAGAATGATTCATAAGTATTTGCATCTGGGCTACCGAAAGTATTCACCAGTTGGGATTCTGTGCTAATTAAAGTTGGAGTAAATGCTGGACCCCAACGAAATACGCCAGCAAAACCACCTACAGTAGTTGCTACAGCTGGGATAGATGTAACTGTATCATATTCTTGGGTAACAACACCCGGACTTACCTGAATTACCATTTCTATGCTCCTCTTATGGGATAAGACTTAAACTTCATCTTTGTTATATTTATGAAAAGCCTATTCTTAAAAGAAGAAGTTGTCTTGTCCCGGAGCTTGATCGTCTGGATCGAAGTCTTTTAAATGAAAATCCATGTTATAAAACTCGTCATGAGAGACAGTTTCTTTATCATTATAAGAGTTAACATCAAAGAATCCAAATGGCGTTATAGAGTCTTCAATTAAAGCTTTATTGTCGATCCAAAGATCATCTCTTACATCAGTTCCTGTTTTATTTTTGAAATATGGTTGAGTTGCCATCCATGCAAATAGGACACAACACATAACCAAATCATCATGAGATCCTTCTTCAGCTTCATATGAAGCTTTATTTTCAACGAATCTGAATAATTCGAATATTAGATTATAATCACTGAATAATAATTTTTCACCTTCAATTAAACTTTTTAAATTTGCACAACCTATTCGTTTAACTTGTTTTGTGGTTCGAACGCCTCTTAGAGGTTTGACTTTATACGTTCCACCAATTCTGACACCAGCCCTTCCCTGAGTTTGGGTGAGTAGAACCCCATCATATTCTAGGTCATTATGGAGAATATCTGCTATCTGTTGACCATTATCATTAACTTCTATTAAAACTAATGCATTATTGAAATGCATTCCAGCTCTGTATATAATATTAGGGTATAATAAAGGTGATATTTCGTTATCGTAATAAGTTGCAACTATTCTATATGGAATATCTGTCACATCCACTACAATAAATGCAGAATAATCTATACTAACCCCTCTTGACACGTCTACTGTCATTACATACGCATGATTAAGTTTTGGTTCCTCATATATTAAAAGATTCTCGTGTCTATTTATTGGCTCTTTCCATGTCAATTGGTGGAGCTTTTTAGCATCTATTAATGTATTTGTGGATCCTAGAAATTCACAATTATGCGATACAACATTATTTGTATAATAAGTATGACTTTCTGTGTTCACTACATCATAAAACTCAAATTGTCCTGATGTGTATTCGGAGTGGATAACTTTTGATAATCCACTTTTTGTTAAGATTTTATCTGAATCTGTAATATTGTCTGATGTTTTCCAACCTGAATTCGTTAATAATTTATGGCCTAAAGCACATATAAGATTATCTCCAGACTCAAGTTGAATCTCTATTTTTCCATGTTTGATAACTTTCTGAATACTAGAAAATGATTCAAACCCGTATGGTGTTCTAATTAGAGTGGATTGATCTGGTGTCATTTAATATATTCTCAATCGTTCTAGGTGCCACATTATGCTTTTTTGATTCAATTATGGCAAATTCTCTTAAATATGTCTTTAATTTACCATTTTTACTTTTAGTAGGTTCTAATGGTATATCATAATAGTTAGACTTATGTCTACTCTTAATATTTAAACATTCATTATCAGAAATTTTTAATTTACCATATCTATTACCTTGTCTGATTTTACTTAACTTATTTTTTGTTTCAATTGAATGGGGCTTACCTTTATTCCAAGGTATGGTTCCTTTTTTAACACCGCCTATTCTAGGTCTTTTTTTACCAGTTTGAATATTTTTGATATGATCTGGACCCAGACCAATCCGCTTGGCAATCAACACTGCCGATCCCCAATCACCTTGTCGCATATGAATATTCATATGCTCATTAATACTGATACATGATAAATTTGAAATATCATTATTAGCTCTGTTTCCATCTATATGATGAATTTCATATGAAAATCCAAATTCATCTTTTGGTATTTGGCCGTTCGATTCGGTCCAGATTTTTCTATAATTAGTCATATTATCCTAAGAAGTCGTATTCTTATTATTTATAATGTCTTTGATTTTAACTTCTTTGGATTCACCATTTATTTGTAATTCAACAATAGTATCTCCATCTACACACTCAAATTCTTGAGAAAATTGTCGTTCAGAGGTATTAGCAATGGTTTCTTCTTTCCATTCCTCATCTCTTCCCGGTATCATAGACCAATGGACTTCACACCTTACATATCTGTTTCTATTTTCTTCTGAATCTGTCCATATTTTATAGAAAAGATTCATTCCATTAGGAGTTGATGTGATTAAAACTTTAGTTGTCTTACCAGACGATATAACAGGATAAACAGATGTAAAGAATTTTTCTTGAAGATTATTTTCAACGAATGCAAATTCATCAAGATATACTATATTATATGTTTGACCACGAGCAGATGATCCTGTAGTAGAAGTCGCAATGATTCTAGATTCATTCTCTAGTTCAATGTCACCTTCGTTCCATCTGATAACCCCTTGCTGTAACCATTTTGGTAGATACTCGAACATCATTTTGATACGCCCAAGAATTTCCCTAGCCTGAGAATCTTTATTAGCTAGAATAGCAATTTTAAAATATTCGTTAAATAATATCTTATGAAGAAGATATGCCGCTACAGTTGTAGTATTATGAGTTGGAATTAATGTTTTACCCGCCAAAAATAAATGTGACTCGTTATCTACCTGAAGACATCTCACAGGTCTAGTTTCTACTTCTTCTATAGATTCAATGTATAATCTGGAATTTTTAGGATGATCTTTACAATTTTGAATACTTGATTTTCTAGGTAAATTAAATACACGCTCAATTGTTGTGAAATTTACAGTATAGTATGTAACATCATTTATTATTTTAGATAATTTAGTCGATTTTATTCCAAGAGAAGAAAGTAAAGTTCTAAATTCATCTATAAAATCTTCATTTCGTTGGTAAAATTCACAACCTCCATTTTGTTTTCTGACTGAACCATCAGTGTCCATCAAACCTCTTAATAATTCTAAGCGAACTTCTTTCGATCCGAAAAGATATTCTTTTGGAATATGTTTATTTTTGAGTAAATTTTGTTTAGATAAATCTGATCTAAGGTCTTCCACTCTAATTCTTAGAACATTGGAGTTGCGCTTGTCTGCCAATACCGATTTAACTTTAAATTTATTTTTATAATACTCGAAATCATCCTTATGACATGTTATCGTGCCGTCAGATGAAGTTCCGGCACCAAGCCATACTCCAAGAGTATATGGGTCTATGATATAATCATTTTTTCTATTAAATTCTACAGTTTTTGTAAAATTAATATAAGGACGATTTGATTTATGTAAATATGGAATTATTTCTTCAGTTGTTATAGTTTTTGTTCCAGTTCTCCAATTTACACAATCAACATCCCATAAATGCTCAGCATCTGCGATTATAGTATCTCCATTGGAGAATTTAACTTCATAACATTTTCTATTATTCATTTCGTCTGTTATAAATACAATTTTTGTTTCTTTACCGTCAGGTCCATAGATGCTATCTCCAACTTTTAGATTTCTAAGTTTTTGAAATCCAAAAGGTGTTAATATATCTGTTTCAATATCTAAAGCTTTTCCAACCTGCCGAGGCATCTTACATATTACAAATCGGTTATCCTCAAATTTGAGGATCATTTCCTCTTGGAATCCCCATAGATTAAAATTTATCAATCCGTGGTCTACATGAACAATTTTACAATATGTTTTAATAAAATAAAGAATATCATCTGAACAACGGGCATATTCGTCTTCTTGTTCGTCAGTCCATGGTAGTCTTACATTTGCAGCTTTTAAATTTTTATTACCTAAATAATTTTCACGAGCCATTAATCTTCTTTTCTTTTATTATTCTTAACATTTCTGTCGATGTTAATGTCAAGTTATTATTAATAGTTTGATTAGTAGGGCCATCTATATTCTTCATCAATTCTTTTTTCTTTTGATGAAGATCTAATACACCTTTAGTGGTTTCTCTGATAGTATCTACCAATTTAGCCACAACTTCATATGTCCTTGCGCTTTGCGATCGGTTAGCTAAGGTAGTCAAAGTACCCAAAGCTGATTGACTCTGCTCTAATGCCCCTAATAGGGCATCTCTGACCACATCAAAATCTCCGGCGGCTTGTTCAAAATCATTTTCAGGCGGAGAATGTTCTACCAATTCGACGTGATCTTGCTCTGGTAAAATCATCGGAGATAAGTTTAATAGTTGGGCGAGTTTATCTTTTTTTGGAGCTTCTTTTTCGCTCATATGACACCTTTTATCCAATAATTGATGGTTTATCTTTCATATATAGGCTTTTAAGTAAATAATGGTAAATCTGGTTCCATTGCATTACCAAAATCAGCTTCACCGGGAAGGTCTGGATATGGATTTGTCTGGGTTGGTAAATTTTCTGTAAATGTAGTGATAAAGCCGTAATTGGAATTAGCCGTAATTTGAGATGCTGGAATAGATTGAGACGCATTAGAAGTAGGCAATCCATTAGCAGTTAATCCCGGTTGAACCTCAAATGTTTGAGATATTGTAGCTGTTCCTATAGCATTGGAAATATCCACTCCATCTGGTGGAATGCGGAGATTAATCGTGGCATCCGTGATTACACCCTGACGAGTGACAGGTCCAAAAAACCATGCCTTCATAGTAAACACCAAATCCCAAAGTACAAATTCTTTATTTTCAAAATTTCCACTATATGTATCAGTTGGTTGAACATTTTTTAATACCACAGGTATACTATAATTTTTACCAATTGAAGATATAAGATTTAATTCTTGATTCCAATTGGGAGTAAAAAATGGTAATATTTGCTCAATTATTCTGGTAGCATCTTCCGTATTTCTACAAATTATTGATAATGTGAAGTCTATATTCCATGGAACTGGATTATAGACTGTAGACATAGTGCTGCCTGAATATGTGGAACTTAAAGTATCAATTGTACTAAGTTTTCTTTCTGTATCGTAATAAAATCCTGTTATTTCGAATGCCATTCTTGGCAATACCATAGAAACTTCACGAAGAAGGTCTGGATTTTGTATCTGACGAGTGAGATATCTTTCTTTCGGACCATAATCTAATGGAATTTTCATTGTTTGTTGTACCGAACCAGATGCATCAACTCTGTCAATAGAAATATCTGAAAATAATGATCCAAAGAATGTCACATATTTGCGAGTTAACCCGTTATAAAAGTTTTGACCTAACATTATCCACCTAGAGGGTTAGAGCTTTGAGATATGAATGATAACCCTTCCGAGGTAAATAATCCATTTTGTACGATGGGATCTGTAGTTTCAGGTTCATTATCACCAGCATCTACTATAATTTCATCCCCACCAGTTGTGATAGGATCACCAGTTTGATCTACAAATTCAAATCCATCATCTGAAAAATTAAATTTGGTTGAAATGTTATCAATTTCTGGTATGCCAGTATTTATTTTTTCGTTACTGTAGTTTACACGCTCACAGCGTATATCGTAATATGTTAACGTACCAGTGGTATAGAAGTTAGATTCATGTTCTACAAATTTAATTTCAAATACAGAATGTGTCATTGGGAGATATATAAAATCTCCTTCAAGAGGTCTAATTAGATTAGGTTGGAATGCTGTAAATTCTTCATCCCATCTACTTCTCATCATAGAGAATGTTATTTGGTCTGCCATACTAATACCAAATTTCTGCATTAGATCGCCTTCGCCCTGCCAGCCTTGGAAAGTCTTAATATAAACTTCAATAGAAGTGGCTTGATTAAATTGACTCAATGTATCTTCTAACCATAATTTATCAATATTTACATGAGAACGAGGCATATAATAGATATCAATACCTCTCTGCTTAATCATCTCAATTCCTAGATTATTAAGAAGTTGTTGTTCTCCATAAAATGAATAATTATCGAAATAGGTAGATACAGCCATTATATTACCCTGTCCAAATAGATTGCGGAACGTTAGTTCTAGTCATAACTTCTTCCAATTTTATTATTTCGTTGGTGGCATCATTATATATTTTATCTCCGTTAAATACTGCACCACCCGGCAATGGAATATTACTGAATTTAGATAAATTTTCACCCCATTGTTGCTTAATCATTTGGGTGGCATATTTTTGAAGCCATCTATCGCCCCAAATAGAGGTATTAACAGTAGGATCAGCAATCATGTAGCATTCGATAACCAGATACTGCCCCGGCCCAACAATCGACCAATCAATATCAATATAGAGAGTGCTAGTTCTTCTATTAAATCTAATAGGAACATCACCTACAAGAAGTTGTTCTAAAAGTTGTATATGTTGCATTGCCATATAATATGGAACCATAGAAGTAGCAGTAAGATCATATAGATCATTTAATGCAATTTGATATCTAATATTAAATAGATTATTAGTAGATAAAGAATCTCCTACAGGAAATACGTAATTTACGCCAATAATATTAGCAGGTAAAGTGATATATCCATTACTTTGATCGGCTTGTTGTACAGCATATTTGTAATATTGTTTTTCTACGCCATCGTAATGATAATCCCAATAGAATTGAAGAGCATCATCTATTCGGTCTTCGACTTGATCATCATCAACGTTAATTTGATTGACAGGCGCACCAATTCGTCTTAAACAATATTGTTTAAAATCTTCTCTCGATGCAGGAATCATATAATTTCCTTAAAACGCTGAATAGAATGAAGCAAGGTTGAAGATTGTTTGAAGAGTAGCTCCATTAGTATATCTAACACGATAAAATGTATTTCCAGATTGGGCACCTACAGCAGGAATAGTTGCAGTTGCGCCTGTACTCGCAACTGTGGTTACGTTTACTACTGCTCTCCATGTAGCCTGATTATCTAAAGATTGGTCTATGTAAAGAGTTCCTGCTTGATCCGAAAATGATACAGCCTTAAAATAGCAAAAATTACTGTTTGCAAGCTGTCTTCCTGTACCGGTAAATGTGGCAATTGCGCCTAATACAGTATTAGAATCTGTATATCCATTGGTAAGCATCAACGAACCAAGGGTATTATTTCCAGCTGGTAAAGGTGACGCAGGATCCATTCCTACGGTGACCAAAGAAACATCTGGTGCAGATGAAGTAATTGTGGTAACAGATACGTTACCTGTTCCAACAATAGCAGTCGATAATCTAAGTCTTAACTGAGGATATCCAGAAACAGGAACCTGCCAGCTATGAATTCCTGCACCTGTGAATGTGAACGTTGTATCAGTAGCATAACTATCGGTTCTAGGTGCTTTTGTAGGAACCCAAGAATATCCATCAAATAGTTCGAATGTAGCCGCTCCACCTGTAATTGTTCCCTGAGGGGTTAGAGTTACAATTGCAGTATCAAATCCAGCTGTGTTTAAAGTTACAGCTGTGTTTAATGCAGTTCCACTAGTCCAAACGACATTATTAGGTGCTGTAAATCCATCTATGATAGGAATAGGGTTGGCATTAGTAACCAGAGCGCCATTATAAATTATTTGAGTGTTTGATGTTCCTTGTATAGCAACGTTACTTGATCCGATCAAGGCTACATTACCCTGTACTACAACATTTCCTTGCGGTGAAGTTGTAACAACTCCTGACACTGTAACATTTGCTGTCCCTTGCACTACTACGGCAACATTAGATTGATCCGATGCTAGAACAACGGGAGAAGATTGAGATGACACTCCTTGCCCAACAGATGGGGTTGTAAAAACGGCAGCTACATTACCATATGCGTCTCTTACATTAAGCTGAACTTGACCTGATGACATTAAATTTCTCCTTGTAGGTTTTTATTATTTATGTAAATTATGGAGTCAGGGCTGTGATAGCAGCTTTATACGTGGTATTAGTGGTAGATGTAGGGGTGATCAATATATTAATATTTGGAGTAGAATAAGAAACATCAGTTGTAAAAATTAATCCAGAAGTATAAACCATCCCATATTCCGTGGCTACAGCTGTGGTATTGTTTGAAGTCACAAGCAATTTTGTCGTATGTCTATCGCCAGTACTTAAGGTTCCTTGGATCGTTATTTCAAAAGAACCATACGGAAGGGAGGCTAATGTGAATTGGGTTATTGTATTAGAAGTTGCCGTTGCAGATAAATGTGAAGAGTTTCCGACAGCTAAAACTGAAGTTGTGGTTCCACTTATTGTAAGATTAGATGTGATGGTAGAGCCTGTAGATACAACCTGTGACCATGTATTGCCAGAACGTTCTCTAAACCATAAACTAGGAGTGGATGTTCCTATTAGTTCGAATCCTCTAGTAGTAGTATCTCCACCACCCATAGAAAACCAATATACGAGGCTACCAGATAATCCAGCTGGATAATTATTGGATGTCGTTAGGTTTACAAATCTACTTTCATGTATTTGTGGATATGAATTAAAATCATATCCATAATATGTTCTGCCTCCTTGCATTGATGCATAAGTCACAACTTGCCCATTAGATGGGGTTACTGTATTAGCAAAAGATATTAAAGTAGAAATTAAATTATTAGTTGTTATGGTCCCCGTAGGAAAAGACAACGATGTAGAATTAGCTGTGATGGATGTTCCTAATGCCCATGATGATGAAACATATTGGTTAGGAACATTTGCACCAACATAAAATATTGAAGTTCCATTCGAAGAAACAATAGTAGAGTCTGTCAAATTCACTGCCAATGCCCCAGCAGGAATGTAGGAACCGTTAGCTGAATTTGTTGTATTAGGAAGATTTCCAGATGTGGAAGTCCTCTTAAATTGGATTATATTGTTAGCCATTAATGAAGCCTCTATATAGAGTCAATTAAAAGAGTATATACTCAGTTTTATTTATTTATGGATTTTTTCACTTTAATAGGAGCTTTTTCAAGTTCTTCTACTTTATTAAGTAATTGTTTATATTTTGTCTCAAGGTCATTATAATCTTTTGCCATCATTATTTCACGATCTTTGGCACTTGATAATTCTGAAGTAAAGGTAATTTTTTCAGATTTCATAAAATTATGATCATTAGTTAGCATCGAATTATTCCGTCTTAGGATAGCTAATTCTTCTAAAAATTTATTACGTTCAGATTCTATCTCTTTTAACGAATCAGTGGTAGACGATAAATTTTTAGATAAATCTTCTTTATCCCTAGATAATTCTGCTATTTGTATTTTGCATGATTCTATTTGTTTATTTTGAAGTTCAATATCATGTGTAAGATCTTCGACAAATTTAGAAGCTTCGTTATATTTTTTAGTAGCTAATTCTAGCTGGGTTTCCAGCATTATTTTTTGGGCAAGGAAATCATTCAGATATTCTTTAGACTTGCCCATATATGCATTTACAAATTCAACTTGCATTATAATAATTCCCCGTGATATTTATGCATTTTCAGTTTTTAGAACGTTCCGCCATCCAAAGTACCCCATGCAGGTAGATTGTTGGTTACCTGAAGTATATATCCATTTGCAGCACCGATTCCCAATCTAGAAAGGGTGTTTGTGGCAGATGCATAAAGAATATCACCAGCTGCATAAGCATTCTGGGCTGTACCACCAGAAGTTGCAGCTAAAGGAGTAGATAAACTTAAACTGGTTGCAGATATATTGACTGCTACTGTAGCATTTGCTGTGGCAGTGATAGATGTAGAATTAACAACAAATGCACCAGAGTTGCCCCAAGGTTGTAGATATGCCTGAAGTGGCATAATGGTATCAGCACCAATAGTTGTAAGAGTTGGTTTTGTATTTACCGCAAATAATACGAATGCGTTTGCAGCAGCAACACGGCCAACTCCATAATATGCAGTTCCATAAAAGTTAATTGTATTTGCTTGGGTTGTGCCTGTGAAGTTAGAAGACATCACAATTACTGTAGAGTTTACAGAAGTTACAGTAGCACCGGCAGGAAATCCTACAGCGCCAGATGTTATAACTTGACCGGCTGCAATATTAGTAGTAGAAGATGAAGCTGTAATCCAGTTATTTGAAACAGTTAATGTTCCTGTTATAGCTGCAAAAAGATTATTAGCTTCACCAGAAATACCAAAATCGACAACATCTATAGCAACGTTAGCATTACCATCAGCCACAAGTAGGAAATTCTCTTGTACCTGAATATTAGTTGTATTTAATGTGGTAGATGATCCTGTAACAGTTAAATTACCAGATATTACCATATTGTTTACAGTAAGATTGGCAGATGAAGCCGCAATGCTAGAAATAGTTCCAAATGATGCAGATGTAACATTAGCTGTAAACTGGCCAGCTGCGATAGAAGCTGTATTAATAGCAGTAGAATTAACTGTAGAATATACTGTAGCATTGGTGGATAATGTTAGCTGGGTTGCGTTAGCGACTACGTTAGCAACAGTCGTACCAATTAATAATTCACCAGTAGATGTGCCGGATATAACAACGTTACCATTGAAAGTTTCAACGCCAGAGAATGTGAAGGATCCAGTGGAGTTAACAGTTCCGGTAGGAGCCTGTGCCCATGGTAGAGTTCCAGTTGTGATGTTTGTGGCATTGGTGTAATATGCTGGCAATTGACCATTTAAATATGCGGCATTATTAGCTGAACCAGAGTAATTGGTAGCATTTATGGTAGCTGTTCCGATACCAATCTGGGTAGAAGTTACCGTAACGTTTGCTACGGTGTTTCCTACAACTAATGCACCCGGGCCAAATGAAGCATAATTTGTTGTATTCTGGAATGTTAGGTTTGAAGCCCCAGTTGTGAACAAGGCATTTCCAGTAAAATTATAAGTGTAATCTATCAAAGAGTTACTATAATTATATACAGTCGAGTTACCAGAATAAAAATGGGTGGCATTAGAATAAGTATTTACGGTAGAGTTTCCGATGTACTGATATGTTGAGTTAACAACATATGCACCAATGGTTGAACCACCTTGTATAATAATAGATGTAGAGTTGATTATTGTATTTGAAGAAGATGCACCAATTAATAATTCTGATGTACCGGATCCAGCAATGGCGACGTTACCATTAAAAGTTAACAAACCTGCAATAGTATAGTTGCCAGATGTGTTTACATATGAGGTTGAAACAACTCCACCAAGGTATGTCGAGTTGTTTGCTGTCATAGTTAAAACGTTTGCAGCTAATGTTGAATTAAGCTGATACGAAGCTGCTGCAACGCCCCCTAGGTAGGAAGAATTGTTAGATGATAATACTAATACGTTTGCAGCTAATCCAGAAGTTGTCTGATAGCCAGATGCTAAGGTTCCTCCTAAATAAAGAGCATTATTAGCTGTACCAGAATAATTGGTAGCATTTACAGTAGCATTTACAGTAGAGTTAGTTGATAATGTGATTTGAGTTGAATTGGCAACTACGTTAGATGCCGTAGTTCCTATTAGGAGTTCAGATGTTGTTCCGTCTCCTATAATCACATTAGCATTAAATGTCTCAGCCGCAGAAAATGTATAGGCTGTACCATTAGAGAAAGAGGAATATGCTACACCACCTAGGTAGAATCCAGTGGCGTTAATGCTTACGTTAACTGTGGAGTTACCGACAAGAATCTGTGATGTAGCATTCCCCGCTACTGCAACGTTAGCATTGAATGTTTCCAATGCTGAATAGATGTAAGACGTACCATTGGAGAATGATTCTGACGCAGCTACTTTACCATTAACATAAGTTACAATGGCGGCAGTAGTGGCAAGTTCAGTATTGGATCCAGTGGTAAATGCACCTAATTGAGATGTATTGGAAACCGGAGTAATAGAAGTAATTAGTGCTGAGGTGGCATTTGCAACAGGGGAAAGAGTTGATGGCCCCAAGAATAATCCACTCGAATATACATTGCTTATATAAGAGTTAGCGTCTGTTACCAATGTTGCAGTTGGGGTTAATACACCTGCTGTGGCAACGGCATCAACGTATGCATATTTCGCACCACCAATTTTGGTTGCAGTCGAACCAATACCAGTTTGGGCACCAATAAAAATAGAATTGCTGTTATAAGAGAATGCCAATTCACCAGCATTTAATGTGGTTGTTGGAGTGGACGAGGTATTACTTCTCTTAATTTGGATGGTGTTATTAGCCATTTACATGATACCCTTTAAATTAGATTCAGAGGTATTTATGAGATTAGAAGCCGCCACCATCTAAATTTTCAGGTTCAAAATAATATGTGTCATCAGATGTATTAGCCGTTCCATGTGTATTGACAGCCAGTACATATCCGTCTTGTGCCGTATTAGCCTGAACATCTGTCAGACTTGATAGACTTTCAACCCCACCAGATTGAAATACGGTTAAATTAATTGTATTTGATGATGTAGATATTCCTACTATATTTGCAACTATTACTTGCGGAGATGGCAAAGTTACAATAATAGAACCATTAGATCCATTAAACATAACACCAGATGAAGAAATTGTCATATATTATCTCGATACTTGAGGTGTAATATTTACTTGACCTTCAATAACTCTTGTTGAGTTTCCAAATTGATCTGTTGCCAACACATCAAATACATATCTTCCATATACCATATTTGCGGAAGCATTTGCAGAAAGAGCTAAACTAATTTGGCCAGTATTTGACGCAACAGTAGCAAAACTTACTGCATTCAATGAAGTATAATCTTTTCTTATTTGAGATTCTATAGTATATGATGTTAAATCTATAGGAGATCCATTAGCATAATTCAACTGAATAGTTGTTGAAAAGCTAGTTCCTTGATCTATTACTATGTTTGCTCTACCAGACATTTATATTATCCCCTTAAAATAATTCTGGATTTGCTCTAGCAAATCTACGCATGATGACACCAGCTTTAGCATTAGCCTCATTTTCATGATCAGAACCATCTTCACCATTTGTATGTCCATGGGTTGCGTGAACAAATTCGTGAGCAAGAGTTCTCATAACATCCATAGGATGTCTTCCATCGGGGCAAATGGTTACTTTTTCTCCATCCCACCAGCCAAAAGCTTTTTTATCTTGTGCATCTTTACCAGTTACGGTATGAACTTTTGGTAACGAATCTACATTTAATTCAGATTTTACAAATGGAATAAATTTATCCATGACGGATTTCAATTTACGATTATCCTGTTCTGTCATAAATGTTTTAAAAGTACGCATAATAGTTTCCTTATGCCCATGCAATGGTAATTTGACCGTTGGACCCATTCGCTCCCGTTCCAGTACCAGTAGATGCTCCTGCCCCACCAGCACCAACGATAAGAGTTAATGTTGTACCATTTGAAACAGATGTAGTGATTGTTTTGGTATAAGCACCGCCACCACCACCAGCTGCATATCCTTCATATCCTTCGCCGCTACCGCCATTACCAATACCCCCATTAGCACCAGCACCGCCAGATGCATTTGTAGTAGCTTTCGTACCAGCAGATCCACTGGTATTGGTTGTGACACCACCAGATGCTGTACCACCAGCACCAACAGTACCAGCCGTTGATGAAGTTACCACACCCGGACCACCCGCACCTGCGGTCATGGCTGTTAAACCAGTTCCTGTGATAGAAGAATTGCTTCCGATAGAAGCAATAGCCGAGCCTACCGAAGAAAACGCACCACCGCCCCCGGATCCCCAAGCTTGAATAGTTAGTGTTGTAGTACCAGCAGGAACCACAAAACTATAAGTACCCGGAGTAGACCAAGTAGTCGAGCCAGCTGTAAATGCACTTTTTCCATACAAATTAGAAAATGAAATCGCACCCGATCCAATTCCTGCTAAAGTTCTCACGGCAGAATCATTTAATGATACAGTATTAGCACCAGAAGTACCATAAGTACCACCTAATTCATATTCTATACTATTATTATAGCCGGATGTTTTGGTTGTTCCACCTAAACTTATTGCATTTCCAGATGCTACTATAGTCATTAACTACTCCAAGGAAGAGAATCTTCTGTTAGTGTGGTTACTGGATTATTTATAATTAAAAATCCTTGATCTATTCTATCTTTTAAATGCTGATAATATTCAGCATTATTTGATATAATAGGTTCTATCCAGCCTATTACCGTTGGCTCGTCCAGCTTACTAATGGGGATCAAATTCTTTTCAACAAGAGATGAAACATCTAGAGGAGTGGATCCCTCTATTTTAACTACATTGGCTTGGTCATCTGTGCCAACAAAATTCCAATCAACTTGGGAAATAACATTAGACATTCCTCCAATTGATCCACTGGATAATTTTGTTATTTCCCATGAATATGTTATACTCATTTCAATTGTCCTTTTAACTTATCTAGTTCAATCTTAAGTTCTTTGATAGCTTCAATTAGAAGTGGAGCTAATTTGTCATAGTGAACTGTCATATAATTTTCACCAGATTTGCTATTTCCATCTTTATCTATATCAAATGGAGCTGGGGAAATAATTTCAGGCATAATTGCATTAACTTCTTGGGCAATAACTCCAACTTGTCTTGATTTATCTGAATATCCAAAAGATCCAGCCAAATCATTAGGAGTAAAATATACGCCAGATAGATGAGATACTTTATCTAAAGCATTTGGAATAATGCCTTCAATATCTTTTAAACGTCTATCCGAATAATATGCGGTAATGTTTCCAGTAGCCTGAATTGTTGTAGCGCCAAGTGTTCCGTTAGATGGATTACCCCAAATTGTTCCACAGTATGCTATACTTGTGATATTGGTTAAAAAAGCAATATCAAAATTAGCGTTAGCATTGCTGACAGCGGTCGCCACTCCACCAGCAATAAGAGAAGATGCTGTTCCTGTTAATCCAGTACCTGCACCCGTAAAAGATGTAGCAGTTAAAGTTCCAGTCGATACAGTATTTGCAAAATTAATGTTTAAGGTAGATCCTTGGGCGGCATATGGTCCAGTTAGTGATAACGCCGCATTTCCAGTAAATCCATTATTTCCACTTTCTATATAATTAATACCACCGGATGAAATTAATTTTAACATGGATGTCGAGTTATCCGAAACAACAATATTACTTGTTAATGTTCCTCCTACTGTTAAAGAACCAGTTACATTTAGATTGCCACCACCAGAAAGAGACATGGTAGTTGTTCGTCCATTTGTAGCATTAGATTGCTGCCAATTGAAGCCACCACCGCCTGATCCCGGTTCACAAATAAAATTAGCTTCACCTTGTCCTAAAGATTGGTTCCACCCTAACCATAATCCTTGGTATGACACAGTAGGTTGACCAGCAACAGAAATATAATTTGTATTTGCATTATTGACATTTAAAGTAGTAACACCTACAGTGTTAAATATCGAACCAACAGATGGCTTTACATAATATGCGGTATTTTGATTATCATATAATGTCTGAGTTAGATATGCAGAGCCACCTATGTATGTGGTAGATCCGTCACCAGCTATATTTACCGCACCGGTAGATAAATTAACTGTAAATGGGCGATAATTATTAAAACTTGCACTGCCAGCTGCGGTCACACTTCCAGCATTATTAGAAGAAAGTATGTAAAAGCTTGAACCGTCATTTCTTAAACCAACATTATAACCAGAAGAAGTATTACCATACGCCATATTATATTGACCAATAGCACCAATTCCACCTAAAGTTGAAACATATGAATTGGATAGCACAGCTCCGGTTATCCCCAAATTTCCTACATTATCAATATGGAAAAATGTAGTAGATGTGTTTCCAGCTCCTAATGACCATCCGGTATTAGATACGAAGTATCCTCCGTAATTACTACCATAATTGGTTCCTCTTACCGCAAAATTTGTTGTGCTATATCCATCAACTCCAACGCCAGAAGTTGAAGTGCCTAATACACCTGTACTTGTGTTAGATGTTCCTAAAACCCCAACATAAGAATTAGATATACCATAGACTCCAGTATTTGTGTTAGATGATCCATATACACCGACATTGGAATTAGAGTATCCTGCTACACCTATAGCTGTTATAGATTGGCCTTGGGTTCCTGTCGATGCAGCAGCATATCCACTCACACCGATACCAGTTGTACTTTGGCCATAGACACCTGCATTTGTATTAGAATACCCTACAACTCCGACATTAGCATATACACCAGTTCCACCACCAGTAATCTGGCCACTTGTCACAAATCCACCATTAGCAGGAAAAATAGAATATGAAGTAAAATTGCCAGAGACATTATAAGTTTTAACAACAAAATCTCCGGGACCGTTGCCAGTAGTATCAGAATATAATGCCACGTTTGATTGAAGATTAATTGCACCACCAGATGAAATATTTAAACTGGTAAAATTACCAGTATTTGCAGTCGTTCCACCTATAACAGAAGGAGCAGCCCATTGATAGCCTTGTAAAAAGGTAGCATTGTTTGCTGTATTTGATACGCCAGAATATGAAGTGGAATTGATCGTAGAATTTACGGTAGAGTTACCTACGCTGATTATATTTGCAACGGAAGTATTTCCTGTTACAGTTAAATTAGTTCCTACGGTAAGTCCGTTTTTAACTCTAAAATCTAATGAGTTTGCCATCTAGTTCACCTTTCCCTGAGATGTAATCTTTTATTTATGCAATTATTGAGCTAATGCTGTAATAATTGCCTTATAAGAAGTATTTGTTGCTAATGCTGGCGTAATCAATATTTGAATATTTGGAGCAGCATAATTAACATCTACCGCAAATAATGCAGTGTTTGTGAAAACTTGACCATATTCTGTCGCAACAGCAATAGAGCTATTAGCTGTAACCAGAATTTTAGTTATATGTCTATCACCAGTTGATACTACACCTTGGATTAATGCCTCAAATCCACCATAAGTGGCAGCAGATGAAACGTTCGCCATTATAAATTGTGTAATGGCGTTAGAAGTTGCATTACTGGTAATAGTTGTGGCAATGGTAGTAGTACCATTTACAAGATTTAAATTAGCAGAACTTAAAGCTGTATGAATAGCAGAGTTTGGGGTAGTTGCTCCTATGGCTGGCGGAGAAGCCCATTGGTATCCTTGCAGATACGTAGCATTGTTTGAACTTAATCCGGCAACCGCTGCAATAGCATTGGCATATGCAGTCGCAGCATTACCAGTGATCTGTCCCTGAATTACTGATAAAGTAGATCCTCCAAGATATGATGCATTATTTGCAGACCCTGTAAAGGCAGTTGAATTGATTGTGGAAGTAATACCACCAGCCGTTAAAGATAATGTGTTGGCAAAAATACCACCCCATTGAAGATTAGGCGAACCAAAATTTAAAGTATTATTAGAAGTTGGGGTGATACTAACATTAGATTGCCACGAAGTATTTCCAAAGCTCCATAACCATGATGCAGTATTAGATATAACAATGCCAGATCCATCTGTTACAGAGGTATTTGCCGATCCAGACGCAAGATAGATATTTTTATCTTGCGTAGATATCACAGAAGTATTTACAACAGTGGTCGAACCTGCTATAGTCAGATTACCAGAGATTACTAAGTTTCCGGTAATTGTTCCGCCCGATGTAGGTAGATATAATGCAGCAGCGGCAGTAGCAGCATTGGCAATTGCGTTTGAAAAAGCAGTTGCCACATTACCAGTAATTTGTCCTTGGATGGTTGCTAAGGTTGCACCACCTAAGTAGAGAGAATTATTAGCTGTGCCAGAATATGAAGTGGAATTGATCGTAGAATTTACGGTAGAGTTGCCTACTGAAATTTGACCTGTTGATGATATATTACCAGAAGTTAAAGTTCCATTTACGTTAGCTGAGCTATTGATATTGATAGAGCCTGAATCAACCATTAACATAATGGTATTAGCTCTAAATGTTGCGGCTGTTACAGTAGAATTACCATAAACATTGGCAACATATGCTACACCATTAGATCCGGCTTGAAGCTGAACATTCGCAACTACAGTATTAGAACTTAAGGCGACAGATAATCCACTTGGATTTTTTAAAATAAGTTGTGATTGAGCCGCTGACCATGCGATAACATAACCATCAGTAGGAACAGCCATATTAGCTGATAAACCACCAACTGCCCCTGCATTCTGGGCATATACAGCATTAGCAGAAATCCATGTACCATTAGCTACAGAATTTGATGCAACGTTAAGAGAGGTCACAAGGGCATTAGAGAATGCGTTGTTCGCCAAGGTGGTTGCTACCGCAACAGCATTGGTATATGCTTGTACGGCTACCGCAGCAGCATTGGTATATGCGGTTGCAGCATTACCAGTGATCTGCCCTTGAATGGTTGCAAGAGGTGATCCGCCAAGATTCAAAGCATTATTAGCTGTACCAGAATAATTGGTAGCATTTACAGTAGCATTTACAGTAGAGTTGGAATTAAAAACTACCATAGTAGAATTAGCTGTCACATTAGTAGTTGTTATACCAGCTGTAAAATTAACCGTAGAAAGATTATTTGCAGTTATAAAACCATTGGATGTAATATTTGCAACTGTGGTATTACCAGTTACATAAAGAATCCCAACATTTGCTGCCGTGATGGTAGAATTTGTCACTATTTCATTATTGACTGTCAAATTGGCAACTTTACCAACCGAGGTGACATTAAGACTGGCAACAGTTTCTGTAGTTACAGTAGAATTATTTGATATAAAATTATTGACAGTTGCATTGGCTATTGTAGCATTAGAAGTGACACCAAGAGTGACCACATTTCCAGTAACAACATTTGCTAAAGTTATAATAGCTGTGGTTATAGTGGCATTATTAGATATCAAATTATTTGATGTAAGATTGGTTGCGCCTTCGAAAGAGGTGACATACAAGGTATTAATATTGGCAGATGCTATATTGGCAAAATTAATATTTGCACTAGTGATGGCTGCATTAGTTGTGATAGAGTTATTAACTGTCAAATTAGCTATCGTAGCATTAGAAGTAACTCCTAATGTTGTTACATTGGCAGTTGTAATATTTGCTTGAGTGATTATAGCATTAGCTATCGTAGCATTAGAAGTAACTCCTAATGTTGTTACATTAGCAGTTGTAATATTTGCCAGAACAGCTGATGCTGTATTTAAAGTTGCAACATTTCCTACAATAATATTGTTGTTTACAGTCGCATTGGTAGTTGTCAAACCAGCGGATGCAACATTAACTAAAATATATGCAGAGTTAGATACGTTTAAATTGTTGGTGACCTGAACATTATTAGAAACGTAAAGAGTAGAACTAACCACAAGATTTGCCATGGCATTAGCTGTACCGCCTTGTATAGCGTTGGATACATACACGGTATTAGCCCCGAAATACCCATTTAAAAAGGCATTACCGGTTGTAATATCTGGCGTAGATGATGCATTAGTAGTTAAAACATCGTAACCCATATCATAAACGATTTGATTTACTTTATTAACCAACCCCGCAAATGTATCATATGTAATTACAAGGTTTGCGTTTTGGTATGAACCTTTTGACATCTAATTATCGCTCCAAAATTAATTTTTTTAGTTCGGCCATTTCTCTTCGTAAATCATCTATTTCTCGCTTATGTTCTACCTTCAACATGCGTTGACTACGGAGCATTTGCAATTCGCCTACATTATTATTTATCAAAGCCCGATTGTTAGTATCTCTAAGAAATTCTTTATGATCAGTTTGAACTTTCATTTGATTACACCGATAGTGCTAAGGCTCTCATATTTTGAACCTTAGGTGGCAGGGCTGTATTAGCTGATAATAACACAATCTTGACGGCATATTGAATATAGGAGTCATGTGCAGATCCATCAGCTGTGTAATAACGAACTATATTTTGGTTTAATGAATTTTTATATGCAGCAAACGGATATGACATAGACCCTATGATGGCAGAAGATGTATTTGCCATTGTTATAGGAGTGGATAATGTAATTTGAGTATTACTTACCACATTTGAAATCATATGAACTTCGTATGACGATGGATTGCTACTAGAATCACTATAAACAACGAGTAATTGATTATTATTAAAAATAGATTGCCACGCAGTATTACCACTAGTCGAGGTAATAGTTGTAGAATTATTTGTTGTTACTAGGTCTAATGCTTTAAATACTGTAGGATCTGTTGGCAATCCATATTGATATTCAATCCAATCCTCGAGATTAGAAGAATCAGAATAAGATGAAGTATTTCCAACCATTTGAAGTGGTGTCCAATATTTATTGGAAAATTGATCAGTATCTGCCGAATTTAAAAGTTTGACAAATACTTGAATGTCTGTACCACTTGGTCTATATGCTGTCAAATATACTTGGATATCTTCAGAATCGTTACCATCTCCTAATGTCACAGGTAGGGACACAGACTTAGCTAATGCGGTTCCATAATTTGTATATTCATTTGATGCATCAGGTCCGATGACACTTGTTCCTGCCAGCATAGTAAGTTGACTTGCATCAATAGATGGTGATGACAATGCAGAAGATGTGGTCAAATTAGCATTTAAAGTAAATGATTTTGCACCAGAATAAAAATTAATTTCATTGGTCTTGGAAGCAATGATAATCTGATTATTTGTCAGATAATTTACAGAAGATATAGATAAGGATGGATAATCCACATCTGTATAATTAAATGCTGTAGTATTGGCAGAATAAGTTACTGTCGTTCCTTGAATAGATGTTTGATATAAAATAGGATGTAGCGTTGAGGCATTAATATCTACCACATGAGATATTAATGCCGTAGCACCAGATTGGGTTCCTACCAATACACGACTTGTAGAGAAATATGATGGGGTAGAAAAAACATTCTGCCATGCTGTATTACCAGAAGATCCATTGGCACTAGATGTATCCAACATAATTAGTTGTCTATTTGTGTCAACAGAGACAACTCTTCCAACCGGGGTTGTTAATGGGATTGCTGTAGCATTAGTTGTTAATGGGGTATTTCTTAATGTCATATATGTCGAATTAGCAACATTAGAGGGCCATAGAACTTCGTGACCATCAAAGGTGCCATTAGACCATTGAACCACCAGAGGAACCTTATTAGAGCCATCTTGGTAATTATTATTATATTGCTGGTCGAATCTAGTTCCTGTACCCATAACTGCATTAGATCCAGCTGTAATAGAAAGTGTACCTTTAGCCGGTTTGAAGAAAGCCGCCACACCATTAGCCCAAGGAGCGCCTGTGCTTGGTGCGCCGTTTGCATACTGGAATTGTAAAGTATTATTCCCAGCATTAACTGCCGTAATCTGAACGGTTACAACATTAGAAAATATCCCCCAATTTAAGACATTGTTTGATGTATTTGAAGCTGGCACAGATCCTACAATCAAAATGAAGTCATTAACACTAAAATCTGTTGCAAAAGAATAGCTATTGATATATGAAGGATATGAATTGTAACTAATTAGATTAGATGTGGTATTAACAGAAACGAATCCTCCAAATGGGTGAGGCATCTGATAAACATATTCTCCAACCTGAAACGGGATAGTGGACGTGTTAGAATAAGACAAAAATTCATAGTCAAGGTTAACAAAACTTGCTGATCCAGCGGTGCTAAAATTTGTGAAATTGGTTCTATATAAAGTAAATTTTAAAAATTCTGTCTGAATAGGTGTCCAAGTAGATCCTGTAGACGCAGTAAATAAAGATCCTTGCCCCCAACTAGAATTTACAACTCCATTGACGACATCCGTTTCACCTGCAACTCCTGTCCAAATTACATAATCTGGTACACCACCACCGGGAGTTACCGTAAGAGCATAAGAATAACCAGCTCTTAAATAAATTGGAGTGGGAAAATTTATAGATGTTGGAGTTTGACCATTAGAACTTACAATAACCGATGCAGATTGAATAGTCACTTGGGAATATGGAATTATAGTGGTGGTGGGAATTCCATTATCTACCGTTCTTATATCAATTGTGATAGGTTGTGTAGAACTTTTTGCTTGAAAATATAAATCAATAGCTGCAATATATAATCCATCCTGCCCCTCTGTCATATCAGATCCGATATAGAAGGTTTGGGATAGTGGATTATTAGTAGAGCCACTCGTAGATGTTCCTGATCCACGAGTTGTAAGGGTTACAGAAGAGGTAGACCCGGCTGGAATAGTTGATATGATAGATGGGACAGATGGTTCTGTGCCAGAATAATTAAATGCACTGTAATATGCAAATGCCTGACAAGAATAATTTTGTGTTCTTTCTGAATATATGTCATTGGCAACATTATAGTCAAATACATGAAATTCTCTAGTTCCAACCTGAAATTGTGAAGCCGGAACTGTAAATACAGCAATGGCTGTACCATTGGCATCAGTCACAATAGATCCACCAGCTGTAATAATATGATAATCCGAAGGTGAAGGATTAGTTAAAGAACTATCATATGTGGCGGGAGAACAATATTGGGTGACATTAATCCCATCAAAAAATACAGATAATCTAGTATTTGGCTTTAACCCATGACAAGTAAATCCAATAACTTGAGCTGGAATATATAATGGTGCAGTAGTTGTGCTGGAATATTGCCCTACACTTACATTTGCGCTATTGGTAGTTGTTTGTGGAACTAATGTATTTGTAGCAATTGCCATCTTTTACCTCTTATCGAAATATTCTATTACGTAATATTGGTATTACATGTACTGCTGTTGTCAACGCTGGCGCTGGGGCAGGTACAGATACCGTAGGAACTTTTAAGATATTACTATCAATATTCAATCCGGGAATATTGAAATGTAAACCACCAGATTGATTAGGTAGCTGTGTATTTAGGGTAGATGCAGTACCCGCTGCATCGGTGGTCCCTGTTGTAGCGGGTTTAGTGTCACGAGCAAACATGGCTGTAGTTATTTGCTTAGTTGGATTAATATTTACATATCCTCCACCATCACCAATCTTGGCTTGCTGATAATTTCCGTAGACATTTCCATTAACA
>Ga0316218_1000834_pt1 | contig 38443 bp, 49 predicted proteins | sample TBH18003metaG_FD_203634 | JGI IMG/M metagenome (GOLD analysis project Ga0316218, IMG submission 203634) | Freshwater microbial communities from Trout Bog Lake, Wisconsin, USA - TBH18003 | ecosystem: Environmental > Aquatic > Freshwater > Lake > Hypolimnion/Profundal zone | place: USA: Wisconsin...
TTGGTTCCCGCAGCACCTGTCGCACCAGTACTACCTGTCGGGCCGGTTGGGCCAGTTGGCCCTGTGGCACCCGTACTACCTGTCGGGCCGGTTGCGCCAGTGCTACCCGTAGCGCCTGTTGGCCCCGCTGGCCCTTGTGGCCCCGGCACCATTCCTCGCGCCAGCGCCGTATCTATACCTGCACGCAATCCGGCGATACTATCTGCTATCCTCGTACTGTCATATATCGCAGGCTTATTATCAATCTTAGCAGCTCCACTGTTTGCGTTCCAGTCGGCATTCACCTGTCCAAACCCGCCAAGGCTCGTGATCACGCTATCCACATACGCCGCCACCTGTTCAGGGGTCAGGTAAGTAAGGCCGCTATCATTACGGTAAAGAGGAGGGTTCACCACAGGCCCCACAGTCCCTGATCCTACAAGCGTCCACTTGCCGGTAGCTGTATTGTAAGTGTACACCATGCCATTGGGCTGCGTAGTCGTCTGCGCGATGCCATTTAAACTGGCCAGCAATACCGTTATTATCAAAAATATCTTTCTCATCCCTGCTTTATATTTGTGTTTTCCATGTCCTCGTAAGTGATTGTATTTGTACCTATTGCCGTTCCGAAATCCGTAGCCCCCGTTGTGCCACTGGCTGCGCTGCCAACACCCACACCCGTAAGGCCAGTATTGATAGCTGGTTCCAGCACTGTTTTAATGTAGTTTTTTATCGCATTTTGATTATCAACTATCTTTTGAAGTATCGGTAACCCTCCAAGGCTCCCATCATTAAATTGAATTGCCACCCCCTGTATCACCACTTTTGTATAACGGCTCGCCCGTATCAATTCCCACCTACCCGGCCCATCTATTTCACCTACTATACAATCTGCATTATCCGCAGGTAGCCCATAGCATCCACCCACATTGCTCAACACCACATTCAGAAATATATCTTCTGTAGGCACATCCTCATCCACGCTTAGCAAGACCTTCACCGTCATTCCCTCTGTGTCAACACTACCTGCTACGATCTTGCCACTCATCAACGGGTATGTCTGCTTCTTTCCTCCGTGGGCTATCTCTTCTATGAGCTTGGCATTTTTTGCTGCATATTGTCCCATTAGCTTGTTTTTGGTGGATTAGGGTTAAATCCTACTTTCGGCCCTACTTCTATATTTCTACGCGCTCCGGTTGTTCCAAATGACACGTCTATACTTTCGCACATATAGGTGCCATTCAGGTCGGGATTATCAGTATCTTTTATGTACATAGTGTAGCCCGGCTGTGCAAATGGTTGCAGGAACGCAGGTATATGTCCCTCAAACCCTGTATAGTTTCGCTGGTATTGCACTTCATTAGCCATTGTGCGTAGGGCATTCACATCACCTACATTGTTCACCAACGTTTTTTCCTTCCTTACCGAGTATGCTGCTTCGCTCTCTGTCTGCACACGCTGTGCCGATACCGTAACCCCATTTAGTATTACTTGCACTGGCTCAGTAGGCTCTACCTCCTTCAGGGATTCATCTTTGATGCAGTTATAGCCTCGTCTATAGTTCACCGCACCTGTAGCAAACGGGTCTATGTTTTTTGCATAGGGTGTGTACCGAAGCCCACACCATAATGTGGTCGGGTTTAGGAAGAATATAGTTAATGCACCTTCGCTTACCTTTCTGATCTCATTGCATATATCCACACCTGTGGCATGGGTAAGGCGCATTTTTAGCAGTGGTAAATCTGCACCCGCGCCTATTACTACTTTTATATCTGGGCAGGTTTTACTGATCAGTCCCAGCAGTTCACTTACTGTCGTCTGTGGGTAATAGTGTGTAATATCCATTTTCAGGCGCATCTGTCGCACATACCCCTCACAGTTGATCACACAATGCAGGCCCGTTCCCCTGTTTTTTACAAAGCCTTTAAACTCTGTTTGCAGATCACCGTTATATCCCAGCTTTATGGTCACAGGATCATTGTTATTGAAAAGGCTACGCACATTCTTCACGACCGCTGTGCCTGCTGCGATCTTCACAGTGCCATCATCTTGCAGTTTTCCTTTCTGCACTCGCGCTATGGCAGGTATAGTGATAGTGGCCGTATCTGTATAGTCACGCAAGCTCCTTTTTACGCGTACTTCTTTCACTCCGCTAAAACGGAATGTGCCAATGGTAATATCGCTGTTGAGAATAAAGTAAGCCATCTTGTTTTTCAGGAAAAAGCGATGCACACCTTTGCCCTCTTCGAGGGCAAAGTAAGTACAGGCAATTCCATTGTTTGGCTTAAAAAGCAATGGCAATACGGTTGCTGTATTGCCATTATTCTACCGATGTATTTTTGCTGTAAGTTAAGAGATGTCTATTAGGTTGAAAGGCTCATCGCTTGCCATAACCAGTTCGTAGGGACGTACATTCTTTATGCCCTTCACTTCAGGGAAACGCAGCTCTTTGATGATCACCTGGTCGCTTCCGCTTCTATCCGGACGTAGTAGGAATATATCCGTTATCGGGTTACTGATAAAGACAGGTGCATTCACCTCATACAATGCCCTCAGCGTAGTCACATCACTTTCGGGGAACTCATTAGTGTTACCTATGATGAACCCCTTTATGTTGATCTCGTAGCTGTCTATGTTGATGTATTCATGCACAAAGCCCCTGCGCTCGGTCAGTGCCGTTTCAATAATGGTCTTCTTACTTGTTACAGATATAACTGGGTATGGTAGCCACCACTCCTGTACACCATTTCCAGCGGGGAACGTTATTTTTATAGGTAGGAAATACTCAAGGCCGTTCTGATCATTGGCATAATAATCACTGCCGTATGCGCCAAACTCCGTTCTGTCAATTTCATTTACACCACCATCCCCTACAACAGGAATTAAATCAGGTTTAAAGGCTCTTGTGGTGTAGCCAAATGCCTTTTCAAATAATGTTCCTAATGTCAGGTCAATAGCCATAATTATAATGATGCTTTCGCGCTTTCTAATACTTCGTTAAACATTTTTTCGAATACATCTTTCGCCTGTGCCGCCCCTTCCTTCATACTGCTAATATGCTGATCCCAATGCTCTACAAACTTAGCATGGATAATGATCTGCTTTTGCCCACCTCCTACTATCGCATCACTCACAGCCGTGCTCTTATCCGAAGCCTCGCCACTGCCTTTCTTCTCCTTAGCTGCATCGCTTATCCGGTTATAGTCATATCCCGGTATATCCTGCGCCTGCCAGTTATTCGAAGCAGATGCGGGTATGTGTACTCCATCCACATGCACCATCCCGTTTTTCTTAGGGGCGTTCTGCTTCATCCACTCCCTGTAGCCCTTATCGTAGTCTGCTTGCTGCTCAGGGGTAAGCGGTGTGCTCATATCCCCTATATTCTCATTATGCAGGTCATTAGTGCTATTGCCCAGCAACACATAGGCACTGGCTACAAGTCCTATCCCAGCGGCTATCGCACCCCACGGTGTTATGGTCATGGCCGCATTCAGCGCTTCGGTGGCTACTGCTGCCTCAGTTGTGGCTGCCGCCAGTTCTGTGCCTGCTGCTGCCGCTACTCCCTCGGTGGTGGCAAAGTAGGCCGTCTTTAATGCCGCTGCCGCTGTATAGATGTTGTAGAGCCTGAGACCGGCATTGTACCCGAACATCACACCCTTCCATACAATGTACAGCTCCACGCCCTTCTTTACATAACCAAACCACGTAATGAGGGTATCTGTATTGTTGGCCACCCACTTCACCATATCGGCTATATCATGTACCACCCCTTCTATACTGGGGCGCATCTGTTCAAATATGGCAGGCAGGTTGGCTACTATGGGTTTAAATTCTTCGATCACTTCCGTCAGCACAGGGAGCATGGCCAGTCCAAACTCTTCTTTGGCCTGGTCTATATTGGTCTCCATGATCTTCATTTTGCCAAACGGCGTTTCCGCCATCTTTTTCTGCATCTCGAAGAACCTGCCACCTTCGCTTGTAGCGCTTTTAAAGGCATCAGTTACCATGTGGGTGGTGATGCCCCCTTTCTCCATCAGCTTGGCAAGGTTGCCCATAGAAATGCCCGTAGTGCGCGATATTTCCAGCAGGGGGTTAAAGCCCTGCATGGTCATCATCATTACTTCACGTCCTGTCAGGTGGCCACTCATAGATACAAGGCCCAGTGATCGCGATAACTCCGCCATCTTTTCACTATCCCCCATGCTTATATCGCCCAACATTTTTATGTTAGGCAATATGTTCTCTGTCGCTACTCCCAGCGACATCATCATTTTTGCGTTATTGAACAGCTCAGGGCCAAACAGGCTGGTCGGGATATAGTCGTGTATGGATTCATACAGTTCATTCCCCTTCAGGTCACCGGCCAGTACATTAAGCTGCGCTTTTATTTTGCTGGCATCCAGTCCGGCTTCAAATACCGACTTTATCTGCTCAAGCGCCATATGGCCTGCCTCTTCCACGCCACGGGCCAGTAGTTCCCCTACGGCCATGCCGCCTATCATCTTCATCTCGCTGAGGCCCTGCATCTGTTCCTTCAGGTCGCTTACTGCCGAGGCCGCGCTGTGTATGCCGGAGGTGGTGTTATGGATATCCTTGTCCATTCCCCCAAAAACAGAATGAGTGGTGGCACCCGCTTGCCGGATGCCGCCACTCATTTGGTCTTTTAATTCAAGTATAAAGGTTACTATGTCGCTCATGGTGCAGGTCTGTTTGCCTCATCCTGCCTTATTCGCTTGAGATGTGCAACTTTTATGGCAAATAATTCATCGCTGGCGTTTTTGTGGTCAAATCCCGGCATATAGAAATCGAGCAGACTCTCGTGGTATAATGAGGAACCGGTGTCCAGGTTCTTGCCCGCTTCCTCTATAAGTTTACCAGTTCGGCTTTTATACCGTTCATCTTATCCTTTACCTGTGCGCATACGCCCAGCCATATTTGATCTTCGTTCAGTATAGCATCGCTGCCGCCGAGCCATATCATTTTGCAGAATTTCTCAATACTGGCCAATGGCTTTTTATTGTCCATCTCCGCCAGCGCGGCATTCACATCTCCGCGATACGGGTTTCTGAAGTATCCGATATGGTCACCACTTTTTACGAAAAATATACCCTTGGGGTTCTTTTCCTTCCATGCAGCTATCTGTGTATCGGTTACTTCGCCTGTATATTCAGCGGTGTCTTTTGGTTTGAAGTCAATTGTTGGGGTTTCCATTGTACCAGCTTGTTTATAAAATGATTAAAAAAATAGTTCTATGGGTTCAGGCGCAGGAACTTGAACGGCAGTTCACAATCCATGAACTTGTCGCCTTGGTTCCAGCCCCTTGGCATTTTGTTGATCTTTACGCCCGCCAGTACGTCTATCACTGGGTCTCGGCCTATAGCTGGCAGGTAGGTGATCACTACATCGAATTTGATGTCAGTCACAAAACGGCCTCCGGCTAATATTGCTGCCGCTTGCAGGTCGTCAAGTGCGCCCTTTAGTATTTTCATACTGCCTTCCTTCTTGATGTTGCCGCTCTGTATGCTTATGGCTTCATCACCGGCTGCAAACAGCTCTTCGTCATCGCTATCTACACCGTATTGGATACCGCGTATTTTGGTTATGGGTGCGCCGCCGATCTGTACGACCATATCGCTCCATGCACATTCTTCGCTGTCAAAAAAGTTTACTCCTGGCATAAAAATTTATTTACAAATGGATACTAAAAATTAATGTATTTACTATGCTGCGGGGTTATCAAAACCGAGGCTTATGTCTATTGTTGTGGCGTAGCCTACAGGTGTTATGCTCAGCACTATATTCAGTTGGTTGGTGCTGAGTATATTTTGTGCCGGGTTGATATAGCAGCTCACTGCGCTGATCTCGCGGTTAGCGGTCATGGTATTGTTCACCTGGTTCACGATCTGCTGGCTCAGCCATTTACAAAAGCCTGCATCCAGTGTGCCATCGTCATTTACCGGCACCTCATCATCTATTTCCTGTACGAAGGTGGTATAGGCCAGTATGTGCGCCTTATCAATGATCCTGCCACGCGCCAGCATACAGTAGTCGTCCGTGCTCACGGTAAGCATGGCATCACTGGCAAAGAAGTAGCCACTTACATTCGGATAGGTAATGAACGTGATGAAGTTCTTACCTGCTATAGTGGCAGGATCACCACCTGCGCTTTCAATGGCGGTAGTATGCAGGTACACGGCTTGGTTGCTAAGTGCGCCGTTCTTTACCCTGCTGATCTTGCGCTGTACAGGCAGGGAGGCTACAGTACCCAGCAACAGGCCAATAGCTGCGCTGCTGTAAGTGGCATCATAGCTTAGTGTATCTCCTATAAGTATGGCCACACGGTTATTGCTCGTGCCGGTGCTTTCATCGGTCAGGGCGCTGGCAGTACCCGCGTAGGAGCTGCCCCCTATAATCATTCTGAAAGGCTTTTCTGCATTGAAATAAGCAGCGGCCATTATCTTGCCATTGGCAGCAGCCGTATATACATCTGCGTTCATGCCATTGGTTATGGTGATGGTGCCACCACCTGTATGCACAGCCTTATCATCGGCCAATAAGCCAAGCACTTTAATTTTGCCCGTCGAAAAATCCATTAGCTTCTTACCGCCGTTGGCATTCGTATTATCAGCCATATTGGCTATTGTAATAGTTGCAGCTGTCAGCATCAGGTATAGCTTGGCGCTGGTGCCTACCTGGTTATAAAACTCGGTAAGGTGCCGCAGTGCAAATGGGTTATTAGCCGCTGTGATACCTGCCGCAGCCACATCAGTAAGGCTACTGACCAATATCGGTGTACCTACAGTGTAGCCGCCGCTTTCGCTTACGCCGGTCAGTACCATGCCCACTATGCCGTCATTGGTCTGTATTGTGCCGCCAAGCTGTCCGTTTGCTAATGCTATATTTACTGTGCCCATTGTTAATGTCTTTTGCCTCCAAAAGCCGCTCCTTGCGGTAGCGGCTGTTGGTAGTTATGTTACTCCTAAGCGGAGTAGGATGTTATTTTGCTTCCGGCTGTATTGCAGCCAGGGCCTTTGCTGCCGTATCTGCATCCACTACTGCATTGTCGTAGTCAGCCTGTACGTTTGCCGCCGCCTTGTTGGCGTTGTTCACCGCTTTTGTGGCATCAGACTTCTGTTTTGGCGTGGCATCAGCTGGCAGCGCTGCTTTGGCATCAGTGGCTACCTTTACATAGGCATTCGCGCTTTCCAGTTCTGCTTTTTTAAGCGTTACTGCGTTCTTGGCATCCTGGTCTGCTTTTATAGCCTGTTCCAGTGGGCTCAGTTCCACAATTGCTACATCGGCGGCATCGTCTTCTTTGCTGCCTGCCGCTACCCATGCTTCTACATCTGCACGGGTGATCTTGGTAACCGAGCCATCGCCGCCAGCTTTTTTCAGGTTATCAGCGGTAGTGGTAGCATCTGCCTCTTTAAAGAACGCGCTGCCATTGCTCGCGAAGTAAAACTCGTCCACCGTAGGATGAGTGTCGAAGAAACTTTTTACATCTTTATTGATCTTCATAAAAATTGGTTTTAAACGCTATTGAAATGGTTAATAAATACTCGTTATTGTTACGTAACACCTCCCTTTAGGGTCGGGGTTAATACCTGATCACACCCAGCAGGTGCAGGTCATCGCACCGCCTGATCTTGCGCTCTACCTCGTATCCTTCCCTGCTCCCATCATGGTTGGTATTACCCTCGATGGTATAGAACAACTGGCCTTCAATGCGCTCTATAATGCCTGTATGGCCTGTTGTTGCACTATGTTTGAAGATGATCTGGTCGCCGGGGCTTACCAGTTCAGGCCGCGCTTTCACTTCTACAGCCATCAGCTTGAAGTTAACGGCTGTTCTGTTCCAGCAATCCAGCACTGATGCGGTATGGATCACAGGGTTAGGCAATCCCAACGCTTTTGCGGCCTCTGCATAGCACCAAAACACAAATGCCTGGCACCATGCATAACCCGGATTGAGGCCCACACTCTTCAGGTACTCGTTCACCATTGGGCCGCAATTGCTGCCTATTGGCTCTTCCTTCTGTCCAAGCTGCCCGATGGCAATTTCTACAGCCTTATTCCGTATCGTAATTAGTGCGTTGTCCATTGGTTATGCTTCAAAACAGTTTACATTCTCTGCCCGGTCTATAATGCTTTGCAGTTCTTTGCTCAGGTAGTCCTTATTGGATGCCGGGTTATTCATCCAGTTAGCCAATTCTTCCCGCATTGCGGCAATTTTCACATAGTCATATTGGCAATGCTCATCGATCATTCTTATGGCCACAAATACATCGTCAATGCTCATTTTAGGCTTAGGCCCTAAATAATACTCTCCAAATACACCTATAGCGATCAGGAACAGAACGCCCAATAGCACAAGTGCGGCATATTCGGGAGTCCAGTTCATTATGCGGTGGCTGTGGTCTTAGTGTACACGATCTGCGCGGCAGTGTCCGAGGCAACTTCGCTCAGTGAAGGGTCAAGTGCCTGGAACATCGCGCTCAGCAGTTTCAGGATGGCGCTATGCTGCATCTTCGGGCTGAGTGTCTTCACCCATCCCACAAACTGTGCAAGGATATCCACCGTGCCGCCACCTACCAATACAAGGGCATTCAGTTCAGGCACAGCCACACCTATGGCCTTTTCAATGATCTGCACAGTTTCAGCCTCCCAGCTTCCGGGAAACATCTGCTGCAATTCGGCCAGTACACCTGCGGCCTCCGGCGATGCAAGCGCCTGCTTGATCACGGCTGTGACATGCAGCCCTTCAGCTCCATATTGTTTTACGATAGCAGGGAGGTTGTGAAATATCTTCACAAATTCTGCCTCACTCCATGCTATTACTTTCTGCGCTTCGTTCATAAAATTTATTTAAATGCTTTATCAAATTGTCATGGTGAGCCTCGCCAAACCACGGATTAATCCTCTTCCGGCTTTTCAAGCAGTTTAGGATCAGCCGTTCCTGTCCAGGTCAGCAGGAATGCGCCGCTAAGGCCGCTGCCCACCTGTTTGCAGATGTCTATGATCTGCGCGTCAAGTGCAGAGGCGAAATGAAATGGGTTTACCTCTGCTATGCCCAGCAGCATTGCTGTAAGAAAGATCAGTATCCCTGCTATCCAGCGGAGTGTCACATAGAATTTCGGTGACTTACTTTTTACACGTGCAAGCAACAGCTTGATGAATGTCATACCCATTTTATATTCTATTTTTTTGAACATTGGTTACTCTTTGTTGTCTTCCTTGTTTTCCCGTTCCTTGCGGTGTTTGTACCTGATCTTCAGAACAAAGTCATAAATGCCAAGGCACGTCAGTACTACTGTAAGGCCCCAAAGGGATATACTCCTGGTACTGTCACTCAAAAAATTTAGGGCGTACGATGCTGCGAGAATGATCCCGCCTTTAACGCTTGGCAATGCAATGCTCATAGTTTTCGCTGCTATCTGCATGGATGATAAGTTTTTCATGCTCTTTAGTAACGAGGACGGGGATCGAACCCGTGACCTCCGGGATATGAACCCGGCGAGCTACCGCTGCTCTACCTCGCGATATTTCTTGTACCGTGCCTATAGCACATCATTTTCTCTTCGCCAGCCGCGTGGCTTATCAAAGTACTCTTCCTCATCATCCTTGTATCGTACCATCACGCCGGAGTACCAGCTACTGGTTTGCGTGCCTCCACCTTTAAATACCCATTTAAAATTGGTATATGGCCAGCCGCTGCCATTATTGAATAGATAAGTAACTACTTGGCTGGTGGTTGCAGGGTTCAACGTAGTGGTGTATAATGGCCCACTGCCCCAATCCTTACCCACTCCGGTATCTCCGCTTGCATACAGCGATAACGTACAGCTCCCACAAGAACCTACATACGTATTTACATGGCACCAGGTATATACGCTTCGCTGTGCGCCTTGTATCTTGGCATTGAAGGAGTCTGCCCCCGTATTGGCCACAGGTGTGTCCAGCTTGCTATAGTAAGGCATGATGGTGGTACTGCCATAGGCATTTACAGTATTGGTAATTGTGCTATTAAATGATCCGCTGATCACAATATGCGGGTTGCTTATTGGGTATTCCGATATGCCTTGCGCAGTAACGGTGAGGCTGGTCGTTACGGCCACCAGCAGGGCCACCAATAATTTTTTCATGTTGTTCATTTTAAATATGGAATGTCTTTTGCCGCCAAATCCCGCCTTGTGGGCGGGTTGGCGGCCTCTGCGCGCTCCTCTGCTGCTGGTTGTTAATTTCTATCCGCTCAATGGTGAGCTTGTCTAACCATTAGTTACCTGCGGGTGTACCCTGTACGATGGCTACCACGCCCAGGTCATCGGCACGGCGGCGGCGGCCACCCATCCTGATCCTGGTACTGAATATGTCGCCATAGTAGGTAGGGTCACCTATCTTTTGGAACATCTCTGTAGTGCCCAGTGCGTTGCTCAACGCTTCCTGCTGGAAGCAAAGGCACGCTACATTGTCTGTGGCGGCTGCTGCTTGCCCTACGGCGTTCACGGCCAGCGCCCCTGCGCCTGCGCTCACTACGCCCACTGTGCTGCGGGTCATAATGTCAAAGCCGAACAGCTTACCGATGGTTCCCGTTTCTGGGTTATAGACTGCGCTGAAGTCCTTGTATGGCGTTGCAGAAAGGCTGTCCACAAACTGCTGGAACATATTTTCTTCGAACAGTGCCACACGGCCCAGCGGACTTACATTGGCTTTGTTCATTACGCGCTGCGCATCACGCAGGTTCTGCCATATCATCGCATTCCTGTTCCCGGTCTGTCCTGCTTCCAGTGCGGCTGTAGCTGCGCCGGTGGTATTGATGATGCCTGTGGCAGAAAGACCTTGCAGCCAGTTCACCAATTGGTCATCTGCTACATACTGCATCAGGTAACCAAATAAGTCCTGTATAACGCTGCTGGTCTTATCGTAGGTGATAGTAGCCAGTTCCACCCTTGGTATGTGCGTAGGGTCAGTGGTATAGTCATTCAACAGGTAGGTGATGTCAGTATCCGAGCGCCTAACCGATACTCCCGGATAAGTACTTCTGTTTTTTACCACGTTGGGTGCAGCGCCGGGTTGTGGGATATGCACTACCGCGCCGCCAAGTACATACTCGCCTTCATCATAAGCGCGGGTAAGAAACATATTGTTTTTCCACAAACGCTTCATGATCTCGCGCAGCCATATCTCCTGGTCAACTGCTGCGCCCACGCCAAAGGTCTTGGGGCTTACAAACAGTACGAGGAATACACTCAGCGCAAGGAAGCACAGCGTGGAGATTACAGGCGCAATGCCAAAATTCATTTGCAGCTTGGTTGCTGCGATGCTGGCGATCAACGCCCAGGCCAAAAAGGACACTATGATTTTTCCGATGTTCTTCATTGTATGGTTTTTAAAATTTTTAATATTGTTTCTGTCTCCTGCTACACCTGCCGCTTATGCTATCGGATCAGGGCAGTCCTTTTTGAATGTCTTTTTATACAGCTCCCTGTACTGGTCGGGGCATTCCTTTTTAAAGTCTGCCATCAGGTTAGAGTCCTTCAGTTGATCCCAGTCCTTGCCTTCATACTTCAGAGCCAGTTTCTTGGCTGCTTCGTCTATTTGGCTGGTTACGCTGGTATATGTACCCATGCCGTCAAGGATGGTCTTCAGGCCGGTAGGATTTTCTGCATAATCCTTACCGAGCTGGGTGCTCAACGCTACTGTGATCTTCTTAGCTTCCAGCCCTGCATCAAGAAGTGCCTTTACTTCATTGGCTTTGCTTTCCTTTTGCAGGTTAGCAAGGTCTGTTTCTGCTTTATTGGCACGAGCGCCCAATTGTATAATGGCGGCATTAATAGCCGCGCTGTCTGAGCTGGCTGCCAGCTTCAGCTCGGCAGCGGCCTCCGGAGAAAGTTTAATTTCCATTATGTTGTTTTTAAATTTTATACCTGTTGATAGATCGGCCAGCTTTATTTCGTTGCCGCTGATGTCGAATAGTTGCACTGTAGCATTGGCATTGCCCGGTATATCTACAAGGCTGCTTTCCTTGTTATACCACTTGGTGATGGTGGGGCCTGTTTGCCCTTCCAGCATTAATGAAGGCTCTGTACTCCATTCAAGGAATACGAAGTGACCCATAGATGCTGCATTCAAAAAACCATTCTCCACTTCGTCTATCATCTGCTGCCCGCGTGAGTGGGCAAGGTTGATAACCGGTGTACCCACTATATTATCGCCTTCTACGTGCAGGTCGTCCCATTTCAGGGCCACACCTTCATCACGCTTGTGCATATAATAGCCAATCGGGTTTTTAAGAAACTCCGGCATTTGGTAGCCCGATGTGAGCAACCTGAAGCCCAGCTCATTTACTGAGCTGTCACTAAGAACGAATGATTTGGAAGCCTTCTTTAAACTCATAGTTGTTTTGGTTTTCTGCGCTACCGCCGCCCCTTTTCAGGAGCGGCAACGAGTCGGTATTTAGCTGCGCATCTCGTTAGTGTGATGTAAAAGTGCAACGTCTGAAATGAGCCACCAAACGCACTTTCAACCATTACGCACACTTAGAATAACCATTATACCCATGCCGTATTACCATGCTTTTTGCTTCTGAAAGTTGGTAGCCGAAAAATGACCTTTGTTTCCACACACGCGCCCTCCGCCATTGGCGGAGGGGAGGCGAAAACTGCACAGGCATGAAAAAGAAAGACATTGTGGTCAATCAAAAAGCACTCGCAAGAGACCTTTATCTGCGCGACATCTACACCCAAAAGCAGATATGCAATGACATTGGCATTGCCGAAAAGACAATGTGCGACTGGATAAAAAAGGAGAAATGGGACGATCTCAAAAAGTCGCTGGTAACAAGCAAGGCAGAGCAGCTAAAAGCGCTCTATGAGCAGATGGCCTACGTCAACAAAAGAAACAAGGATGCTATTGAAGATGAGGACCCCACTACCAATCCCAATTATGATGACGTAGCCAAAATATCCAAGTCCATTGAGCGGCTGGAAAAGGAGGCTGGCATATCGGAAATGTTGCAGACGGGTATAGCCTTTCTAAAGTACATGCAAAATGAAGATACTGATGCTGCAAAGGTCATCAGTAAATGGTTCTACATATTCATGCAGGATAAAATGGGGGAAACGAAATGAGTAAAAACGTGCATCAGCTCTTCGATGAGCTGCAAAAGATACATACAGGCCTCGCATCGGCAACCCCTGTTAATGTGGCGGAGAAACCTGCCGAAAAGCGGCTGCGTATAAAGTACCTGGAGCAGAACCATGAGGAATGGTTTGCCTACTACTTCCCTGCCTATGCCACGGCAGCGCCTGCGAATTTCCACAAAGAGGCTTCCAACAGGGTAATAGATCACCCCGAATGGTACGAGGTACGCAACTGGTCACGGGAGCTGGCCAAGTCCACACGCACTATGATGGAGGTACTGTATCTAACGCTCACCAAACGTAAGCGAAATGTACTCCTAATATCTAATTCATACGACAATGCCGAAAGGCTATTGCTGCCTTACAAGGTCAACTTGGAAAGAAATAACCGTATAATCAATGACTACGGTCAGCAGCAGGCAATAGGGTCATGGAATGCAGGTGAGTTCATTACCAAAGGTGGCGCTGCCTTCCGTGCCATTGGTGCCGGGCAATCTCCGCGCGGTTCAAGGAACGAAGCAGTACGCCCTGATGTTATCCTGTTTGATGATTTGGATACTGATGAGGACTGCCGCAATGCCGATATTATACAATCCCATTGGGATTGGGTGGAGCAGGCAGTGATACCCACCCGTTCCATTTCCAACCCCTTGCTGGTGATATGGTGTGGCAACGTTATTGCCGAGGATTGTTGTGTCTTACGTGCGCGGGAATGTGCTGATCATGTGGATGTGGTAAATATCAGGGATGACCGTGGCAAAAGTTCATGGCCGCAAAAGAACAGCGAAGCCAATATAGACCGGGTACTAAGTTCTATCTCCTATGCTTCCGGGCAAAAGGAGTACTTCAATAATCCAATGTCTTCCGGCAAAACATTCCCTGAATTGACATGGGGCAAATGTCCTCCGCTGAAGGAATTAAAGTTTGTAGTAGTTTATGCCGACCCTGCCACTTCCAATACAGATAAGCCGGGGCAAAAAAGCGGGCTTAACAACTCCCGTAAAGCCATATTCATTATCGGCAAGCTGCTGGATAAATACTACATCTACAAGGGATTTCTTGATGTAATGGGACAGGCAAACTTCATATCCTACTTCTATGCCTGCCGGGAGTACATCAACAACAAGACCCTTGCATATTACATGATAGAGAACAACACCCTGCAAGACCCTTTTTATCAGCAGGTCATTCTCCCGCATGTATGGAACTACGCTAAAGACAACCGTGTGCCTGCGCTCAATATCACCCCTGATCCACGCGATAAGAAAGACAAGTGGACGCGTATTGAGGCAAACCTCGAACCATTGAACAGGCTCGGCAAGCTCATCTTTAACGAAGAGGAAAAAGACAATCCGCACATGAAGCGGCTGGCGGCACAATTCAATGCGGCAAAGGCCAATAGCAAAGAGCTGGACGGCCCCGATGCAATTGAAGGGGGTATATACATCATCAATACCAAGATCACCCCATTATCCGACATCCTTTCATTCAAGCGCCCTAAAAGCAACAAACGATTTTAACTATGGCATACCAACCCATTATACTGCCTGTCAACCTCACCAATAAGGTATACCAGGAAACCATCAACCTCATTACCCGCAACGACCCGAATATTGCACAAGAGGCTATTGATGCAGCTATCGGAGAGGCTAAGATATACCTGTCCAAATATGACCTCGTACAGATGTTTGGCGATCAGGCAAATGATATTTCTGCTGTGTTCTCAGATACCTTCCTTACAAATCTGATAAAGGATATGGCCCTGTGGCACCTGTTCACATTGGCAAATCCAAACATTAGCCTGGAACTGGCCCGCACCAAATACATGGATGCCAAAAAGATGCTGCGGGAGATACAGAACGGCGATGCTGACCCCAAGTGGCCATACATGAATACCACAGGCCAAACGGCCCCGCAAGGCGATGCTATTGCCTACAGCAGCAATAAAAGGAAACGTAACCACTTTTAATTTTTTACTATGGATAATAAAGACCTTTCACCTGAAGTATTGCTCAGGCAGGATAACCCAAATGGCGACTTGGGTTCTACACAGTACTCTGATAAGCCTATTGTACCTACTGAAAATAAGATCGTCATTCAGCAGCTCGACATTCGTCAGGCCATCCGCAACGAGGTGGATATTGAAAAGTGGCGTGATGGTCTGCGCATTGCCGAGTCCCGCTATTTCCCTAACCGCACATGGGCTTACGATCTTTACGAAGATGTATTGCTGGATGGGCACCTTACCGGCATCATCACTAAGCGGCTGGATACCGTCCTGAATAAACCTTTGTATTTTGAAGTGAACGGCAAAAAGGTGGAGGAGATGGACGACCTCATCAATACCCTCCAGTTCCGGTTGGTGATGCGCAAGGTATTGGAAACACAACTGTGGGGCATTACCGGCCTTGAATTTATACCTGGTAAAGACTTCCAGCCCCGGCCCATACCGCGCAAGCACATAAAGCCTAAATGGCAGCGTATCACTATTGATCAGAACAGCACAGAGGGCATTGATTACACTACTTTAAGTAATGTGTGGGTCATAGGTGAGCCTGAAGATTTGGGGCTGTTAATGAAGTGTGCGCCCTACGTCATATACAAGCGCAATATGTACGCCGATTGGGCACAGTATGTGGAGATATTCGGCATGCCCGTCAGGCTCATGTATTATAATGCCCATGATGAGCAGGCCAAGATAGAACTGAAAGAAGTGCTGGATAGTACCGGCTCTGCGCTGGCGCTCATGATACCCGAAGGAACCCGTTTTGAAATGCCGCCTATGCCTTCAGCTAACGGCACTGGGGAGCTGCAAAATACCTTCAAGGACTCCCTGAATGCTGAAATGAGCATCATTATCCTGGGCAATACCGAAACTACGACTACACGTAAGTCCGGCACAGGTGCCCAGAGCGCCACCCATCAGAAGGAGCAGCAGGAGATTACCCGGTCAGACATGATCTACATGGAGGCAACTCTGAACAGCCCGCAATTCCTGCAAATATTGAAATCCTATGGCTATCCCGTTGATGGTGGCCGGTTCTGCTTCACCCGCGAGCTGGACGTGGACTTCCTCAAGACCCGTGCAGCCGTAGATGGACAGATGCCCGAAACGCTGCCTATCTCCGATGATTACTGGTATGATACCTACGGCATCCCTAAGCCGGACGACTACGACAAAATGAAAAAGGAACTGGTGGACGCACAGAAGGAACAAAAGCAGCAGGAGGATATTGCCAACGATCCTAAGAACAAAGTGCCTAAGAACGTAAACCTCCGCGCCCGGAACCCTGTTTTCAGGCTGCGTTCATTGCTTGCCGATTTTTTCGACCCCGCCCGGAGATAAACCTCCGGGCTGAACTGAGCTATTTATATACCCCGCATCACCACGGGGCTGGCATCGCCTTGGCTGCCGGTGATCCGGAAGACGAGGACACGCCAACAGAGCTGCCGGAAGAATTTAAACGCCTGTTAAATGCTGTTTACAGCGAGGATATTGCCACCGGTGATATAGACACACCCACAGCGCTGCTAATGGCCGATAAGTTCACAGAGGCAGTCCACAAGGGGCTTAAAGAAGTGGGGTATGATTACGACACACCAAACGACAAGCTATTAGATCACCTCCGCAATAGTGCCTTTCAGTTCTCAGCCGCCAAGAGCTGGCAGATCAACAAGCTCCTTACTGGATTGCTCTATGATGGTAACAGTCGCCGTTCCTTCTCTGAATTTCAGAGAGCGGCCTTTAAAGAGCTTAATTTGTACGTTGGCAACTATGGCCGGGTAGAATATAACTCTGCCGTCAGCTCCAGTCAGATGGCAGCCAAATGGATGGGCTTTAAAGAGAATGTCCATACAAACCCTTACTTGCAGTTCAAAACGTCAAAGGCAGAAAGTGTATGCCCTATCTGTGCGCCTTATGATGATCTGATCAGGCCGGTGAATGATCCTGTATGGGAGCATGCAAGCCCGCTGCTGCACTTCCAATGTAATTGCAACTTGTTAGAGCTGCCTATGTCACATGCGGATATTACGCCCGACAGTGACCTGCCCGACCCTGAAATGGTGCCAAAGATGTTCCGAACCAACTATGCCGCTAAAATGCAGGCTTTCCCGCCTGATCACCCATATTATACCGGTGTGCCAAAACGAACACTCCGAGCCTGGACTAAAGAAAACCTGCCAGCATGAACCCATTTGAACGGCCACTCAGTGATATAGAGAAGCAGATCAACGCGATAAAACCACAGTTAGTGCATAACATGGGCGTGACCGCTTTATATTTCATCAATGAGAACTTTGAAAAGCAAGGTTTTCAGGGAGAGGTTTTTGAGGCGTGGGATAAGCGGCAGGATGATAAAGACCCAGGCAGGCCAATACTTCAGGGCAAAGGAACAGTTCATTTAAAAAAGAGCCCTTTTATATCTCACGAGGATGCCGAGCGCACACAGATCACCTCCAGTGAGCCTTATTCCAAAATACATAACGAGGGTGGAGATATAAACGTACCTGAAAGGGAAGGTTACATGCACTTTGACAAAATGCCGGAGCATGGCCTGTGGCGTTTGGGTAAGATTGGGACGATCAAACAGGTAGAGCATATAAAGGCTACAATACCGGTTACAATAGGCGCTCATGTCATCCACATGCCGCGCCGCCATTTCATGGGGCCAAGCCCCGTATTGAATGAACGGATCAAAGAAATGATACGCAGAGAACTGCCATCAGCCTTTAAGATTATATCATAACGACTAACGACTATCTACTAACGACTAATTACTAAATTATGAACAGTCCATTTGCAAACATCTTCCTCGACCTTCAGAACCGCATCACCTCGCAGGTGCCTGCCATTATTTTTATTGACATGGACTATGGCCAGCTCGAAACAAAAGAAAGGCCATCGGTAGCATTCCCTTGTATCCTGCTCGACTTCAAAGGTTGGAAGTTTCAGGAACTCTCTTTGAAAGCACAGACTGGGGACGGCATTATATGCGTCAAGATCGCCACTGATCCGTACAGCTCCACAAGCAACATCACCCCGGAAACCTACAAAGAAGCAGCAATGAGCATACTTGATTTGGAGTGGCAGATATATAGGGCGCTGGAAGGATATAAGCCCGTAGTAGCCGTGGATAACACCAATACACCTACGCAGGCCGCACACCCTATGGTTCGTACATCTATAGAAACAGACAACCGCCGTCCTGGTCTCAAAGTGCGCGAACTTTATTTCAGCACAGCATTTACAGATTATAGCGCCAAGCTGCCGGTTACATTGGTTCCCGCTTCGCCAAATATTACTGAGGCGATAGTGATATAAAGGAAATAAAAAAGCCCTCGTAAAACGAGGGCTTTTCATATCATCACATTTTCCTAAAAAGCATTTGCCATCGGTAATCTTGGCTAAAAATAAAGAAGTAGTTGCAACCTTCAGTTTTGGTTATTGACGTACTTAAAGTCTTTTTTGCCTGTATTTCTTCAGGTGTATAATTCTTATCGAAAATACCGTTGTATATCTTCGCCATAGTCAAAAATTGACCATTGATTGAAATATTTGCAATACCATACACTGGCGGAATTTTCAATTGTGGATTGCCTCCGATAACCTGTAAGTTATAAACAAAGCTCAAATCGTCATTCTCATTGTTCCTAAAGTCAAACTCCCACGACTTTTTATTTGATGAATCCACCTTTACTAAATGATATTCGGGCAGTTTAGAAGTAATGGACGAGGTGAAGTCATTAATGGTTTCAAGTCTTTTACAATCCACAAAATAAGATGTTTGCCCAAACGCAGTTCCAGCAGACAAGCAGATTACAATTAGTATCAGTTTTTTCATTTGTTCGTTTTTACAAAGTTATTAAATCCCCTTTAAATAATCCTTATACGCTATTTCTACCTGCCACACCAGTTTGCTCAGTTCTGCCAGCGTGTAATCGTTCAGTTCTTTATGCAGGTAGCCATACTTCACACACCAGTCATTTACGCGCTGCATATCTATCTTCTTGCCTTCCTGCTCCCAGCCCATTTGGTGTCCATAATGCAGTATCAGTTTTCTTTTCCTGTCTGCTCTTAGTTCGTCCGGGCTCTTTTGGCTTCCGCTGCTCCGCTCCAGGTCTGCTATCATGTCACAGGCTTCCTTCCATGTTAGCTTGGTAGTGCTCTCGGCCCTGCCCAGGCTGTACTGCTGCACAAGGTTACGTTTGTACTCCTTGTCCTTCGCCATGCCTATTTGCGCCAGCAATACGTGTATCTTGGCTATCTGTCCGTTGTTTACCTTGTATTCAGTATCTATCATCACCTACCATTTAAAAAACGGGAACTTAGCCGCTATCTGCTTTTCATTAAGATTTTCGTTCCGTATCTGCTTCAGGCGCACATCGCTATCCTCAATGATCTGCCCTATGGTGCTTTCAGTCAGGTAAAATTCCTTACTGAGTTGCTCAACGATCCACGCATACGCATTGCGGCGGTCACTGCCATACCATACAAAGCGGTACAGCATGTGATCATTGCGGCGCTCTATAAGCTCCGGGTCACGGCCTCTGGTTACCTGCTCCCGTACATCCTCTTCAATACCGAAGAGCGTTTCGTATTGTTTGTTACCTCTTACGCCCATATATTATTGTTTTACTTTTTTCTCTATTTCTTTTGTCTTGTCCCACTCATCCCGCCAGTGGCCGTTCAGGTAGCTGGCAGGCCGCATTTGGTTGTACCATGTTTTGTTCTTGTGGATGTACCGCTTATACGCCTGCACATTATAGAACACATATTGTCGCTCCGCATCATTCAGCTTGGCCCATAGTTTTTCAGCCTTCAGCCTGTCCAGTTGCATATCATACTCTATCCAAAAGCGGTCAAATGTCAGGTCATTGTCCAGCTTGATGCGGATATAACCCTTATCGTTTACCCAATTGATAAAGTCCTTTTCCATTAGCGCCATACCCAGCGCCCGCAGTATTCCCTCTGTCTGTGCGTCCGGCATCATCCAGCTACAGTTTTCAAAATGTACCAGGTATCCCGATTTGTTGTAGCCATAAACTACATACCCCTCGAACTTTCCTGATACTAGTATATATCTATTCATGATGCAGATATTTTGCAAATTCCTTTTTTAATATGATTGGCCTATATTTGCCGTTATGTCCCGGCTGCGAGGTCAGGTGATACCCGTGGCACTCTTCACAGGGGTAGTGGCGCACTGGAGCTTTGTTACGCGGGTTCCTGCTGATCTGCTTTAGCCGCCTCAATGCTTCCTCCACTGTGTTGAACCTAACCTTACCCGTTTTGCAGCCCGTCATTTTCCAGTCGTTTAAAGTAAAGTGGGTTCAGCAGCCGCGCCTCCTCTTCCCAAATAATGTATTCCCCCCTGCCACCTATCCTGTTTTTTTCCTTGTAGGCTATCTGCTTGCGCACATAAACCGAGAACTGTCCATCGCCCTCTATATACTGGCCTGCTTTGCTCTTGGGCTCCCTGTTTTTAGAGTGGTCAATGAAGATGATCCCTTTCTTTTCTGTATGCCTTTTCAGTACCTCTCGGTACTCCTCCGGCGTGATGATCAGGTAAGACAGGCTGTTAATGAATACGAATTTGGGGGTTGACCGTTTAGACAGGTAAGCGTCCAGTTCTTCGAGGTATGTCCCGCCCTTTCTGTTCTTCAGTGGGTTTACCGGGAACCATTTGCCGACCTCCTTGTGCATCTCATTGCGCCGCATTGCCATTTGCAGATCAGCGCCATGCCCCTGTTCGTAATCTACCCAAGCCACCTTATCAAAGTTGATCAGGTATTTTGCCAGCCGGATGCACAATTCGCTTTTGCCTTCCCCGCTTTCCCCGAACACAACACCTGTAAAATTGGTAGGCATATTGCCCAGGAACTTCAACCACTCACCTTCAAATCCTAAAAACTTATGCTTTATCTCATCAAATTGTCGTGCGCTTAATACCTTCATTTGTGTGTGATTATTTATTTTACCATTTTATCAAATTCCCTACGAACGGCAGCTCATGTGTCTGCTTCCACCATCGCACCATAACATCAAAACAGCCCTCTCTCTCCCCTTGATCATTATCGTGTCTGAATCCGTCACGCCATGCTAATGAGTCTTTTGCTGGTGCTGGCAAAGTGTAAGAATCTACCCCCTCTATCTTGCCACCTTTTTCGGCTATTTTAATATCCGATGCATCAAGCCAATTTGTATCGTATATTTTAACATCACCATTTTCAAGGACAGCGATACAATGCACTTTTGTAATAACAGGTGAGGGATCAACCAATTTCGTGCAGTACTTCGTTCGCATTCCGTAATACAGGTGAGCAAGTTGGCCCACTTTGGGCGGGGTCTTTCTGAAAGACCTGATCGTCTGTGATTTGCTGCCGTCTTTAACCATCGGCACAAATCGCTCTTTAAATGAATATGCAGGCATAGCTACTATTTTATTTCAATGACATTTAAACTCCAATTCAGTACCACCACATCATCAGTGGTCGTTTTCAAAAACTCCTTGCATTGATCTGCGTATCCCATATAAATAACCTGCTTTGTCCACAGTGTATAATTGGCCCTGTGTCGGTTCTCATCCAAAATATCCACTATTGCGGCATGGCATACATAGCATATCTCGGTCATTCTAAAACCTCGTGCAGCTTTCATTATAGGTGGCATCAATGCCCAATGCTCATGTGAATTCATACCACTCATTGTCTTTTACTATCTTGGTTGTAAATGGGAAGGCATCTTTAGGCACCTGCTGTATGGTGTCGATCAAATACCTCGACCCGATAAATACTACATGCTTTCTGCCTTCCAATTCTATTTGCAGGTGCAGGCATTTGCCTTTGCCCTCGTACTTTGAGTCCTCTACCTTAAAATCCAGTACCGCTATTTCAAGGTTCAATATTTTGCTGATCTTTATTTTGTCGCCTACAAAGCCCTTTTGTTCAATGGTTATCCCTAAGTCTTTAAATGTTCTCACGAAGCAGTTTTTTGGTTAAGTGTCTGCAATCTGCATGGCCCAGCCAGCCTATATAGCTGGCTACAGATGCAGCTGATCTCTTTTTTCGCAGCATCCGGGCGAATGTTCTTTTGATGCGCTTACGCACAAGAGTGTGCGTATGAAAGAACCGGTATCCCACAAAATCAATCCCCCTCGCTTCCACCGGGAATATTTGGTAATTATCTTTTATAATAAGGTGCAACCTGTCAGCCATATATTGCCTGATCTCCCGGAGCAAGCCGTGAAGCTGGCTCTTGTCATTGCCAAGTATCACGAGATCATCTGCATACCTGAAGTAATACTTTACACCCTTCACTTCCTTGATCCAGTGATCAAAACCAGTCAGGTAAAAATTAGCCAGGTACTGGCTGAGGTAGTTGCCGATGGGCAACCCCTTTGCGCTGTCTATGATCTCATCCAGCAACCACAGCAGGTCATTGTCTTTTATCTTCCTGCGCAGGAGTCCCTTCAGCACCACATGGTCTATACTGGGGTAGAATTTCTTTACATCCAGCTTCAGGCAATACAATGTGCCATCAGCATCTTTTAAAGCCCGTTTTACCGCCTCCCCGGCTGCGTGTACCCCCTTTCCCTTGATGCAGCTATAACTATCTGCCGTAAACATGCTTACAAACAGGTTTTCAAGCACATTCATTACAGCATGGTGTACGATCCTGTCCGGGTAGTAAGGCAATCGGTATATCTCCCTTTCCTTCGGATCATGTATGGTAAAAATGGTGTACTCAGATGTGGTATAGGTTTTATTGGTCAGCATCGTGTGCAAGGCTTCAATATTAGTTTCCCTGTTTTCATCATGCCTTTTTATAGCAGGCTGCCAGCTTTTGCCCTTCCGCGCCCGGCTATCTGCGAGCTGGAGGTTTTCCAAACTGCATATCTCATGATATAAATTTCCAATTCTTTTCATTGCCTTTGTTTTTTGGGTCGCCTTCGCCGCTTGTGCGGCTACCAGCGCCCCTGCTTTGTATTGTTGTCTTTTGCCGTGCTGGCAAGGTCTGTATTGCGGTTGCTAAACAGAGATGGGCACTGAGGTTCGAATTCGAGTTGTCGTAGTCGTAGTCGTTGTACGAAAGCCTGAAGCCGGAAGGACTCAGAAATGCAATACACCACCTGTTATCTTATCGCGGTATCAGGATCATGTCTGCATACAGCTCTGTGAACTGCGTACCGGCATATTTCGCTGTTTCCCTGTCCTTATAGTAAAGGCGGGCACCGAGGTACGAAAGCGAGAGGCGTAGCCGTAGTCGTAGTACGAAAGCCCGAAGCCGGAAGGATATTCACCCTTATCATTAGGGATGATGCTGAACCAAGGATAGTACTTCTTCTGATCCGTGTTCCCCAGATCAGGTTTCCAATCTCCATTAAATACCTTGGAAATTAGGCGCAGCCTGCTTTCGCACACATGGCGCGCAGCTCTGTAGCCGATCTCATCAGCTCCGTGCTTGATTTCAAAGTCTGAGGCATCTACGCCCAGCTCCATACATACGTCCTCAAACGTCTTTATGCGCTCGGTCAGCTTATCGCTGAATATACTTTCCCCGCATAGGTTACGCAACAGCTTCTTGCCGTCTGCGTTGGCTTCTTTGTAAGCCTTCCGGGCGTTGCCCAGCTCAATTGTTAGTGTACTCATATTTATTGGTTTAAAATTTTATCTATCTCTTTTATGCAGGTAAGCAGTATTACTGGTATTGGGGAAACAATGGAGTTACCGGCGGCTCCAAGTCTAATAATGTGATCGGGTATCCCATGAGGAAAAGGGAAAAGTGCGGGTTCTGCATGCCTTTCTTCAAATTGTAAAAAAGCATTGCCTTGTGCCCCCAGTGTAATTGTTTCCCCACACGCTTCAAAGATTGTGTTAGCGTCAGTATGTAATAGCTTTCTCCGTCCTTGAACATTGGAGTTGGCAACAAGGAATATTCGCTGCCTTTCGTGGTGGGCTCCAACGGATATAGCTGGTATATTATACGCTTGGCAGGTGTAGCCGATACTTTCCAGATCAGAAATCTTTTGGTCGAGCACCATGTTGCTGATTGACCCAACAACATTTTCGTTAACAATCCAATTGGGCCGGAGTTCTCCGCATATACTAAACATTTGCGGCCAGCGGTAACGGTGATCAGCTTTGCCAAGTCCGAGCCCGGCAGTACTGCTGGGTTGGCAAGGATCGCCTCCGCAGATAATGTCAACTCCTTCAAGGTTTGCTTTCCCGACTTTATCATCATAAAAAAATTTCTTGCTTTTAGGATTGTTTTTTTTCAAATATTTATGCGCTTCATACCTTTTCTCTACCTGCCATTTCACTTCAATTCCTACCTGTTGAGCGGCATAAGCAAACGCATCAATTTCACCGCTGTATAAACTTCCCATTGTCATCTCTGTCCTGATTTTTGCACCCAGTGCCGGAGTTGAACCAGCACTCTATGCCATTTGGGTGTTTTGATTGCACCTGAATTCAAAAGAAATTCGAGGTACATATCACGCTTTACCTGCTGCCGTGTCCTATTTTTCATTAGGCACCTCGGTTTTGATCGGCTCCAAAAAGAACGCTTCTTCTTTGCCAACCTTAAAGCCCAGCTTGTCTGTTCCTTTGGGTTTTGCCTTGATGATCGCGGCTTTGTCCATTGTGTAGGTTGCTTTCAGGTAGCCAGCCATTGTTTTGCGCTTCAACATGATGGCTATTATGTCTTTCTCTTTATAACCCTCCAGTATGATCACCTTGTCCTTTCCGTCCCGGAAGCCTACATGAGCGCCATACTCTTCTATGCTCTTTGCCTCGGTGAATATGTCCTTGCGGTTGGTTTCACAGTACTGGTGTACATCTTCAAACTGCTCGTCCATTTCTGCCTTCATCCGGTCAAATTCGGCGGCATACTCTTCATCTATAGCCGCCACACGCTTATCGCGCTTAGCCGCCAGTCCCGCAAAGGCATTGTTGTTTTGCACATAACCCTTTAGTGCTGTCTCATACGCTTCGCGCGTTACTTCTTTCTTTGCAATTGCTTTTGCCATTGTTACTTTGTTTAAACGTTATTGAAATCAGTTATTATTTACTTGGTTCATCTTGCTGTGGAGGCTTGGGCTAAGGATGCCGTTCACCTCATCTGTCAGCGCTCTTAGCTCTGCCTGCATCTCTTCTTTGGTACAGGCATCGGCATCTTTTTGTAGTTCCTTCAGCAGCTTTATTTCTTTGAGTAGCATATTCAGTCTGAATTTCTCTTCCTGCTGCAAATCCTTATATTCTCTTTGGGCCATGTATTCTGCTTTTACTGGTTATACTTTTCGTTTTGTCAATTTCAGTCCGTGGAAATTCTTATCAATTTTATCGAGGATGCTCCTTACGATCAGGCCGCCCCAGTCGGTAGCATCAAAGGGCTCTTTATTCCAAACCTGCCGGAAGGCCATTTGTTCTACCTCACTCATACAAACAGTGTAGGTGTTCTGATCTTTCACGGCCATTATCCGCAGCCGGTGATGGAAGGCTAATAGATGCACAAATAATAATTCGGTATGTTCATCTACTGCCGTATAGTTGTGTATCATGCCCTTGCATAGCTTACACATATGTACCAGCCTGTCCTGGTCGAGTTTTACGCTTATTGCTCCTTTATCCATTGGTGTGTGTGTTTTTCTTCGTCCTCATCCGCTACATCAGGGATGATGCCTATTTCTACTTCTTCAAACATCTCTAATGCCTTCTTGATGATCTTGCTTCGTGCGCCCTTGTTATGGTATCTCGCCTTGGCGATCATGTTGCCGCGTATCCACGCATAGTAAAATTCATCTGCATTCGCCAGCAGCTCGTATCGGCCACCCACATACACGCGCACTTCGCCCATTAGTTCCATTAGGCAGTTATCGTTTTATTGAATTCGCCAATTACTTTGGCATACCCGTTTTCTAATAGCGTCCAGGGCAACTGCCTTTCAATGAAGCAGGCTTGGTGTAACGAGCGGTACATGAATGATACTTCATCAGGCCATGCCTCATACTGCTTATACAGGATGGGTAGGTTATCCTCATCACGCCTGTTCCATTCGTTTAGCCACCACTTCCAAATCATGGGCTGGCTCAGCAGCCAACGCACTACATCGTCCGGGCTTGCGGTGTACATGGTCAGCCATTGCAGCCCGGTATCGAATTGGAACTGGCTCAGCATGGCATCGCTCATTTTGGTCAGGTATGATACCTGCATACGATTGTAGGCGTTTTGCGCCCTCACACGTGCTATATGTGTTACTACTTGCCTGTTCATGCTTCAGCGGGTTTAAGGGGTAAGAGATTAGCACGCTGGCTCTTTTGTATGTCTTCCTTTAGCAGTGTCAGGCTGCGCAGGCCACGCTGTTTCACTACAGCTTTATAGTCCGATCCTTGCGGCAGGTTGGCGTAGGCTACGTGTTCAGCTTCGGTGGTATAGAACAGCTTTTGTTCTATCGGGCTCTTTTCCATCACCACACTTCTGAACTGGCTGCCAAACCTTCTGAATATTTCCGCATACCCTACTTTCTGATTGCGCAGGTTGTTCTCTACTTTCTTTTTCAGGCCGTCAGCGCCCATCATATACCATCCGCAGTAGCCTTCCAGTGCATTCCAGAATGCCTTTATTTCCAGCCATGCTTCATAGGCCAGGTCTCCTGCCTCATCCAGTATGATGATGGGCCTTTCCATGCACTGGAGCATGTATATCGTATCTTCAATTACACCTTGCAAAGAACCCTTGTCATTTACGCCGATCAGTTTAGCAAGCGCACGTACAAAGTGGGTACGCTTCTTATGTTTGGAGCAGTCGAGGTAAAACACATTCTTTTCCTTCAGCATAAATTCCTTAGCGGCTGTGGTTTTGCCTATATCTGCCTTGTCGCAGAAAATACGGGCTACGCTGTTTTCCTTGCAGTATTCCAGTTCAGTGGTGATGGTCGTAAATACCACCGTCTTCACTATTTTCCAAGGGGCAGCATCACGCCAGTGTACGCCCAGCTTCCTGCCTATGGTCACTAACTTGGAGTCGCTGATCAGGCGGTCGCGGTCTCCTTTTTTCAGTCGGTTATACACCGAGGCGCTCAGATCGAAGATGTTGGCGAACTGGCTGTCCGTTCCGTCAAATAGATTTTTCCTGTAATCTATGAGGGCCTGTATTATTTTTTCCTTTTGATAAACATTCAGTGTCATATCTTTGGTTTTTATTGGTTAGTACTGGCCCTGTTACAGCAGGGCTTTTTTTATTTTTGCGTTTGTTGGTTTTTAGTTACTTGATGCAATCGGCTATATAGTACGCAGGACGCGGGTTTTGGTGTCTTCGTACATATCATCAGGCGCTTGTTCTGCCCCCGAAATCTGCTTGTACCCCCCCTCATAACTCTCATTTTCCAGTACCTTTTCCCGCATTTCCTCGTAGGTTTCCCGTACTACAACTACCTCTTTTACCTCCTCGTACTGGTCAAAAACACCCGTCCCCACCTTGCTGATCTGCCCTTTTTTCCTCCGTACCATAGCATCAAACTGCTTTTGGTACCCCCACTGCTGCTCCATGATCTGCCGGTCAGCGTCCGTTTGTTCAGCCTTAGCCTCGTTGAATGGTGCCATCTTTATACCCTCGCATAGGTACTTACCATCTTGGTAGATGTATATGCGCTCTATGTCATTTGCCCCCGGTATGTAGTAGGCCGTTACTTCCGGCTTGCTGATGTTTTCCAGCAGGTTGATGTCCGGCAGGCGGTACTTATTGTACTGTACAGCCACATATCCGCCCCTGATGCTGGTGTCCACCTTGTAGCCTATGTACGGCATGATCGTATGGGCAGGGTACTTCGTCAGGGTTGGGTTCTGATAGTTCTCCAGCACTTCCCACCGGGTCATGTTCGGGTATAGTTCCTGGTTCGGGTGCAGGCTGTTGTTGTAAGCCTCTATATCGTCCAGCTCGTTCTGCACGATCTGCTCATACGTATAGCGCACCCTGTCATTGTCACTATTCAGCCTGTTCGTAAGCAGCCGCGCGTAAAACCTCCCTTGGAAGCCGGGGCGCTTGTTCTGAAACTCATATTTTTTCCTGCGGAAGACGTGTTCCATCCTTTTTTCACGGGCATTGCCCCCAAGGCATACATGCACATACCTGAATACATTGGCCTCGGTCAGTATGTCCTCGGTTATTTCTTCCTCGGTTATTTTGCCCATCAGGTTCTGCGTCAGGTGCTTTTCCATTTCTATTTCAGCGGGTACGCCCCAGCCGTTACAGATGATCAGTTGGAACATATCCCGCAATGCTTCCCTCAGCAGTTCCACATTCTTATCCGGGCTGAAGGCTTTGCCTATGATCGCGCCGCTGGCCACATCAGCTATCTGGTAGCTTTTCACCGGCCTTTGTCCCGCAAGGTCTTTAAATGGTATGTCCACGTCATCCATGGTGATCTTGCTGAAGGCGAACATGGGGGCCTTGCGCATCACAGCGGGGTGGTACATAGCGCGCCAGTCTATCTTGCGCATCCTGCCGTAGTCTATGGCTTGTATATTGGCTGGCTTCTTAATGTAATAGTCCACCGTGCTTTCACCCAGCACATAAGCCTTGTCTTTTACATAGAACTCCTGCGGGTTGAATATCTCGCCGCTGCTCATATCCACCACCTGCAACGTCCCGGCCATGAACTGCTTGTACTTCCTGCACACCTCGTTCAGGTATGGCTTATGATCCATGCAGTACAGGCTGATGATCAGGTTTTCTATCTTGGGCGTTACCTTACGGGTGTTCTGATTGCCGAATTTGTTGCTTACAAGGCTATGGTATCCCTGTTCCTTATAGTTGTTCAGCTTCCGGCGCAGGGCATCATAGGTTACTGGCAATTCAGGGTTCACGGGCTTGTCCAGTTGGTGCAGGTCTATTACATGCTTCCAAAAAGTATCTATATTGATCTTCAGCACATCCTTCAGCGCCCGTTTGTCTTCCAGTACCCGCAGCATCATGTCCAGCCATTCAGCTTGGCGCTGGTAGCGGTGTTGGTACTCCATGCCCAGGTGCAGGCCGTTCGGTAGCGTATGGGTGGCAAAGAACTGCCGCGCCTTTTCATTGTGCGCTACCATTTTCAGTATCGGCATCTTGCTTTGATACTCATATACATCGCCATACTTGGCCCGCACCAGCATCTTGTACTTATCAGGCAGCGTTTCGTATTCTATCAAAACCTCACTGCCGTTACCCCCTCTGCCATGTACCTTGATCTTGCCGTTTGCCTTTAAGCTATCGTATGTACCCTTAGCCCCGCAAATGCCTTCCTGCACAAATTCAGTGTATTCAAGACAAATAATATGTGTATGTGGTAAGTACTTCATAGTATCAGATTAAAAGTTTACAACACGTTTTACTTCCTCTATAAGTTTGTTTACCCCCTCGCCCAGCAATTGGTCTGCTACTTGTACCCTCACAGCTACCTTCCCGTTCTTGCGTTTCCCGGCCCTTACTTTTCTTACCAGTACCTCGCTGCTTTTGGCGGCCATCGCAACCATTTTTGCCGTTACTATCGTTTTCTGTTTTTCAGCCATTTGATTTGATTTTCCCTATATTTGCTTTTCCCGTACCGTATTGTGATACAAAAGTATAGAGTATAATCTAATTATCAAAACTTTTTTTAGAGGAAAATCTAAATTTTATGACTTCAGTTGACAGAATCCGCGCCTACATTGACTCTCATGGGATAAAAAAAAGTGAGTTTTATCTAAAAACTAATCTCTCAAACGGCTATTTGGATAAAGTAAAGGAGTTGGGGGCTGATAAAATTGAGAGTATAATCACGGCCTTTCCGGACATAAATCTATACTGGTTAGTTACCGGAAATGAGGTAAAAACAGCTTCTACCCGTACTGGCTACGGCGATTTAGGAAGCTATAAAAACGAAATTGGCACTTTACCGGGGGGTGAAACTGATGTCAAAATAAGCCCAAAACCAAGCCCAGCTACAAGCCCAACTGCCGAAAAAAAGAATAAATCAGTCCCATATAGTGGGTTTTCACTAAATGAAATGAACGCCAATTATGGCGCAAAAACGCCTGCCATCATTACCTTGAATGAGCAGGGTATTGATAACATCATTTATGTACCGGTAAAAGCCCAGGCAGGCTACCTTTCAGGCTACGCAGATCAGGAATATATAGAGTCTTTACCATCATTCCGTATGCCCGGCCTCAATAACGGCACATACCGTATGTTTGAGACAGAAGGCATATCAATGCAGCCCACTTTAACCAATAATGATCGGGTAATTGGGCAATGGGTTGATAATATGGATAATATCCGCGAAAACCGCGTCCATGTAGTAGTTTCAACGAAGGGAGTACTAATAAAAAGGGTGTTAAACCGCATCAAAGAGCGCGGCCTCATCTATCTGAAGTCCGATACCATTTCACACCGCCATGATTACCCTATGATTGAACTTGATGCCTCAGAAGTGAAGGAAATTTGGTATGTTCGTATGAAGGTCAGCTCCGATCTGTCAGAACCATCAGAGATATACAACCGCGTGGCCGATTTGGAGATAAAACAGACTGAAATAATGAAGGTTTTGAGGGCTAACAACCTCGCCGGTTAACCATTAGGCTTTAAAAGACGTTTCAACCGTATTAAAATTAACCATTTACTTACCATTTACTTATCTTCGTTTTGAACCTGCTATGTAGTTATATCGGCTAAAAACAGCCACCAGCGCAGATTTTGCGCTATATATACATTTCCCTTTTTTCATTCTTTCGTTATACCCCCCTTACGTTATTCGTTGCTAAACTCGGAAAAACGTACATAAGTCATTGATTATCAACACTAAGTTGTGTACTTAATGGCTCCACATTTGACACTCATTAAGACCTTTTGATCGCAGGTTTACACCCGCTCTCCCTCAAGGTCTTAATGTTTGTCACAGTGACTCCGACAAGATTCAACCCCTTGTCTTTGATGTACCTTCTTTCCGCTACAATAGCAGCCCAATGCGGGTTTCCTGACTTTTAGAACTGAATTATTAATGTCTTCTTGACGGATCGCTTCTATGCAATTCATCTATCTGGGCATTTATCTGCGGTGTGGTTATGTAGTTTCAACGATTTAAAAGCAAATATTGAAAATGAGAAAGAAATATTTGGTCGTAATTCTTGTTTTATATTCTCTCAATTCTTTTTGTCAAAGCAAGAAACCATCCAGCGTATCTGGACAATCTGAAATAGATAATCTTTACCAGAAATATAAAAACTCTAAAGAGATAGAACTTTATACATCTCATGGTTCTATCACTGGACAAGTGACTATTAATTATAATCATGATAAAAAACCTTATTCTGTTAATATCAGTTCAAGAAGTGGTACTGACGCTGATGCCGTTGCCGAATTTTTAGTGAAAACAATAAGAATGAAAAAGGGGCAGGGGTATAAAGAAGTCAAGGGTTCGAATCAAGATTTTTCTGGACAACTGAAACCAATTACGGAAGATGATTTTTGGTCTTACATTACTTGTTTTAAGTGCGAAAACTCTCAATACTTCGATATTGACATGAGAAAAGGTAGTATGTACTTTAGGGCAAATGCGCATGTAGGTTACAAACAAGACACAGACATAATCAAGGTGTTTGACGACTACAGAAAACGAGCTACTCTAACCTATACTTTAGAGGAATTCAAGGAAGAACTCAATCGCTTTAGTGGATGGGATAAATATCTCAAACCTGGATATCAGGATATAAATTGGGAAATAGAAACAGGTGATGTAAGGCGAAAGGGTGGATCGAAAACGACAAATTTTGAATTTTGAATTTGAGCGGTAACCGAATTTGGATATAGCTCAAATTCAAAATCTCAGCTGATTAACAGCAATGCCATTCATTTAGTTCAATCAGCTAATTAGATTTATTAGCTTCATTTTTTCTCCTCAATAGTGACTCCCTTAGTCCACTTACTTCTTTGCTGATTTTTTCGTCAGTGATTTTCGTGTAAAAATCAGATGTTATCTTGATACTGTTATGCCCAAGTAGACTGCTTAGGGTTTCGATAGAGATATTGGATCTAAGAATAATACTGACCGCAAAAGACTTTCTTCCCATATGCCAAACCACTTTCTTTTTGATACCACATGCATCAGCAATCTCTTTCAAATATGAATTTAACTTTTGGTTACTCATAACTGGCAACAAATAACCTGGTCGCTTATGAACAGGGAGTGTCTTTATCTTTTCAATTATGTCAATAGCCATAGGTAACAGCGGAGCCCTAAATTGACGTTTTGTTTTTTGTCTTATCATCTGGATCCATGGGTAACCATCCTCTCCAGTAACAATATTCTCTGGTCGAAGGTTCTCCAGTTCTTTATAGGCAAACCCTGTGTAACAACTGAACAGGAATAACTGCTGCACCAATTGAAGCCTGGGTAAATCGAACACTTTACTCTCGATAGCTAATATCTCGTCATATGTGAGGAACTCCACTGGTTTCTTATCTAACCGAACTTTATATTCACCAAATGGGTACTTGTCCAAGAATCCACGTTGGATAGCCAGCTTAATTATTAACGATAAACGTTGCCAGTGTTTGTAAATTGTGACATTGTTGTTTTGGTATTCTGTTCTTAGGAACATGTCATAGCCTTGCATGAACTCATAATCCAGTTCATAGAGTTCAATGTCATTACGTTTAAACTTCTTGGAGATGTACTCCTTCAACCGATCCCTGGTATTGGTATACTTAACGATAGTGGTCTTTGCATACTCCCTTCCTTCAAGTGCCTTCATTTGATTTAGGCGTTCATCAAAGGCTTGCATCAGGCTCATGCTTTTCGAGATGCCGTTCTTTAGTTTATCTCTTATCGTGTAAGAGTTGAATGGCTTACCAGATACGATCAGCTCATTGGCAACCTGGCGTGCTCTTGCCTTCAATGCTGCAAGACCATCATTGACGGTGTCTGCTTCTTCACTTTTACCTTTTACCTTCTGGTGCTTCTCATCCCAGGAAGATTCAATGACCCAGAAGCCAGTAGAATACTGTACCCGATCATAATCGGTAAAGATGTGGAGTAAAATTGGCGATTGCCTTTTGCTGTTTTTGGCTGATGTCCTGAGCCAGAAGGATAGTTTAACATTCATATGCTTGAAATTTAGTATCGGCTGAAAGCCTTACCAGACAAGCGATAGCGGATTCTATGTGCGTTTTTTGTTGCAGTGGGCACCAACTGGTGAAAGTTAGCAACGAATAACGCACATGAAAAGAGCTAAAAAACAAGGAGGAACTGAACCCTGGATGTGATATAACCACACCGCAGATAAATGCCCAGATAGATGAATTGCATAGAAGCGATCCGTCAAGAAGACATTAATAATTCAGTTCTAAAAGTCAGGAAACCCGCATTGGGCTGCTATTGTAGCGGAAAGAAGGTACATCAAAGACAAGGGGTTGAATCTTGTCGGAGTCACTGTGACAAACATTAAGACCTTGAGGGAGAGCGGGTGTAAACCTGCGATCAAAAGGTCTTAATGAGTGTCAAATGTGGAGCCGGCGGGAGTCGAACCCGCGTCCAAACACATGCCCGATAAGCTTTCTACATGTTTATTCCTGGATTGGATCTCGGGAGCTAGCCGGATCAGGACAAACCTACTCGCTCCCTATCTGTTTTGGTTTTCATCTCGTACACACAGCGGGCACAAGCCTATCCCGTTATTTGTTGATTCGGCGGCGGGGACGGCAACAGGCAGCCTTCCCGGCGGCTATAAAGGGTGTCTAATCTCTGATTAGGCAGCCATGGCGTAAGAATATTCGCCTTATAGATTTTGAATATTCAGATTTACGTGCTAATTATCCAACGCACGACATGCTTACACCTACCCTGCCCTATGCTGTCTAAACCAGTCGGCCCCGGTAATGATCATAAACCCTGCTACTATGCTCTAAGCCAGTCAGCCCCAGTTTAAGGAAAAGTAATACCACAAAGTTACGGAAAAATAAGCAGGAGACCTGCAATAAACCCTGCTACTATGCTCTAAGCCAGTCAGCTCCGGTTTAAGGAAAAGTAATACTACAAAGTTACGAAAAAATAAGCAGGAGACCTGTAATAAACCTTGCTACTATGCTCTAAACCAGTCGGCCCCGGTAATGACATAAACCACGACTTTAGCCTTGGTTTAAGAGGTTGTATTGTCGCAAAGTTACGCAAATGCCCACAGTAAAAACTGTTAATTACTTTGTTTCTTCCCTATGCGCAAAACAAAGAACCCCAAAATACTCGCGCCCAAGCCTACCTGGGAAGCCACATTTACTGCTTTCCCATAGCTTTTATCGGGTATCCCAAACATAAAGCTGGCTACAAACAAGGCAGCAAACAGGAAGATGAGCACGAATACAATACGCAGGTTCATTACCGGTAAAATTAAAGAACTTAGCCGTGCCAATTACCTTTTTAAGGGATATGGCTGTATTTTGCCTGTACTTAAAAACCAGACCGCATGAAAAAAGTACTGCTGGGCCTCTGCTGCACCCTGCTGCTGCACACCGCTTCTATCGCACAAGACAAAGACGTATTCACCATCCGCCACATGCTCATAGACCAGGTAGCCGCCTGGAACAGCGGCAGCATAGACGGCTACATGAAGGGCTACTGGGATAGCGACAGCCTGCTGTTCATAGGCTCTAAGGGGCCGCGCTATGGCTACCAGGCCACACTGAAGCGTTACAAAGAGGCATATCCCGATGCCGCGCACATGGGCAAACTCACAACCCACATCAAAAGCATGGATCGCCTCTCTCCCGATTACTACTTCATAGTAGGCACCTGGGCCCTCGCACGCAAAGCCGGCGATGTAGATGGCAGCTACACCCTGCTGGTGCGCAAAATCAGGGGCGAATGGGTGATCGTATGCGATCATAGTAGCTGAGGATAGATTTGTTAAGATAGCCGCTATGCGTGAGCGGTGTCTGATTTTTCGATAAATTGTGTGGTCAAATAGAATTTCAGATGAACAGAAGTATTCGTAAAGTTGCGGTAATAGGTTCCGGTGTTATGGGTTCACGTATAGCGTGCCATTTTGCCGGTATAGGCGTGCAGGTATTGCTGCTCGATATTGTGCCCCCTGCATTGAATGATGCCGAGACGGCCAAGGGCCTTACCCTCGAAAGCAAGCAGGTGCGCAACCGTATCGTGAACGATGCCATGGCCGCTACCCTAAAAAGCAAGCCATCAGCTGTATATACTAAGGACGTAGTAAAGCACATAAAGACCGGCAACATCACCGACGACCTCGCTAAAATTGCTGACTGCGACTGGATCATAGAAGTGGTCGTGGAGCGGCTGGACATTAAACAAAATATATTTACCGAAGTAGAGAAATACCGCAAGCCGGGCACACTCGTAACCACCAACACATCGGGCATACCCATACACTTGATGAGCGAAGGCAGGAGCGAGGATTTCCAGCAAAATTTTTGTGGTACCCACTTCTTCAACCCGCCGCGCTACCTGCGCCTGTTAGAGATCATACCCGATCCTAAGACGAAGCCGGAAGTCATCGACTTCCTCATGGACTATGGCGATCGCTTCCTCGGCAAGACCACAGTATTGTGCAAAGACACCCCTGCGTTCATAGCCAATCGCGTTGGTGTGTTTGGTTTCATGGCAGTATTCAAGGCCATGCAGCAGTTGGGGCTTAATGTGGACGAGATAGACTCACTCACGGGCCCTATACTCGGCAGGCCCAAATCCGCCACGTTCCGTACCGGCGATGTAGTAGGGCTGGATACACTCGTACACGTAGCTAAAGACCTTCCTGCCAATGCGCCCAATGATGAGGCCAAAGAGATATTCATACTGCCGCCCTTCCTGGAGAAGATGGTGGAAAACAAATGGCTCGGCGATAAAACAGGACAAGGATTTTATAAAAAAGTAAAAGTGCCCGTACCTGCCCCGGCAGATAAAGCAGGCTTCACGACATCGCCGGAGAACCAGGGCAATGAAAAGAAAGTAGCCACTGCACAGCAGAACATAGCCAAGACCACTACCGAGATACAAACACTGAACCTGCAGACCATGGAATATGGCCCCAAGGTGAAGACAAAATTCGCTACCATAGAAGCCGCCAAACCCGTCGATGATCTTGCCCAGCGCCTGAAGGTGTTGTATAGCGGCACAGATAAGGCCGGTGAATTCTATCGTGCATTTCATCACCTGCTGTTTGCCTACGTATCGCACCGCATACCTGAGATCGCTGATGAACTGTACAAGATAGACGATGGCCTCAAAGCTGGCTTCGGCTGGGAGATCGGCGCTTTCGAAAGCTGGGACGCGCTGGGTGTGGCCAAGGTATTGGAGCAGATGAAAGCCGGTGGCTACGAAGCAGCCCCATGGGTGCAGCAGATGGTGGAGAAAGGCTTCAAGACTTTCTACAAAACAGAGAATGGTACACGCAAGTACTATGATGTAAAAACACAAACCTACCAGCCTATACCCGGTGCCGGCAAATTCATATTGCTGGAGCACATGGACGAAAAGGTGGTATGGAAAAACAGCGCCTGCAAGCTCTACGACATTGGCGATGATGTAGTAGCCCTGCGCTGGAACACCAAGATGAACACCATAGGCGGCGAGGTGCTGGAAGGTGTGCAAAAGAGCGTAGCCATAGCCGAAGAAAAATACAAAGGACTGGTGATCGCCAACGGTGGTGCCAACTTCAGTGCAGGTGCCAATGTGGGTTTGATCTTCATGTTTGCTGCCGAGCAGGAGTACGATGAGCTGGATATGGCCGTGCGCCAGTTCCAGGCTACTACTATGCGGCTGCGCTACAGCAGCATACCTGTGGTGGTAGCCCCTCATGGCCTCACCCTGGGTGGTGGCTGCGAGATGTGCCTTCATGCCGATGGCGTACAGGCATCTGCCGAAAGCTACATAGGCCTGGTAGAAGTAGGCGTGGGCCTCATACCCGGCGGTGGCGGCAGCAAAGAACTGGCCCTGCGAGCCGGCGACCGCAACATAAAGGAAGACATCGAGATGAACTACCTGCAGCAGCTCTTCATCAACGTGGCTACTGCCAAGGTATCCACATCGGCAGCAGAGGCGTATGAGAATTTTGTGCTGCGCCCCGGCTACGACCATATATCCATGAATCCCGATAGGCGCATAGCCGATGCCAAGCGCAGTGTGCTGAATATGTACGAGCGTGGCTACACACAGCCCGCGCCGCGCACCGATGTGCTGGTACAGGGACGTGGTGGCCTTGGCGGACTGCTGAGCGGCATACACGGCATGTGGCGCGGCAACTATGCCAGCGACCACGACAAGCTGATAGCAGAGAAACTGGCCTATGTCATGTGCGGCGGCGACCTCACCCAGCCCACCCTCGTAAGCGAGCAATACCTGCTGGACCTCGAGCGCGAAGCCTTCCTCAGCCTGAGCGGGCAAAAGAAAACACTCGAGCGCCTGCAAAGAATACTGACCACCGGGAAGCCACTTAGAAATTAATTCGGCAATTCGACAATGTAACAATTCGGCAATGTGGGAGGGATACTCCGATGGATAAAATATTGGTTGATCAATTCAAGCATCAGGTAGAGCTACTGTGTGAAAAAAAATATTGGTATCGTAATTGTTTACCTGTTTTTGGTGTTACCTGCCAAAGGACAATCTGTGCGGCAAGTGCAGAATATGCTTTCGCATTACAGCCAACGCATACAGACATTGCGCGTAAATAATGATTATGAAAACAGAGACGACTCTTTAAAGGCTATTAACAAAAGTCTGGTCAATTATTTGAAAACTGTCGGCGAAAAAAATCCGGCTACGTTAAAGGCCAGGTTTAAATTACACCAGTGGGTTAATATACTCACGTCAGATGATGGTTTGTTCCGTATATATAGTTGGGATGTCTGTAAGGAAGGAACAGCGAGATCTTACGATGCGGTTTTTCAGTATAAGTCAGGGAAAAGGACCAAGACGTTTGTTATGGGTGACGCATCTGAGGATGAAGATTCTGAAGGGGTAGTTTGTTCGGGCGAATATTATGATAGGTTATACACGATACATACTAAGGACAGCGGCAACATATATCTCGTTGTAGGTTATGGAGAGTACGCATCAGGATTAGGAGGTATTAGTTTGACTGCGTATAAGCTGAGAAACGGTGAGTTGATAGGGGCATATCCTTTTTTTAAAACAGCAAAAACAATAGTTGGCGAAATTAATTTGTATGTAGTCAAACTAAAGTGGACTTATTGTTAGATAGTGTTTCTTGATTTTTTAAAGTTAAAAAAGTTTCTTTTGTTTTCAGGTGATAGGGGTAAATTTCTGTAAAAGATATCTGCTTTTTCTT
>Ga0316218_1000840_pt1 | contig 38339 bp, 30 predicted proteins | sample TBH18003metaG_FD_203634 | JGI IMG/M metagenome (GOLD analysis project Ga0316218, IMG submission 203634) | Freshwater microbial communities from Trout Bog Lake, Wisconsin, USA - TBH18003 | ecosystem: Environmental > Aquatic > Freshwater > Lake > Hypolimnion/Profundal zone | place: USA: Wisconsin...
GGATGCAGCGCCGCGGATCGCGGCGAGTATTCATAAAGTTGTAGCAAAAAAGGATGGAGCGAGGCGGAGCCGAGCGTATAATTACTATATTTGATTGTTACAAATAGAAGAATAAACTGTTGAACTATTTGATACCTGAAGCTTTTTGAATTACAATATTATTAAGCATAACTGATTATAATATAATTGTTTAGAGTGGTAAGAAGATGGTACCAATACAGGTCCACCTCGACTCCACTTTGGACACTAACTCAGTAAGTAACTCGGCCCCTTCGGTGCCTCGTTCTTGCTGCGGAAGTCCATCCTTTAAAACAATTCAGTTGCGCTGTAATAAGCCACTGTAAAGGGTTTTAATAGATGGGCTTTTTTTATTGGTATATTATTATAAACGCATAGCATTATTTATTTATTTTTTTGTTTTGATTTAATTTCTTTTCTAATTCTGCCATCGCTTTTCCAACCATTTCATCATCGGTATGTGAGTAGTACATCAAGGAAGTATTTAGAGATTTATGTGAAAGTATCTTTTGCAAAACCTGTAAAGGTATTCCTGCCTTCATTAGTAATGACGATGTTGACCTGCGCGCCGTATGCCACGTAACCAATTCAGGATTTTGAATATTTGCAAGTGTCGCAACTTGTTTAATTTCATAATTTAAGTGTACATTGGATTTAACAGGTAATAACTTCCCCTCTTTTCTTTCAAATTTTTCTGAACGGAGTATCTCCAGAGATTTGACTGCCCTGCTTATCAATGGAACAGATACTCTACTTTTTGATTTTTGCCGAAATGTTTTAATCCAACACATTCCATTTTCATCCCTGACTAAATCTGTTTCTTTTGCGTTCTCCAAGTCTATAAATGCTAAACCTGTATAACAGCAAAAAAGGAAAAGATGTTTTACTTGATTCAACCTTGGTAAATCAATTTCTAAGTTTTCAATTTTTTGTATGTCCTCATAGCTTAGATAATGTCCCTGCTTTACCTGCATCTTTAAATTGTAATCGGGAAACGGATACTTATCAAGATTTCCACGTGCAATTTCCTGGCGGATAAATCTTGTAAACCGTTGGTAAGTTTTATATACTGTGTTATGTGATACTTTATATGCTTGTCGAAGCCAGACATCAAATGATTCCATAAACTCGGTATCAAGCTCATAGAGGTATATGTCGTTGCGCTTTCGATATACTTTTATAAATTCCTTGACACGCTCTTTGGTGTTTGTATATTTTACCAATGTTGCGTTAGTGTATTTGGATGGAATCAAACTTTTAATTCTTAATAAAAAAAGTTCAAATGATTCTACAGTTCCAAGATTCTTTTTGAATCCATTTCGAATTTTATCTTTGATGGTATTAGGATTGAATGGTAATCCTGACATCAACAATTCATTGCTAACCTGTCTTGCCTGAGATAAGATGGTTAGAAGCGAATCATTGATGCTTTTTGCAACAAGGTCATTTCCTTTTATTCTTTTGGCTTTGGCATTCCACTTTTGCTTATCGGTGTATAACCCCGTAAATAACTGCGTACGGTCATTATTGACTGTAATGGATAAGACGATTGGCCATTGGTTGGCTACATTCTTTTTGTTTCTGAGGAAGAAGGAAAATTTTGCTGTTTTCATTTTGATTTTGATTTAATGTAATTGTCAAAAAATCAAATAGTTAGATGAAAACTGTTGAACTAATGTTGAACTTTTTTTTACAACTTTAGGATAGGTCACAAAAAGTTCAACAAAAAATTAGTTTTTGAATGAACCACCCCAAACCTAAAAAGAGAACCTGAAAACATTAATTGAATAGCTCCAATAAAAAAAGCCCATCTATTAAAACCCTTTACAGTGGCTTATTACAGCGCAACTGAATTGTTTTAAAGGATGGACTTCCGCAGCAAGAACGAGGCACCGAAGGGGCCGAGTTACTTACTGAGTTAGTGTCCAAAGTGGAGTCGAGGGGAGTCGAACCCCTGTCCAAACATCGTAACCATTGGCTTTCTACATGCTTATTTCATTATTACTTGTCGGCATCTTGCAGGAAATGAACAAACCAACAAAACGCTTAGCTGAATCATCTTAAACAACAGTCACAGCCTTCTGTTGTAGCAGCCTCTTTTAGTTTGAGTCGGCGGCGGCACCTGGTAACAGGCGAACCTGTGCGGCGGCCCAAATGGTTACTTAATCACTGATTAAGCAGCCATGGCATACTGAGTATTGCCATTTGAGTTTTGAGTATTCAGATTAAAGTGCTAATTACCCAACGCACTGCATGCTTACACCAACCGTAACATATGCTGTCGAAACCAATACGACCCCATGTGGGTGAAGGGTTTGGTGTTTGGAGTTTGGAGTTAATTTTAGTTTATTTCCCATATTACAAACACTACCATTCATTCATTAGAAACGATCTTTAAATTTTTGCCCTTTAGTTGTTACACTATTCAGATAATGGATCAATGATGCTATTTTTCTAACCAGCAAATCCAGCTGATTTAGTAAAGAGATAAATCGTTTTTCGTCTGTCGATCTATAATCTAAACATCTATATAACTGTGACCTTGATTCTTCTGCTGAACCTTTGGCAATACTCAAAAAATTTACGAACTCTTTCCGGCTACCCCTACCAAATCCTTCTGCAATATTATCCATGATCGAACCGGATGCATTCTTTATTTGCTGTTTTAATCCAAACTCATATTTAAAGGAATCCGTATTCACTAATCGATTTATTTCTATGGTATACTCTCTGGCTAATCTCCAGATTTCCAAATCCTCTATTGTTGTAACCGTTGCCATATATTTTTTTCTCAAAACTAACCTCAAGAAAAAAACAAAACTCAAGCATTTATACCTAAAAATAACCCAATTCAAACAACCCCAAACCCCAAACCTTACTTAAACAATCTCCAAAAATCCAATCCCAAAGCATAGGCCATCAGTCCTAATAATAATACCATCCCGGCCATCTGTGCATATTCCATGAATTTATCGCCGGGTTTGCGGCCTGTGATCATTTCATAGATAGTAAATAATGCATGACCGCCGTCTAATGCCGGTATGGGTAAAATATTCATGAAGGCAAGTACAATAGAAAATATACCGGTGAGTGTCCAGAATTTTTCCCAGTCCCAAACACCGGGAAAGGTATTACCTATACTGATCACACTGCCTAATGAATCGCTGGCAGCTACTTTGCCTGTGAATAATTGCTTAAGACTGGTTACATACCTGTCAAGCGTTTGCCAGCAACGTTTAAAGCCAATAGGAATAGATTGCACAAGGGAATATTCTTTTACTTCTGTTCCCAATAAAGTTGGGGGCGAAACATATGTAAAACTGGTTGCTTTACTATTGATCAGCATTTTTACATGAATAGTATCCTGTCCGCGTATTGCAGCTAAAGAAACTACAGAATCCATATATGGCTTCTTTAGTTTTACGAACTCATTCAGGTACTCAAATGGAATTTGATTAATCGAAATCAGCCTGTCACCTTTTTGTAAATGGCCTTCTGAAAAATTTGCAGCAGGTGTAACACTATCCACCACTGCAGGGGATCTCGGGAATATCAAAGCACTCATCTTCTTATTCTTGATGATTTTTTTGCTAAAGCCTTCCGGAATTGTCAGGTCAGTATCCTGTCCATTACGAACCACCTGTAATTTTTTCGCATCGCTTAAAACGATATCTGCTTCTAAGGTTCCGAAATTATCTATCTTCTTTCCATCGATTCCTACAATATTATCTCCATCTCTCATCCCAATTGTCCTGGCAAGCGAATCAGTATACACCCCATATTTCAGGTTCTTAATAGGAAGATTCTCTTCACCCCATACCCAGGTAATGCCTATAAATATTACAATCGCCAGCAAGATATTAACCACTACTCCGCCAATCATAATAATCAAGCGCTGCCAGGCGGGTTTAGAACGAAATTCCCAGGGTTCGGCAGGGAGTTTCATCTGCTCTTTGTCCATACTCTCATCAATCATTCCAGAGATCTTTACAAATCCTCCAAAAGGAACCCAACCAATACCATATTCAGTTTCGCCTATTTTTTTCTTCCAGATACTGAACCATGGATTAAAGAACAGGTAAAATTTCTCTACCCTGCATTTAAACCAGCGTGCCGGGAAAAAATGCCCCATTTCATGTAAAACTACCAGTATGGAAAATGACAAAACAAATTGTGCTGCTTTGATCCCTACGCTGCTCCAGTCAATTGCAATTAAACTACTCATATCTGTGTGATCCCATTTTAAATTTCGAATATCGAAATGTGTATTTCTAAAATTATTATTATTTTTTCATCATAAAAATTGTCTCTATACCATATACCCTATTTCTATATTCGACATTCCCCGTTCGTTATTCATTATTCCACTCACCCATCTCACATTTTATTTCACTTCTACATTCAACATTCCATGTTCGATATTTATCACATATGTATCAAGGAGGCCGCAAAGTTACGTGCCTCACCGTCGGTTTCAAAATACTCTTCAAGACCGGGGGATTCGATAAAACTGATCCTGGCCATGGTTTGTTCTACTACTTCTGTCATATCCAAAAAACCAATCCTGTTTCTTAAAAAAGCATATACAGCAATTTCATTGGCTGCATTTAATATACAGGGCATATTACCACCCAAACGCATTGCTTCCATAGCCAATGCCAGGTTGCGGAAAGTTTTGGTATCCGGTTCTTCGAAACTGAGGGTATTGGGCTTTTTAAAATCGTAACGAGGAAACTGGTTGGCGATTCTTTGTGGAAAAGCCATCGCATACTGAATAGGGAGTTTCATATCGGGTAATCCCATTTGAGCTTTCAAACTACCATCTTCAAACTGAACCATACTATGTATGATACTCTGCGGATGTACTAATACCTGAATCTGGTCGTAACTAAGATTAAATAACCATTTGGCTTCAATCATCTCCAGCCCTTTATTCATCAGGGTAGCCGAATCAATAGTAATTTTGGCACCCATACTCCAGTTAGGATGTTGCAGTGCATGATCCTTTTTTACATTTACCAGGAAATTGGGTTTCTTTCCAAAGAAAGGGCCGCCGCTGGCAGTTAATATGATCTTTTCAATTTTATTTCTTCCTTCTCCTACCAGACATTGAAATATAGCAGAATGTTCGCTATCAACGGGTATAATAGGAATCCGCTTCTCCATCGCTTTGCGCATAATGATATCGCCTGCTACTACCAGGGTTTCTTTATTTGCCAGCGCAATCGGTTTTCCTATTTCAATAGCCCGTAGCGTAGGTTTCAGCCCCGCATACCCCACTATCCCTGCAAGCATCATATCATATGCATCCAAGGCAGCTACTTCTTCTAATGCCTTTTCCCCACTAAAAACTTTTATATCGGTATGGGCCAGTGCTTCTTTTACAATCAGGTATTTTTTTTCATCTCCGATCACAACCGTTGAGGGATTAAACTGGATAGCCTGTTTAATCAATAAACTATCATTGGTTTGTGCCGTTAGTATTTCAGCAGTGAACAGGTCAGGGTTAGCAGCAATCACATCCAGTGCCTGTGTTCCAATAGACCCCGTAGAACCAAAAATGGCGATCCTTTTTTTACTCATCAGATTTTATTAATACTATCACAAGGTAACAATGTACGATTAATGGGTCAATTACTCATTTTCTAACTATCTATTCTTATTCCAGGAATGCCTGTAACTGATCTGCAATTACCCTGTCATTACTCAGTCTGGGTACTTTGTTTTGTCCCCCCAGTTTACCCACCGATTTCATATAATCAATAAAACCGTTTTTCCTGATCCTTCTCAATTGTAATTTCTGCAGAATATTACCACTGATCAGGTCGTCGTAATAGACGTTCTTTTTCCGGAGATTATCATCCACTTTCTGCATAAATAAGAATAAGTCCGCGGGTTCATTTTCAAATTCGATAAACCATTCATGGTAACTCTTCCCCTCACCCTGCTGTATCATGGGTGCCACAGTAAATTCGGTAACCGCAACGCCTTCTTCTTCAGCAGCTTTTAACAAAGCATATTCCACTTCTTCCCCAATCACGTGTTCTCCAAAAGCAGAGATAAAATGTTTGATCCTTCCGCTTACAATAAGACGATAAGGATCGGTACTCAAAAATTTTACAGTATCCCCCAGATTATACCCCCATAATCCTGCATTACTATTAATGATCATCGCATAATTCTCGCCTATTTTAACGTCCTTCAGTGTTAAACGGGTGGGGTTTTCTGCAAAAATTTCTCCAGCAGGCACAAATTCAAAGAAAATACCACTATTGGTATTCAGCAGGAGCCCCTCCGCCTCCTGTGAATCCTGAAAAGCAAAAAAGCCCTCACTGGCCGGGAAAAGCTCCACCGTATCAATCTTTTTACCAATACTTTCAAAAATTCTGGCTTTATAGGGATCAAAATTCACGCCACCCTGTACCATTAAACTGAAATTGGGGAATATTTCTGATACTTTTTTGCCTGTTTTTTCTGCAATCCTGTCAAAATACATCTGCATCCAGGGTGGAATCCCGCTAATCAAGGTCATGTCCTTCTGAATCGTCTCAGCCACTATCCTATCCAGTTTGGTTTCCCAATCTTCAATACAATTGGTTTCATAACTGGGTAACTGGTTGGCCCTCAAATAACCGGGAATATGGTGGTTCACAATACCGCTTAACCGGCCTGTAGGGATATCTCCGATCCTTTCCAACTCAGGTGACCCGCTCAAAAAGATCATTTTCCCGTTGGTAAATGCCGATTTCCCCGTTTCCCCAATATAACAAAGCAGGGCATTTCGGGCTGTATTGATATGGTTTGGAATAGAATCCTTCGTAATCGGTATATATTTTACCCCGCTGGTTGTACCACTGGTTTTGGCAAAATAAATAGGCCTACCCTTCCACAAAACATTTTGCTTTCCTTCTTTTACTTGATTAATATAGGGTTTTAATTGCTCATAGTCCCGAATAGGTACCGCCTGCCTGTAAGCAGTATGGTCGGTAACCCCCTCCAGCCGGTGATCTTTACCAAAAACGGTTGTTTTCCCGGTTTTGACCAGCATTTTGAAGATTTCGTCCTGGTCGCCCAGGGCGGTATACATGCTTTTTTTTGTCTTATTATATATGTAATTGGCAAATGGACGGGCCAATAATGATTTCAGGTTCATGCTGGTAAGATCGTTAAAGGGAACAAAAATAGCGGAACTTAGGGTATCTTTTGTTTTGGGAAGGATTCGGAGTGTAAAAACGGGCTGAATGGTTGGTTGATCCCTTTATCGCAGTAACCGGTCGGTTCCCTGGCTCCTGCTTAAGCCAGGGAAGAAATGATTGCCCGGAACGGCATTTTGATCATTTTACAGAGTTTTCCCCTTTTGGGGAGATATTTTTTTATAAAACAGTATATATTTTCAGTCCGAACGCTTACCTTTGCCCTCCTAATTTTGGATAGCTATGTTAGCAGTTGTAAAAATCGCAGGTCAACAATTTAAAGTACAGGAAGGTCAAAGCCTGTACGTTCCTCACCTGCAGGGCAAAACCGGAGACAAAGTTGAGTTCAGCGAAGTGTTGTTAACCGACAACAGCGGAGCGATATCTGTAGGTAGTGATGTAAAAGCTACTGTTAAAGCAGAAATTATCAGCGACCTAGTACAAGGGGATAAAGTGATCGCCTTTAAGATGAAAAGAAGAAAGGGCTTCCGTAAGAAGCATGGTCACAGAACCCATTATACCCGAATCAAGATCGAAAGCATTGCTTAATTCGTGTTTTTGAAACTAACAGATATCTTATCAGTAAGTGTCTGTTACAATTGATTGGTAGTTTTTAGTTTTTAAAATGAAATAATTATGGCACACAAAAAAGGTGAAGGCAGTGTAAAGAACGGCCGCGATTCACAAAGCAAACGTTTAGGTGTAAAAATATATGGTGGTCAACCCGCTCTTGCAGGTAATATCATCATTCGTCAGAGAGGTACTGTTTACCATCCTGGTAAAAATGTTGGTGTAGGTTCTGACTTTACTTTATTCGCTTTAACCGATGGTTTGGTAGAATTTAAGAAGGGTAGAAATGACAAAACAACGGTGTCGGTAAAGCCCGTTGAAGTGCTGGCCTAAAAAAAAATTTTTGTAGTTCCAAATATGTTTTTACTTTTAATGTATTAACTAACCATTAAATCTTAAAAAACATGGCAACTGCAAAGAAAGCCGCAAAGAAAGCTGCTCCTAAAAAAGCTGCAAAGAAAGCTGCTCCTAAAAAAGCTGCAAAGAAAGCTGCTCCTAAAAAAGCTGCAAAAAAAGCTGCTCCTAAAAAAGCTGCAAAAAAAGCCGCTCCTAAGAAAGCCGCTAAGAAGAAATAGTCTTCTTATTTCTAAAGCAGAAATAGATTTAAGTCCCGCGAATCTCGCGGGACTTTTTTATTTTCTACCTTCACCCATATAATTTACCCCCTATGGATAATGATACGATTTCCGAAAATTTTTCCCTTCTTTCCAAACTAATGGATATACATGGCGATAATAGTTTCAAGGCCAAATCCTATGCCAGCGCGGCTTTCACGATAGATAAGCTAACGACTCCCCTTGCAGATATGACTCAGGATAAAATATTTTCCATCAGAGGAATTGGTGATGCCATCGGAAAAAAAATTGTAGAGCAAATAGAAACCGGAGAGTTGAGTCTGCTACACGAGTACCTGCAAAAAACGCCAGAGGGTATTATTGAAATGCTCCGCATAAAAGGAATTGGTCCAAAAAAAATTGCAACGATTTGGAAAGAATTGGAGATAGAATCTTTGGGTGAATTATTATATGCATGTAATGAAAATCGACTAACACTTTACAAAGGCTTTGGAGAAAAATCGCAACAGAATATTAAAGAATCCATCGAATTTTACATGGGTTCACTCGGAAGCTACCTTTACCAGCAAATGGAAGTTTTTGCCGGATTAATCGACGAAAAGCTGAAAAAAACCTTTTCTACGGAAAAATTTTTTCTTACCGGCGAATTCAGAAGACAGGCAGAAATCATCACTATTTTATCATGGGTTACCACAACGCCTCTTTCTTCTTTAAAAGAGTTTTTCATTGCACATGAATACCTGATTGATACTGAAACAGATGATTATTTTTCTTGCAAAGGCAAAGAAAATATTACACTCGCTTTTTATGGTTGCAGTATTGACAATCTCTATGCAACACTGTTTGAAACAAGTAGTAGTGACCTGTTTTTAGCAGAGTGGATAAAAAATACAGATCGGAATGTTTATGCACATTGTGCATCTGAGGAAGCTATTTTTGAAGTTGCAAAAATTCATCCCATACCTGCTTATCGAAGAGAAAATCCTGCTATCATTTCTTTGGCAAAAGAAAAAGAATTGTCACCCGTTATCATACCAGAAAATATATCGGGTATCATTCATAGTCATAGTAACTGGAGTGATGGTGGCAATACATTGGAACAGATGGCTACCGCGGCTATTGAAAAAGGTTTGTCGTATTTGGTGATCAGTGATCACTCAAAATCTGCTTTTTATGCAAATGGATTAAGTGAGGAGAGAATCTATGCACAGCATCGGCAGATTGAAGAATTGAATCAAAAACTGACTCCCTTTACTATTTTCAAAAGTATTGAGAGTGATATCCTGAATGATGGAAGCCTGGATTACCCCGATCCCGTACTGAATAGCTTTGACCTCGTGATCGCTTCTGTTCACTCCAACCTGAAGATGACAGAGGAAAAAGCCATGATGCGACTAATGAAGGCGATTGAGAACCCGTTTACCAGTATTCTCGGCCATATGACAGGCCGTTTATTACTTAGTCGTAACGGATACCCGGTAAACCACCGGATCATTATTGAAGCCTGTGCAGCCAACCAGGTGGTCATTGAATTGAATGCCCACCCAAGAAGACTGGATATGGACTGGAGATGGATAGAATATGCGCTGGAAAAGAATGTGCTTATTTCTATTGACCCGGATGCGCATACCATTGATGGATATGATGACTGTCGGTATGGTGTTCTGGTAGCGCAAAAGGCCGGACTTCGCAAAGAGCAGAATCTGAGTAGCCATTCTTTGGCCGATTTCAAATTGTTTATTGAAACACAAAAGGCAAAAAGACCATCTTAGATCAACAACACATATCTATATTCTTACCCTGTAAGCACTAGGCTAGCGGAAGACTGATAAAAAATGTGGTTCCAACTCCTTCTTCTGTCTCAAACCATATTTCTCCGTTTGCCTGCTCCACAATGCCTTTACAGATAGCCAGACCCAGACCGGTGCCGGAGGATTTTGTAGTGAAATTAGGTGTGAAAATCCGGGTTTGTAAGGAAGCAGGAATACCACCAGACTCATCTTTGACAGCAATCAGGATTTTCCCATTTACCCATTGCTGATTGATCTGAATAGACACAATCTGGTTATTATCCTGTCCTGCTTCCATGGCATTGAGTAGAATATTGGTAAATAGGCGACTCATCTGAACCCTGTCTGACAGAATCAGGTAAACACCCTCTTCTTTTTTCCATTCAATTTGAATACGCGGATTGGTTCCATATAGGTTTACAATAGAGGCCAGTACTTCTGTAATATCAAATTTTTCTATTCGTGCGTTACCGATATTGGCAAACTGCGAAAAATCGCCAGCAATTTTTGCCAGTTGGTCAATCTGTTCGATCAAAGTATTTGCCATGTTTTCCGAAAGCTCTTTTACATTTGGTGCACCGTTCTGAATGGCTTTCTGCAGGTATTGAATACTCAGCTTCATGGGGGTAAGCGGATTCTTAATCTCATGTGCTACCTGTCGGGCCATTTCCCGCCAAGCTCCTTCCCTTTCACTCTTGGCGAGTGCCTGCGCACTTTGGTCAAGCTTTTTAACCATCTTATTATATTCGGTTACCAACATCCCAATCTCATCATTACGTTTCCATTTAATCTCTTCATTAATTCGCCCCAGGTTCATCTCCTGCATTTTTTCACCAATTAAACGGAAGGAAGCTGTGATTCGATTGGTAAGAAAGAAAGCAATAGCACCTGCTATCAGAAAAATAAATGCATTCAGGTTGATCAGGGTAGCGAGGAACCCGGAAATTTCCTGGTTCAATTCATTCTGAGAATTGAGATATGGAATATTCAGATACGCATAATTATTTCCATTATCATCCGTTAGCGGAACATAAATACTCAGGTATTCAAAGCTTCCAATCTTTTCTGATTGAAGAAACCGGATACTATGCACTTTCTCTAATTGCTGAAAAGCAAAGGGTTCCATCTTATCACTTAACAGGAACTTATTGTAGATATAGGGTTGTGTAGAAATCAGGAGCGTACCATCCAGGTTATAATAATTAATATCTACATTATGCAGGTCTGAAATATCGGCAATACTTTTTTCCAATCGGGTTCTTACGCCTGCATTATCCGGTACATCATCAAAAGCTAATAAGGAGTTCATCTTATTATTTACCTCATTCGCCATTACCTGTATGGATTTCGTGAGTCGTTCTTCATTATTCTGGTGAAACCGGAGAATAAAAAAAGAAATCGTGGCCATACCAATCACAATAAATGAAAACACACTCAAAAAGATAATGGTTGCCTGTATCTGAGAGCGTATATTCAACCGGAAGGTTTTGGCAAGCACCTTCCATTGAAAATGAGATCTTACCACATAACCTCCCAGATGAAACAGCAGCAGAATGCATAGAAAGGAACAGAAAAGATAGGCAAATAAGGTAACGGACTCTATCAGCCAAGTATTCTTTCTTACAACCAATACCGCTTTATTGCCCCCACTATTAAACCATAGCTCACTATAATCACCTACCACGCGATGAGAAAATGCAAATTCAGGCACCTGATTATAAGGAAGCTGGGAAGGGAAATTATAGGTATTGAAATGATTGATAAGCCGTCCTTTGTTATACACCGCATAAGCATAATTGGTATTCAGATCAGAAGCAATATCCTGTACCTGGTTAAATAACTCAGGGTACAAGGCTTCACTTTTATACCTTTTTGATTTGATGATTACAAACAGGTACCCCTCAATTCGATTATTCTTTCTAATTTCTTTCTGGTATAAATAACTAAACCCTTCAGTGGTATTCTCGTAGCTAAACAAATCCGGCACTTCTGTAGGCTTTGCCTGAGAAAGCAAGATGGTTTTGATAGCCGCATACCCGGTAGAATCTTCATTAAAAAGCGGATGGTAGAGACTATCGAATGTATAGATACGGGTATCATATTTATTAAGATAGCCGGAAAAATTCTGGCTGATCAAGCTGTCTTTAATGAATTTATTGCTGTACTCGCTTTTCTCAAATCGCGCAAAATTATCAGACAGGAAACGGTCATCGAAATTAGTGGCAGCAATATTTAAAAGGCTTTCTCCCGAAGGATCTGTTTGTAAAGCCAGTTTTTCAGCAATCCGTTTACGTTGTTCAAATTCAACCTGTCGGTTTTCAAAAATTACCACAGAAGCAATTGACAGGGCAAAGAACATGACCCAGAAAATGAAAAAGGATGAGCGTAGTAATGATTTTTCAATCTCTGTCTTTCGCCATTGCATCATCAGTACAAACAGAATCAGCCAAAATAAAACACCCAGGTACACCGGGTACTGGTCTGTTGAAACAAACAGCACCATATAGAGAAAACCGCTTACCGCAAGGAATACCAACTGCAGATAAGATGGAAATGCATATTGTATAACCGGTTTGAGGAATAACTGCGAAAAATAGAAAAAGGAAAGCACCAGAAAACAAAGCAGGATAAAACTCAGGAAGCTGTAAATACTCAGGCTAAAAAAATTGGTTACATCAAAAGAAATCTGCGCATCTCTAACCAGACTAATAATAACACCTGCCAGGAAAAAACAAATCATGGTCAAAGCAACCATACTCACCATTTGGCTGATTGTTTTTGGCAATTTTCTCCCAAACCATGGGCGATAATCTGTGTGACTCTTATAAAAACTTACCAACCAAAACAATAAAACAGCATTTACAAAAAGATCACCCAAGGATGGATGCAGAAAATTTGATGCATAGATAGAAGGGTCGAACAGGGGAAGTTTGGTAAAATCGAATGGGAAGGGAAAATAATAGGTAATCAGCCTTAGAAATATAACGCTGCCGGTTAAAAACAGGAAACCATTTCGAAAGGTATCATACAAAACCAATTCCAGGGCTAATGCATTCAGGAAAATCAATAAGCAGAGAATTGCCAACAACCTGAAAATAATGGTTGCTGTATCGTAGGCAATAAAGGATTTCCCTGTTTTCAGTTTTATACTAAACAGTGCCTGTCCCCCATTACCCAAAACCGGCAAAGCATCCGGATCTTTACTGATTTCATATTGTTCTTCAAGTCCTTTAAAACCTGCAAAATCGGAATGCAGGTATTTATTCTCAATAAAAAAAGACCAGCGGATAGGTATCATGGCAATGACTGTAAATGCATTCCCTTTAAAAAAAACCTTCCGCTTAATGAACTCAAAATCCCCGTTACGATTATTGATAAAGTAGTTACCCTGTTTCCGAAAAAGATCTTCGGGATTCACGTATATCCGATTCGTATTCCAATACAATAATTTCGAGGGAGATTTGCCCGTACCGGTTTTCCGAAAAATAAAAAGACCCATATCATCCATTGCCGGTTCGGTTGTGGACGCAGAATCATTGGCCAGTTTTAAGAGGGTTGCCGTATCTGTGAGCACATCCGCAAAGCGGTTTTCCCGCTGTTCCAGCCTTTCTTCCAGCTTGGCTTTTACTTTTTGGGGAGATGCATGGTAACTCCAGTAATTAATGAAAATAAATGAGAGGGTATACAGCCAGGCAGCTGTAATTAACAGGTAACCGTGTTTATAACTTGCTTTTTTTACTAAGTTGATCAAGTAGCTTGAGTTTGCTTTTTAACTTCATTCCAGATAGCATCCATTTCGCCAAGCGTAAGATCAGAGAGATTTTTACCCTTTGTCAAAGCGATCGATTCCATCTGTTGAAAGCGGGAAATAAACTTTTTATTGGTCTTTTCCAATACACCTTCTGCATCTACCTGCAAAAACCGTGCATAATTTATCAGGCTAAACAAAACATCTCCAAATTCTTCCTCAATTTTATCGGTTTCATTCAAACCAATGGCTTCATGAAGTTCTCCTATCTCTTCTTCCACTTTTTTCCAGACATCTTCTTTATTATCCCATTCAAAACCTACCTGTTTGGCTTTTTCCTGTATACGGGTAGCTTTTACCATAGCAGGCAAGGAAGGTGGCACTCCGCTGAGAACTGATTTTTTGCCCTCTTTCATTTTTAATTTCTCCCAGTTCTGCTTTACATCTTCCTCAGAATTTACTGTAACATCTCCGTAAATATGCGGGTGCCTGAAAATGAGCTTTTCGCAGATGCCATTGATCATTTCATCCAGTGTAAACTGGTTCTGTTCAGTACCAATTTTGGTATAAAACAGAATATGCAGTAACAAATCGCCCAATTCCTCTTTAATACCTTTCCAGTCATTATCTGTAATCGCATCCGTTAATTCGTAGGTTTCTTCCAACGTAAGGGGGCGAAGGGTATGAATGGTTTGCTTTTTATCCCAGGGGCATTTTTCCCTTAACTCATCCATAATGGTAACCAAGCGCAAAAAGCTTTCTGATTGTTTTTCCATAATATTTTTAAATAGACATAGCAGAGAAAAAGAAAAATAAACTAAACAGGAATATCATTACAAATAAGCTAATAAACAGAAGTAGCAGGAATTTTGCAATGGTTTTACCCCGGCTTTGTTCATAAAAATTTCGAAGCGTTTTGTACAAATAGAAGAAAATAAGCAGTACAAATATACCAGACACCCATCCTGGCTCCTCCACATGAATCTGGTCAAACAAAAGTCCCGTTAAAAGCGAAATTAAAATGATTATAAATGTGGCACAATACAAATGAATCGTGTGTACCACATGGTTTACATAATAAAACTGCTTTCTCCTGATATATAAAAGTTGTAGAATGAACGCAAAAAGTGGTAGCGACACAAACAGTGTCTGTGGCAGCATGTGCAGAAACTTTTCGAAAATTGCTTTAATAATGGCCTTATTATCAGCATGGTATTTTTGTCGAAGGTGAATATTTTGTCTGGCAAGTTTTCTTTTCAGGAAATTATCTCTTTTCGAAACCGGCAGCTTGTTTTGCGCCGAATCGTATTCTCCGATCGTTTTGTATTTAACCTCATTAATGCCGGAACTTGCATTGATTTTTATGGCGCTATTGGCATACAGTCTTATAGAATCTTTTGCAGTGGAATCACGTTTAATTAACGCGATATTGCTGTCATATTGTGCAATTTGTTTATTAATCAGATTCCTGGCAAGATCCGGCATGGAATCTTCCAGGTTTTCTTTAAGCAATTCTTTTTTATCTTCCAATTTCTTGATTACACTGGCAGCGGTAACATGCGCTTTCACATCCTCAACAGTATCTTCATTTTTTTGAAGACTAAAAAAGCATAGGAAAAAGAAAGCTGATGTGAATACATACATCCTTATTGGATGCAGGTAGGAGGCCCTTCTGCCCCTCAGGTATTCATGAGATAAGTAACCGGGTTTGAAAAGCAGGTATTTGAGGGTACTGAAAAACTTACCATCAAAATGGGTAACATCATACATAAAATGGGTTACCAGGTGCCAAAAACTCTCTTTTGGTTCAATATTTTCCTGGCCACATACCTGGCAAAATCTGCCTTCTACGATGGCCCCGCAGTTTAAACAGTCTTTTTCCTTTCTTTCTTTGAGATGAGACACTTGTTAACGTTTGACTAAAAATACATAACTAAACGAAAGTGACAAGGGTATTATAAATTATGTTTTTGGAATGTTGAAAATTGTACCTGTACATTTGGTGAAAATTCGGATCCGGATGAAATGGTTACTGACCCTTTGCCTAAGTATGCTACTGACCAACCTTTTTAGTCAGTATTATTTTAATGATTTGGTCGCTACCCAGCAGGCAAATGAACAATACAAGCTATTGAGAGGGCAAAAGATCAAAATTGTAAAAGCCACCAGTTATGAGCCGGATAATAGTATTAACGAAGGTTTTTTACTGGAGCAGGATATTAGTCTGGATGGGAAAAAGATCGTATTAACCGCTGCCACCAGCGGTGGCAAAAAAGAAGCCAGTACCACACAATATGAACTAGGCCGGTTAAAAAGATCGCATTCTTATACAAATGGAATAGATACCAAAACAGAGTATACCTATTCTGATAAAGTATGGGTACAAAGAATTGTTTTTACCACCACGGATACTGCTATGAAATCTACCAATACCGAGGTACATGAATGGTCATTTAATGAATTGGGGCAACCCGTTTCCATGATTAAGATCAAAAATAAAACAGATACTACCCAGATAGAATGTATCCGCGATGAACAGGGATTGGTGGTAGAAGAACGTTGGAAAAGAAAGAACAGGGGTATTGAAACCTATTATTACTATTATGATGCAAAAAAACAATTAACAGATATTGTGAGATTCAATGCCCGGCTAAAAAAATTCCTGCCGGATTATCAATACGAATATGATGATAATGGAAGGATTAGCCAGTTAACCCAATTCTCATTAAGCAGTGCCAGCTATCTGGTATGGAAATATAGCTATACCGATCAGGGATTAAAAAAGGAAGAAGCTGCTTTTGATAAGGAAAGGAAATTAGTTGGTAAAATGGTATATAGCTATGAATAAGGCAGGTGCTACTAAGCACCCTGATGGTTAGGCACAACCAGGGTAAACTCAGTTCCTTTTCCAAAAGTAGATTTCACAGAAATATCCCCTCCAATTCTTGTCAGGGCTTCCTTAACAATATATAGGCCAATTCCCAATCCATTTTTGAAATCCGTACTGCGGAAAAATATCTGGAAGATCTTGTTCAGGTGATCCTCAATGATACCTACGCCATTGTCCTGGATATGAATAATTGCTTCCATTTCTGTTACCTGAACGCTAAGGGATACTTTCGGGTTCTTCTCCTCCTGACGTTGGTATTTTACAGCATTGGATACCAGATTATTCAGTATTAAAGCCAATCTAAATCCATCACAGTAAAAAGGAACCGGTTGATCAACAGCTACTTCAAAAACAATTTGCGGGTTTTGCATATTACACATCTCTATACTATCTGCAAACAAAGTATGAAAGTCGAGTTGCTCATTTACATCATCCAATCTGATGCCCTTATAATATTCAATGATCTTATGAATAAAAATATCCATCTTATTCACACAACTTTCAATCATCTGAAAATAATTGGCAGAATCATCTTCCAGTTTTTGCAGTTTTGCCAGGTTAATAATGCCTAAAATATTGGCAAGCGGCGATCTCAGGTCATGTGAAGTGCTGTAAACAAAGCGATTCAGCTCATCATTGGCCCTTTGCAACTCATTTACTTTATTTTTGAGTTGTTTCCGCATACTGTATACTTCGTATGCATTCGCAATGGTAGTCCTTAATTCTACTCCATCCCAGGGCTTTTTAATATAGCGGTATATTTCGCCCTTATTAATGGCATCTACTACCGCTTCAATATCTGAATAACCAGTCAATAAAATGCGAATGGGATCCGGGTGAGACCTGGTTACAATATTAAAAAACTCAACTCCCGTTGCAATGGGCATGCGTTGGTCGGCTATAATAATATGAATCTCATTTTCATTCAGGATATGCAGCCCTTCAGCAACACTTGTTGCGGTATATATATCGTAATCTCTCCTGAACCCCGCCTGGAAGGATAGCAGATTGTTTGACTCATCATCAACATACAAGACTTTTACCTTGGGTTCATGGGGATTAAGCATGTTATTGAATTAAGTCAGGGCAATGGGTTTTGGCAATGTATAATTTAAAGTTATTACAAATTCTGCACCTTTTCCTACTGAAGAGAAAACTTCAATCTTTCCATAATGCATTTGAATGATTTTATATACTATGGAAAGCCCCAGCCCTGTGCCTTCTCCCACACCTTTTGTAGTAAAAAAAGGGTCAAATATTTTTCTTTTTACTTCTTCACCCATCCCCGGCCCGGAATCTTGAATTCGAATGACTATTTGATTTCCAAGGTCTTGGGTTGAAATCCGGATGAATTCAGTTTCAGACTGTTTTTCTTTTTGTTTAATGGCCTGAATCGCATTACTCAGGATATTCATAAAAACCTGGTTTAGCTTACCAGGATAACATTCAATATTTCCATTAGCATTACAATCTTTTTCCACTTTAATATTTGCAGGAAGCATATTACGTAATAGTACCAACGTTGAATCGAGACCATCATAGATATTCACAGTCTTTATTTCCCCTTCATCCAGTCTGCTGAATGTACGAAGTCCGGTTACAATTTCTGCGGTTCGCTCTGCTCCTTCCCGTATTCCTTTTACCAGGTTATCAATTTCGGTTTTCACATAGTCAAGGTCTAAATTTTTAATACTCTTCTGTATTGCAGCCAGTTTTTCCGGTATTTCAGTTTGCTGAGCAATATGTAAAGAATCATACTCATCAATAATTGAGATCAAATCATTGATGTCTAATTGAAGTGGCCCGATATTCGATTTTACAAAATTGATGGGGTTATTGATCTCATGTGCTATACCCGCTGTAAGCTGTCCCAAAGAAGCCATTTTCTCCGCTTCTACCAATTGAGTCTGTGCATCTTTCAGGTTCTGTAATGCCACACTTAGGTTTTTATTGGAAAACAATAACTCTTCTGTCCGTTCAGTAACTTTTTTCTCCAGCATCAGGTTCTGGTCTCTAACCAATTTCTCATTCAATAGAGATGCCCTGAGGCTTTCTGCCTGTGATTCATCTTTTTCCTTTCTGAGTGCATTAATTTTATCTGCCAGGGCAATTGACAATAAAGCAACCTCTAAAGAGGATCCTACATAAATTGTATAGGTTGTAAAATTATTGTACGGCAGTATGGCCAGGTTTCTGAGAATCAGAATAATAAATGATACCAGAAAAAACAACCAGGCTGTCAGGTAAAAATAAGCTGGTTTGAAATTCTTTTTTGCAATATAAAAACTGGCAAAAAGAACAGAGAATACACCCAATAAACCATTATAGTTCAATATCTGGTAACATATACTGATATCAAAAAATAAGGAGCAAACCAGACCGATAATATAAATACCCACGAGACATCGGAGCCATAAATGAATTTTTTGCGCATATAATGAAGTCCGCAAAAAATGCATGCTAAATACCAACCCGGATATGGCAGAAAAAGAAGAGGTAAATACAACCGAATACTTATTTAGTCCGGGATACCCGGGCCATAGATATTTGTACTCGTACCCTGCCAACGTAGTTTGTGCAATACAAAGAAAGAAGATGTAAACGATATAGTAGAAATAGTTATCATCTTTTGTTGCAAAAAACAAGAACAGGTTATACAAAAACATCACCATCAATACACCCATGTATATGGCCGTTACAACGCTTTGCAGGCTACTGGATTGATTAAGTGCATCGGCGGTACTGATTTCTGCAGGAATAATGATGGGGTGTTCGCTATATACATGCAACAAATATTCCTGAACCTGATTATCGGATACATTGAGGTTGAAAACAATATTGGGAGACCTGTACTGTTGTGAGGTATTTGCTATCGAGTTCCCCTGCTCTCCTATCAGGGTTGCCTGTTGATGGCTTATCCTGTATAAACTTAATTTTGAAAGATTGGTGTAGGTAATATTCAGGAACAAACTGGGTGAAGAAGAGTTATTTTGAACTGAGAACCTGAACCAAACGCTTTTTATATTATTTGAAAAAATAGGGATATTGCCGTTTATTTTCACGAACCGGTTGTTTAGCAGCACATCCTCCACAGTACTGCCTCCTTTTGTATCAACAAATTCTTCCATACCCTTTGAAAGCAAAAAAGAGGGAGACTCATTGGTAATATCCACTACTTGTGCAATACCTGTATTACTAACTAAAAGAAATAATGCTATTGCAGATAAAAGTATGGGGAGGATTTTTTTAGAACTCCTTCTTCCTTTTTCTTTCCATCCGTGTACTATGTTTTGTTTTTCAAAAAACATATGGGATAATCATTTTAATTTTCTTCCGGTAAACTGTATAGTCATTCCCAAAACGATTTATTAATTCTTTTTCTTCGATATTGATCCTCACATAATAAGCAATCATCATTGCCATACAGGATATGATGAACCCTGACAAGCTTTCTAGGATCACCCCTCCTGCTATAATGGCGATAAAAGCACCTGTATAACTTGGATGCCTCACAATATGATAGGGCCCGCTGGTTATTAACCGATGATCCTCTTTGATCTGAACTGTTGCCGTAAAATATTTACCCAATGCCTGAACAGCCCAGGCTCTGAACCCAATGCCGGTAATCATCATAACCCCTCCTAAGATAGTAAACACCGTGAAACCGGAATGGGTATCCGAAAAATAGGCCCAGTCGATAACCGGCACCACTACACTAACCAGGGACATCAGCAGGATCAATACCACGGAAAAACGATCAGAGCTTTTCTGGTCGCTGGTTTCTTTTACCGAAACAGGAGGTTGGGTAAGCCACATACAAACGGATCCTGCAACCAGAAATAGTATTTTACCATTCAGCATGAGTGATGGTTTTCCCAATAAGGGTAATACGATCATCAATATATTACTGATGGAAGCCAGGATTATTTTTTTCATATGGCTATTTTTTGATCCACATGCGGAAAAGGTTCGTATTCGATATGAAACTCATTGGGATCAACATTCTTTAATAACAAAGAATAATGAATATGCACATAATGATTTTTAAAGGGTGATTTCTCCTTAGCGGTATGTTCGGGGTACTTGCGCAGGTACATTATTTTTTCTTTTTCCCTGGGATGGGTGATGGGCAGTTCCACGATATCCTCGGAGTACAATGCAGTAGCCAGTAAATCGATTTTGGGATAATAGAAAGTTCCGTTATTGCCTACTTCGGTCAATATCTTGCCTCCCATCCAGTCTTTAAACCTGACGGTTGTGGGAGAACAAAGTGTAAAAAATGTATTTACGCCAATTTGTGTAGCCAATGCCACAGCCACTCTTGATGGAAAAAGGCTTCCGATTCCAAACCCGGCCACTTCTTTGGAATTCCACAGACCTGATAATTCTGCGGCACCGTTTCGGGCACGGGAACGGACAATTTCATAAATTTTAGGGTCCATTTTCCCGGTAGCTTCTTCTATGGGCAGGGGATGTATTCCATCAGAAATCTGGATTCTGGCACCACCGTATAATTTTTTCCCGTCCATGGTTTCTACGACTATTACGAAAATAGAGCGACGAAACATCCAGTCATCCGTGTTGGTGGTAATATTTTCGATGCCATAAATGGATAAAACTCTTCGATGCCCTTCAATAAATTTGAGGCAGGTATCGGGGTAGTCAGTTGCTCTGAAAACCCTGATCCGTATTTCTTGATCCAAGGGGGCGTTTTGGTTCATCAGTCAGGATATAATTCTAATATAAAAAAAAATTACAAAATTCAGTCATTTTTTCTACTATTATTGTAGTAAGACATTGTTTTATTTAATTTTAAATGAATAATCCATCCATTTTTAATCCAATTATATCATGGAAGACAAAAAAATCAATGTGTTATACATTGATGATGAAATCAATAATATCAATTCTTTCAAAGCATCCTTCCGCCGGATTTTTACAGTATTCACTGCAGAATCGGCTGCTGAGGGTAAGATAATATTAGACAAAGAGGATATACATGTGATTCTCAGCGATCAGAGAATGCCCAAAACCACGGGAATTGAATTTTTTCAATCCATTTTAGAAACGCACCCCGACCCGATCCGGATACTGATAACGGGTTATACAGATATCAATGCCGTAATTGATGCCATTAATGTAGGCCAGGTTTATAAATACCTTTCAAAACCCTGGAATGAAGAAGATATTAAGAATTTTATTTACAAGGCATTTGAGGTGGTAGATCTTCGCAGGAAAAATAAAGAATTGACGGAGAAATTGCTGGATGCGAATAAGAAGCTGGAGTTTTTGGCGAGGCAGAATTTGTTGTCTTGATTGAGATTGTTTCTAAAATCAAACTTACTTAATGTCACATTGCTGGTAATAAAATAGTACTGTTAGAAACTAAAGAGACCTTGAAAATAAATTTTCAAGGTCTCTTTAGTTTACTCGTGCCCCAGGCGGGAATTGAACCCGCACTCGCGTTGCGGCGAACAGGATTTTAAGTCCTGCGTGTCTACCAATTCCACCACCAGGGCTTGTCCTATTTCCCTAATCAGAGAAGTCACAAAAAAACCCGTCCCTTCTTTTCCGGGACGGGATTCTGAGCGAAAGACCGGGCTCGAACCGGCCACCCCGACCTTGGCAAGGTCGTGCTCTACCAAATGAGCTACTTTCGCCTTTTATCACCCTAGCCTAAGCAAGGTGATTTTGTATTCAGTTTTCCGCCTTCGCTAGGGCTTCGGCGGACGTAGAAGAACTAAATTGGGAGTGCAAAAATAGCCATCCACAGTTCCTGACAAAATTTTTTATTCCCTTTTTACTTGTATTCAGGCTTATACTGCGAGCTCTTCTGCACTTCTACATCTGGCTTGCCTTTGTAGCGTTGGTTATATAGGCGATAACAGCCACCCAATACAAAAGCCAGTATACAGAATACCTGCAGATAAAATAAAAACCTTGATGAATTTACCCAGTTTTTGGTAAAATCTTTTTCGGTTGACTCGTTCGTTTCGTGTGACATAGTTTGAAATTACTGTGCAAAAATAAGGTACCGCAACAAATTATAAAACCTTCTTTTTAATAATTTCCTTAAAACGGTCGTGTCCGCGCATAAAATACTGCCAGATTACGAGTCCATGGTAAACACCTTCCAATGAATTCAGTGGTTTCAGCGGATATTGACGGTTTACCCTTTTCGTCAACCATGTGCGAATAACACTGAAGTGGGCCCTTAAAATGGCCAGAAAAAAGTCTTTATCGCCTGATAATAGTCCTTTATAGGCAGAAATCGCATCCAAACCGAACCGTACAGGCAGTTTCCAGACCCTTTCCCTTAATGGCAGGTTTTTACGCAACATCACGAGGTTATTTCGGAAATTCAGGTATACTTTTCGACCACCTCGCGGCAAAGTACCCGCACCAACATGGTATACTACTGATTGGGGACAGGCAAATACCCTGTATCCTGCCAGTTGCATACGCCAACAAAGATCGATTTCTTCCTGGTGGGCAAAAAATTCGCCATCAAAACCTCCTAACTGATGAAATAGCTGAGCCCGAATAAACAAAGCGGCTCCGGATGCCCAGAATATGGGTTCGGAAGTATCATATTGCCCCGTATCGGTCTCACACACATCAAATATTCTTCCTCTGGAAAACGGATAGCCAAAACTATCGATCCAACCTCCGGCAGCACCGGCATATTCAAATACGGTGGGTTGATGATAGGATAATAATTTAGGCTGACAAGCCCCAATACCGGGATCAGATTCCATCAGGTTAATAATGGGTTCAATCCAACCGGGTGTAACGGATACATCGGAGTTAAGTAATACATAATAGTCGGATGTAACTCTTTTCAATGCCCAGTTATATCCTCCCGCAAAACCCTCATTGGTAGGGTGTTCCAGGATTTCGATTTCGGGGTATTTCTCTCTGACCAGCGCAACCGAATCATCTGTTGAAGCATTGTCTGCTACAATAATGCGCATATTTCCATAGCTAGCCTGGGTTACCGTGGGTAAAAAATTAGCCAGGTGATCCCTTCCATTATAATTCAGAATAACAACTGCAACACGCGGTAATGCCAATGGAAAAATTTTGCACGAAAATAAGGGGTTGAACGGGATATTACTAACTGCCTAGTCCCCAATTAATCAAATACCTTACTTCTGTGGGTACGGTATGTACCCTTTTTATCGCTGTTCTTTTCCCTAATCGAACGATAATGATCTTTTTTGAGGGTATCACAATAATATATTGGCCTAAAATACCCCTTGCATAAAAGATCTCCTTGTGCTCTGGATCTATCCACCATTGGTATCCATAATAATCACAGGCTTTTCCTGTGTTATCGCTAATGCCACAAGGTGTAATGGATTTGGCATAATAGTCACTATCAATGATCGGTACCCCCTTCCATTTACCACTGTCCAGCATCAATTTTCCAATACGCGCAAAATCGCGAGTATTGGAATTAAAACAGCAATAGGCTTTTTCATTACCCGCTTCATGATCAGTACTCCATAAAGCCGGATGGGCAGCACCCAGGGGTTGCCATAGTTTTTGGGCCGCATAATTGCTTAAAGAACTGCCTGTTGCTTTTTCCAGTAATAATCCCAGTAATTGGGTATCACCGCTTTTATATTCGTGTATACTACCCGGTTGTTTTACCATTTTAACCCCGGTAGCTGTTTTATATGCATCAGCACCATAGTACAATTCTGCTGTGACGGATAATGGATTTATATATGATTCATCCCAATTACTACCACTGCTCATAGTAAGCAAGTCAATGATCTTTAATTTTGCCTTTTCTCCTTCTTTAAATTCAGGCAGAAAATCGCCTACGGGTTCCTGTACCGATTTAATTTTTCCTTCTTTAATCGCTACTCCAATTAACAGACTGGTAATACTTTTTGCCATAGAGAAGGAGCCCGATAGGGAACTATCGCTATACCCATCCCAATATTTTTCACATACTATCGAATCATTTTTTATCATCAACAATCCCACTGATTTCAGGTTCTCAAGCAAATTGGTCAATGTATCGGGAAGTACTGCTTTATTATACTGCTTCGATACCTGCCATGGCTGAAAATTGCCGGTAGCAACGGTATTATTCGTGAAATGTTTGTAATCATCAATTTTTGCAAAATTGTAATAGGCAGCTTTAAAAAGATAGGTCCTGCCGCTTATCCAAGCAAATAAGGAGAACAGAATAATAAAGAGGGCAAGAACCCGCAGAATACGTTTTATCAGTTTCATAAGTGAGTCAATTGATGAATGATCATATTCTAAATTACAGAATTATTCCAACCAGCCATATGTGTTTCTCCAAGAGTCCGGATACAGCGTAAGAACGGTTCTTTTCCTATTTCACCGGGAATATCCCAAAAAAGGATACAGCGGTAATAATTTAATAAACGGCACCATTATTACTGATTATTCATTTATCTTAGCACCCAATACACGATACATGCGATTCTTACGACTCAATCTTGATTTCCTCGACCACCCTTTTTAATTAATAATTACCAATTAATAATTATTAATTCTTCAGTATCGTATTTTCTATTTATTTATTCAATTACCAATTGCTAATTATTAATTGGTAATTATTAATTACTTCTCCCATGCATATACAGGTAACTTCTCCCAATACAGCTTATTATTTAGAATTAGAAAATCGTTTTGGTGCGCATAATTATCATCCTTTGCCAGTAGTACTGGATAGAGGTGAGGGTGTTTATTTATGGGATGTGGATGGTAAAAAATATTATGATTTTCTGAGTGGTTATTCGGCGGTGAATCAGGGGCATTGTCATCCTGCTATTCTGGCAACATTAATAGAGCAAAGCAAACGTTTAACCCTTACTTCCCGTGCATTCCACAATAATTTGTTGGGGGAATATGAAAAGTATATTACCGGATATTTTGGGTACGATAAAGTATTGCCTATGAATACAGGTGTTGAGGGAGGTGAAACAGCTATTAAACTGGCTAGGCGATGGGCATACACACAAAAAGGAGTAGTAGAAAATAAAGCAAAGATCATTTTTGCCGAAGGTAATTTTTGGGGGAGAACCCTCGCTGCCATTTCTGCGAGTACAGATCCCAGTAGTTATAAAGGGTTTGGGCCATTTATGCCCGGATTTGAAATTGTTCCTTACAATGATCTGTTAGCATTGGAAAAAGCTTTTCAGGATCCCAATGTGGCTGCATTTATGGTTGAGCCTATACAGGGTGAAGCCGGTGTGGTTTTACCTGATGAGGGATACCTGAAAAAAGTAAGCACATTATGCCAGGAATATAATGTTCTTTTTATAGCAGATGAAATCCAGACAGGCTTGGCAAGAACGGGTAAGATGCTGGCTTGTGATCATGAAAATGTAAGACCCGATATCCTGATATTGGGCAAGGCATTAAGTGGTGGTTTTTTACCTGTATCGGCTGTTTTAGCAGATGACCACATCATGATGAATATTCAACCCGGTGAACATGGATCTACTTATGGAGGAAATCCATTGGCATGTGCGGTTGCTATGACTGCATTACGGGTATTAAAAGAGGAACAAATGGCAGAAAATGCGGAGAAGATGGGGCATTTATTTCGTTCGGAATTGAGCAAACTGAAATCGTCATTTATCAAAACGATCCGGGGAAAAGGCTTACTCAATGCGATTGTTATTTCGCATGCTAATCAGGAAGCAGCCTGGGAGCTTTGTTTAGCCTTGAAAGATCTCGGTTTACTGGCCAAACCTACCCATGGAGATAAGATTCGTTTTGCCCCTCCCCTGATCATTACAAAAGACCAGATATTGGAGAGTGTGGCGATTATCGAAAAAGGATTATCTGGTTTATAGATGCAATTATCCGATTCATTTATCAGAGTGATAGTTGTGTAACCTTGTATTAAATCAGTTTATTATCTATTGCATACCTGATCAATTCAAGGTTATTCTGAAAATGCATTTTTTCGAAAACCCTGGATCGAAATGTGCTGACAGTATTGTTGGTAATCACGAGTTCTTTGGCGATATCGGATATGGACTTACCAGAGGCAAGTAATTTAAATACTTCCAATTCACGGTCGGTAAGATTTTCAATCAGGTGATTGTGTGAGGTATTGCCGAATGCGTCTGCCAGAATATCGGCCACTTCGGCATTTAGGTATTTTTTACCGGACAGCACCTGGTTTACAGCTTTTACCAATTCATTTGCTGCCGATCCTTTTGTTAAATAACCCATGGCACCCGCTTTGATGGCCCTTACCGCATATTGGTCTGGCGCATGCATACTTAAAATCAATACAGGTGTTTTGGGCGAAAATTCCTTGATGGCTTTAATGGCTTCGAGACCTGAATCGCCAGGCGGCATAGAAATATCGCAAATAATCACATCCCATTTTTCTTTTAGTACTTTTTTAATCAGGTCAACAGAATCTGAAACATCTATAATTTCAGCTGATGGGTAGGTGTCGTGTAATAATCTTTTGATACCCTCACGCACAAGGGTATGGTCATCGGCCAATAGTATTCTCATAGGTTAGGATTAAACAATCAGGTATACAACCAATAGGGTTATACCTCCCATCAAACGCACGATTCATATTTGGTTACAAATTCAAATAGTCTTTGTATTCAGACAATTTGGTTATCTATTGCATATTTTATCAGTTCTAAATTATTATGAAACCCCATTTTCTCAAATATCCTGGCCCGAAAAGTGCTGATCGTATTTGCATTCAGGCTAATTTCATGTGCAATTTCTGAGATGGTTTTTCCTTTAGCCAGCATAATAAACACTTCCATCTCCCGCTCTGAAAGTTGCTCCAATGTTTTTCGGTTTGTGCTGTTTTCAAATGCATCGGCCAAAACACTCACTACATCCGGAGTTAAGAATTTTTTACCCGACAAAACATGGTTCACCGCATTCACCAGTTCAAGAGTAGCAGCGCCTTTGGTTAAATAACTGGAAGCTCCCGATTTAATAGCCCGAACTGCATATTGCTCAGGAGCATGCATACTCAAAATAATCACAGGTGTAGTTGGCGTATGTTCTTTTATTTTTTTGATGGCTTCCAAACCTGAGTCGCCAGGGGGCATGGAAATATCAGAAATGATCACATCCCATTTACTGGACCATACCTGTTTCAGTAATTCTTCTGAATCGGATACATCTACAATTTCGGCTGCAGGGTATGCCTCTATTAAAAGCATTTTAATTCCCTCCCGAACAATGGTATGGTCATCGGCAATTAAAATTCGCATTTGGTTAGTTTTTAGGTATGATGATAAATATGGTAGTTCCTTTCCCTGCTTCGCTCTTAATCACTAAACTGCCATTAATAGAAAGACTGCGTTCCCTCATTCCCACCAAGCCCAATGTGGATCGGCTTTGTACAGGATTAAAGCCAATTCCATTATCCTGAATACATAATTGTATTTCATCCTGTTTTTCACTTATTGTTACTTCTACTTCTGTTGCTTTGGCATGCCGCATGATATTGGTTAAAGACTCCTGGCAGATACGGAATAACTCATTTTTCACTTTATCAGAAAGTAGCTCATCATTTAGGTATGAATTGAATTTACAAGGTATTCCATTTGCAGCCGCAAATTCCTTGCATTGCCAATCCAATGAGGCCGTTAAGCCTAAATCATCCAGCATCCCCGGCCTTAAAGAAGAGGCAATTTTCCGGATACTATTAATCAAAATATTTGAAGTAGCTGACGCATGTTCAATTCTTTTTCGGGGTGCTTCTCCCATATCAGGTAAGCGTAATTGTAACCAGTCAATATCCATTTTTACCACAGAAGCAAGTTGTCCCAGTTCATCATGCACTTCTCTTGCAAGATATTTTCTTTCCTCTTCCCTAACATTTTGCAGGTGATTTGATAGCTCTTTTAATTGGGTATTCATCTCCCTTAGGGATTCTTCTGCATTCTTTCTTTCAGTGATATCACTACTGATACCAATAATCCCGATAATATTATCATGATCATCCTTAAATGGAAATTTATTGGTAAGCAAACAACGTACTTCTCCATTCTTTTTAAGGAAAGGCTCTTCTCTGTTAGCTAACCCTTCCCCTGTTCTTAGTATTCTCTCATCTTCTTCATAGTATACTTTTGTAAACTCATTATCCCCAAAAATATCTGTCACTGATTTTCCAAGGGTGGGTTCTTCTGAATCATAACCCATCACTAGATAGCTGGCTTTATTGTTTATGATATGCTTTAAGTCATTATCCTTTACATAAATATAATCGGGTAGGTTATCAATTAATATTCTCAATAATTTCCGTTCATTAGCGAGTTGTTTTTCGGCTTCTTTCCGATCAGTGATATCTACCATGATTCCCTTTAATCTAACCGGCATCCCTCCTTCTTCCACCAGCGTAACAAAATCAGCCAGCCATATTACTCTTCCATCTGCTGTTATCATTCTATATTCAAACTTGTGGTTCTGTCTTTTTCCAATTTGCTCATCAGAAAAAGCGACAGCAGAAATACGGTCATCCGGATGCATGTGGGTAGACCAAAAACCAGGTTCATCTAACCATCTGCTGATCGGATACCCCAATAATTTCTCGGCATGGTTACTAACATAGGAAAAATTAAGCGAGTCAATATCTGATTCCCAAACTATTCCGTCTATGCTATTTACCAGGGAATTAAATTTTGCCTGTGTTCTTGCAATGGCTTCTTCAGCCAGTTTTCGATTGGTAATATCCTGCATGGCACCAATCATGCGGATAGCTTTACCATTTTTATCCCTGATGATGATTCCTTTATCATGGACAAAAGCATATTCTCCATCCGCTTTTTTATACCGGTATTCGCTTGACCAATTGGCTGCTTTCCCTTTTAACAAATTGTTGATATTATCGAAAACCAGGGGTCGATCATCTGGGTGAATATTGTTGAAAGACGTAATCTTATTTCCTGATTCTATCTTGTATCCAAATATTTTTTCGTACCCGTCACCCCAGTACAAATGATTATTAATCAAATCCCAGTCCCAAATTGCGTCAGAAGTTGCCTGTGTTACATAGTTAAACCGTTCGTTGCTTTCTTTTAGCGCCTGTTCACTCAATTTTCGTTTGGTAATAATTCTTCCAATACCCAGTATCCCTGTGATTTCTCCCCTTTCATCACGCATCGGTACTTTTGTGGTTAATAACCAAACTGTATTTCCGGCCTTATCAATAAAACTTTCCTCTACATTGTATACCCCCTCTCCTGTTTTTACAACTTTCATATCATCGGCATACCCTTTAATACCTAATTCAGCATTAAAAATATCCAGATCTGTTTTGCCCAGCACATCCTGTTCATTATCTATATGCATCAGGTCGAGATCTACCTGGTTGGTGATTATCTTTCTACCCAATCTGTCCTTTACATAAATAGAATCCGGCAAATTATCGATCAGTGTACGTAATAGTTTTCGTTCCGTGTTTACTTTTATTTCAAATTGTTTGCGGTCTGTGATATCCTGTATAATACCATACCATTTGATAATAACCCCGTTGGAATCTCTTAACACCTGGCCAACCGTATAATGATAGCAAACCTGATGCCCAGCCATTTTGAGTTTGAGATCCAACTCATAATTTTCGCCAGTTTTACTTGCCATATCAATGGCATTCCTTAACCTTGTTGCATCTTCAGGAATATAAGAAGCAATGAATTCTTCAAATGTGGGTGGCCCCATTTCCGGGTTCCGCGCAAAAAGCCGGAACAGCTCATCAGACCAACTTACTTCTTTTGTTTTACAGTCAAACTCCCAGTCACCTAACCCGCCAACATATTGCGCATTTTTCATACGCCTTTCATTATCTCTGATTACCTGTTCTGCTTTCTTTCTTTCGAAAATATTTCTGGCAATTCCCATTAAAAAAAGAGGTTTCCCATCCTCATCAAAAACAGGAGTCAATTTAGTTTCTACTATCACTAAACCAGCAGGCAATTCAACTTCTTCTTCATATATGATTGTTCTTTTCTCCCTAAGTGCCAGGTGATAATGTACCATAGCTGCCTGAGCAGCTTCTTCAGGAAGTACTTCCCATACAGTTTTACCAATTAATTGATCCGTTCTCAATCCGGTAAAAGTCATGTATGCCGTATTTACTTTCAGACAACGAAAAGTATCATTTGGCTCAACCGTCATTAAAAACATCAGATCTGTGGTATTATTAAAAATCAAATCCGCCCATTGGATACTTTCTGCCAGTTTTTTTTCACCTAAGATTCTGTCTGTAATATCATGTGCTAAAATCAGAGAAGCTGATTTTCCGTCGTAGATAATTTGTTCGGATTTGGTTTCAACATAGATAATGGTTCCATCTTTTTTTTGGTGACAGCTATATGGTAGCGATTCTATATGATTATCCAATTGTCCGGATTGGGCTTTTGCAGCAAGATCTGTGATCTTCATACCCAGGAAACTGTTTCGCTCAAATCCATAATGCTGAACGGCGGCCCGGTTTACTTCCATGAAACAAAGTGTTTCCGAATCATAAATCCACATGGGCAATGGATTCAGATTAAACAAGTCCTTATACTGTTTTTCCGATTCCGATAATGCCAGTTTTATTTTTTCACTTTCGGTAATATCTACTAAAATAGTAGTGGTTCTGTTTTCAGCTGCCAACTTATCCCAGAAAACAACGGATAATGCATCTACCTTAATTTTTTCTCCTCCTTTTTTAATAGCCGTTAATACTGCCCTTACTTTCCCGGATTCTGTTCGCTTTTCCAGGGTTTCTTTAAAGCCCGCAGCAGTTTCATCAATAATATCTTTTCTTGAAATTTTTTTGAATTCGGTTTGTGTGTACCCAAACATGCTGCTTGCATTGGGATTTGCTTCAATAATGGTACCATCAGGCCTGCTCAAAAAAAGTGCACCGGGAGTATTTTCAATAATAGCAGCATACTCGTTTTCATTCCTGCTACCTGTATCTGATGCAGTTGCTGATCTATTATCTCTTAGCTTTGGTTTATTAGTATTGAGTTCGGTTAACTCATGACTGAGTTTATCGAATTTTGCTTCCAGTTCATTAATATAGCTGATCAGTGATTCTTTTGTTTCTTCTTTGTTCATGCTTCTTTTTTTACCTTTTTACATAAAACGTCTTTTGGCTACTTAGTCAGAAATCTGTTAACTTAAAATGTTCAGAACTGAATCCGTGTTCGACTAATCATTTCGAAAAAGCCAATGGAGTTTTCATAGGATAGAAAGATGGCTACTATTTAATCGGATTGGTTTGCTCAATCAATTTTTAAGCCTTTTGTTGAAAAGGATATTGGCTATGTAAAGGAATGATTAAACTAACCAATAAAACATAGCAGGAATATAAAATATACGTCGTAACTATAAATAATTGTGTAGTATTAAAACTACATAAATTTAATCAACAACTACAAACCAATTGAAACAGCAGGATACTCAGAAAGAATTTACAATGATATGTACCAGGCATTATCGAAAACAATCTTTAGGCAAGGCAGTAAAACTGGATTATCCGGGAATTGATACCTCACTTAATAACCGGCAGTATCTGATTTTTTTATTTTTATTTTAGGTAAAAAAGTCATTACTAGCATAATGACAGAAACACTCATTAAACCATATAAAGCTATTTTTTTCTCAGGACATTCACCCATCATACAAGAAGACAATAATAAATAATTCCGAAGAGACCAGGCGAGATTGAGTGCTCCTATAAAAACATTGGTTCTTTTGGCCCAGATTGCCGGGATCGAAAACAGAACGATGGCCGCCAGGCAAAGCAGGCAATTTAAAACCCCGGGCTTTCCAAAACTGGTGCCTTCCGCATGGAACCCGGAAACAGTTACCTGCACACTGGGTATATAGCTCCAGGGAAGAAAACAAATACATAGTATACTAACCGCAGCAATAATACCTATCAGTTGAGAATGTTTCATTAGTCAGATTTAGCGTAAGGCAGTTTGTATTGTTTGTGTATTGCGAAGTGATAAATTGGTGATTCTTGATCATTGCACAAATATTCATATGAAAGTTGAGTCAGCTCGCCTTTGAACCGAAATTTTATTTTACCCATCGTTTTGTTAACCATTTTCTTACGGGGATATCATATAATTTCAAGCAAGTCCAAGCAACTAAGATAGATGACAATAATACCACTAAACCCATCCACCATCCCTCCTGCAAGGATATATGATTGTCTATTACCCATGCAGTAAAAATATAAATGAAGGGATAGTGAATGATATAAATAGGGTAAGAAATATTGCCGAAAAATCTGCAAAGCTTTAATGTCCATTCAGTTGTAATATCTCCACTGGCTCCTATGTATACAATCAAAGGAAACAAAATGATTATTGAAAGAGAATCGTATACTCCGTTAACCCATAAATTTTGAGTCCCGCCAACCCTTGGAAATGAAAGAGCCAATATGATGAGACCCGCACATATCAGGAAAGCATGATTAATATGACGAGGTTTCGCTACTCTTGACAATAATAAGCCAGCTAAAAATGGAAATAACAATCTTGTAAGCCCGATACGCAATTGTGCAGTTTCCATAGACCATCCCCCGATCAGATCTCCGTTGGGACTGGTTACTGCCAATTGTATTAAGGCAAAAGCAGAAAGAAATACCAGGATTGAAAGAAACGTAGTTGAAATCTTTCTGATAAATACCGCATATAGAATATTACCAATATACTCAAAAAAAAGAGACCATGCCGGACCATTTAAAGGATGCATTTCGCCCCAGCCCCTAATATCCATTGAGGTTGGCAAAGGAATCAGGGTGAATCCAATCAGCATTGTCAATAATACTTTCCAAAAAGGGATCTGGCTGAGTTGTGGAAATAAAACAGGAGATGCACTAAAGTAGAAACCAATCGCTCCAATGATCATCCCCATTATAATCATTGGATGAAGCCTGATTAACCGACGTTTAAAAAAATCTTTCAAACTCATTTTCTGCCATCTGTCATTGTATGCGTAACCAATGACAAACCCCGATAACAGAAAGAAAAAATCTACTGCCAGGTATCCGTGGTTAATAATCTGTTTTGAATGATCTCCCCCACTAAAGGCTTCAAACAAGTGGAATATGACCACCATGATTGCTGCTACTCCTCGTAAGCCATCTAATATTTCATAGTGGCTTTTTGAGTCAGAAAAGATTTTGTTTTGTTCGAGTGCGGGAGGCATATTTTCTTTACGGGTTCTTTTTTGACCTATCACCAGCACTACCCCTTCAGTGCTTTATATCTTTACAGGACCGGTTATTTATATAATTTACCCTGGGGTAACACTATTTCAAAGTGAGTGCCCATCTGCTGTTCAGATTTGATATGCATGGTTCCATTCATGCTATCAATCAGGTGTTTTACTAAATACATTCCATATCCATGACCAGCTTCGCCATCTGTTCCATCCGTAGAGGAAGGAGTTCCCTTTAATATAAATTCAATCTGCTCTGCCGTTACCCCTACACCCGTATCTGACACCAAAATGCGTAAAATATTAGCGCCGGACCCGGGCACCAGTTCCAGGGTTACATTCACAGTTCCTCCTTCGGGAGTAAATTTTATCGCATTGGAAATAAGGTTGCCACAAATTTGCAGGATCTTACTTTTTGCAAAAGGGATGGTTTCTGATTTTCCAACAGCCTCCACATTAAGTAAGATTTTTTTATGAATAGCTGGTGGGGAAAACAATCTTACCAGCTTATCTTTTAAGCTGGTAATGGTAATAGAATAATCATTCAAATAAAATTGTTCATTTTCGGGTGTCAATTCAGGAGTAAGTATCTCTTCTGCAAATTCAAGCAACGAGCCACCGCTTGTTTGGATCATCTGCATTACCTCCAGCATATCAGGTACTGAATTTTCTGTTCCCTGATCCACCATTATCTGCGCCAGGTTAACAATCCCCCCTAAAGGTCCCCTGATATCGTGGGCTACTTTTTTAACCGTTTCATGCGATTCTTTTACTTTGGAACGTAAGGATTGGATCAATTTAATATCCGTTAATCTTTTTACGATCTCAGCAGCAATGATCTTTAATAAACTTACCTGTTCAGCAGATAATTCTTTGCCTACCTTATCCAGTACACACAATGCACCCAGTGCATAGCCATCCTCGGTTTGTAAAGGGACACCAAAATAATATTTCAATTTAGATTCATCTTTCACATAACTCAGATGCTTAAACCGATCATCGCCGGCCAGGTCTTTTACCTCGAAATATTCTTTGGTATGGATAGTATACTGACAAATAGAATCTTCACGGGGCATTTGTTCAAGAGGAAACCCATATTGTGAAATAGTCCACTGGGTAAACGAGTCAATCAGGTTAATTAATGAAATTTCAGTTCCGGCAACAGTTGCAGCCAATTTACTTAACTCTCCCAAAGCATCCTGCATATCGGAATAGTCCAGGTCCAATTCGGCCAGACTAATCACCCTTTTCATTTCATGGTCAGCAACCAGATTCTGTTTATGCATCAATAATTAAATTTTCCTTAGAATCAATTGGCAATTTAGGGTTATGTTGATAAACAAAGCACCCGGACTTATAAATATCCATCTAACAAAAAAAAACTGATTGAATTTATTAATCAATTTTAATGTAACTGATTGATTATCAATCGTTAATTAAAAATGCCCACCAAAGCGGGCATTTTTAATTCCGAGGTCCCGAGCGGACTTATCAGTCCACTCGGTTCCAACTTACAAAAATATTATATATTTTATTTTCAATAATTTACACATAATATTATATTATATGTTTAATAATATCATCTAATTTTGTTGTCCCCATAGTTGTCCCCATATCTTTACACAAAGTAAAGATATGGGTTATACATTAAAAACTATCATTAGAAAAGATAAAATCAATACAAATGGGGAATGTCCTATTACAATAAGATTGACAATTGGTAAAGAATATTACAGACATCCAATTGGAGAAAGTATAAAACCAAAAGATTGGAATGATTTAGATGAAATACCCAAAAGAACTGCTCCAAATAGAGAGATAATTAGAACAAAAATTGACACAGAATCAACTAAAATAAGAGATTTAATCAATAAGTTCTACCATACCAACGATAAAAAGTACCCTACTCTTGATGAATTAAAAAAGATTCTAAAGAACAATAGAAGTGAGGATGGAGTATTAAAGAATCGTCTTGTAATGGACTACTACAAGGAATTTGTTGAGATTTACTCAAAGAAGAAAAGATTGACAATAGGTACTATTAAAGTATATCGTGCAACCGAATTGAGATTGATAGAATATTTTGATTCATTAGAAATAATCCCTACTTGGGATACATTCAATGATTTATTCTATGAGGACTTTGTTTCATACTATATTGATAAAGGATATAAAGAAGGAAGTATAGGAAGGATAATAAAGAATATAAAAACCTTTTTAGGTTATATAAACACCAACTATAAACTAATAAACACTGAAAAATACAAGGATTTCAAGGTAATAAAAGAACAGCCTGATTTTATCGTTTTTACTAAAGATGAATTGATACTTATGAAATATCATCTTGGATTAGTAGAATTGAAATCTAAAAAAGATTCTAATCCAACAAAGTTGAAAAAAGATATATTAAATGATAGGGAAAAACTCATACTTCGTATAATGCTATTTTTATCTTTTTGTGGTTTATCTTATGTAGATTTCCAAAAATTGAAATTTACAGATATTGAAAAAAATAGTGATGCAGAGTCTGGGGATTCCCTTTCGTTTGTCTATGTTAGACAAAAAACTAATATATCTAATAAGGTATATATTACTTTAACAGAAGATTTAGTTGAAATTCTTTTAAGTCAAATTTTTAGTGAAACAAGAATCTTTTCCGATAGAATACTCAATAGATTCAAGATTCACGAATCACCATTACCACAGAAATACAAGTCATTATGGCAAGAAATTGATTTAATCAAAAAAGGTAATGGTAAAATTAAAACTCCCCAAATTCATAAATTACACAAGAAAGATTGTTTAATTGAGAATTATCCATTTCTTTTCCCAAAAGTACCCAATCAAACATTTAATGATGAAATAAAAGATGTACTTATGAAAATTGGATTAAATGAGAATTTCAAGTTTTATGAAAAGAGGTATGGTAAAGTAGAAGGTAAATCAGTTCCAAAATACTCTTTAGTTTCATCCGTGACGGGTAGAAGAACTTTTATTACTCAATCACTAAAAGATGGCATACCATATGAAGTTTTAATGAAATCCACAGGACACCGAGATATAAAATCACTAATGAGGTATGCCCGAATAGACCAAGATGTGGTAAATAAAGAATTTCTATCAAAGAAAAAGAAGCTTGAACCAAATGAAGATTGGGAGAGAAAAAGAAAAATACTTCAATTAGCTAAAGAATTGGGAATTGACCCAACTCAACTTCAAGGTACCGGGAAACACCTTTTTTAATGATTATATTGGTAAAATAATTTGAAAATTATTGAGTTAAACTCTTTTTGAATTCTAATGAAGTTATCCTACTCTTTATTTTACTCTCTAACTTATTTAAAAAATCTCTATTCATCTCTTCTTTTTCTGCTGATATGCTTTTGTTAATATTCGCTCTTGAATCGTAATAATTATTCATCAATTCATCTAACGTATTTGGAGATCCAATATTTAATTTTAATTCTTCATCATCTTCAATTCTATTATGTTCCTTAATTATTTCTATAATTTCATTAAAACATTCTTGCTCTAGATGATAATCTATTTTTTTCTTTTTTTCTTCCTCTTCATTTTTTCTTTTTTCTAAAATCTCATTAGCAATTACAGAAAGGCTTTCTTTGATAGAATTAAGATTTTCATAGTTAATATTAGGATTATTATCTAGTTTAAATTCTTTTATAGAATTATTAAAATCAGTTTTAATGTCATTATTATTCGTATAATCTCCATCAATTAATTTATTTAATATAGATTTGTTTTTTTGTGGTTCAACGGATTTCATTCCGAATCTTCTTTCTAATAAATCAAGGGTTTTTTCTATTGTAAATTGAGTATTTCTTGTGTTATATTCTACATCAATAAATAATATTATAATTTCAGATAACGAGCTTATTGGAATAAAAGATATTACACCTCCAATAAGTATTGCAGCTGAATTCAGTCCCATGATTGTATTTATCCACGTTACAAATCTGCCTAGTTTTAATTCACCAGCTGTTAAGGAATTAAGTTCTTTGGTTGAAAGAAATATTAAACAAACTTCAAGAATTGCTATTATTAAAAAACAATAGGCAAAAAACTTTATAACACTTGCAATAAATCTTAAAGATGTATATCTAGTTTTCATAAATAATAAAATTTTTATATATCTAAGATAGATAATAAATTTTATTATTCTGCTAAAAGCTGTCTCAAAATATAGGTACTGAAATTTAACTGGAAAATCCGCTCAATGTGACCACCCCAATCCGGTCTAAGTTGACCACCCCGATCCGGAGCAAACTGACCACCTAAATCCGGTTCAAATTGACCACCCTTTAATCTGCTTTTAAAAGAGGTTGT
>Ga0316218_1000843_pt1 | contig 38245 bp, 41 predicted proteins | sample TBH18003metaG_FD_203634 | JGI IMG/M metagenome (GOLD analysis project Ga0316218, IMG submission 203634) | Freshwater microbial communities from Trout Bog Lake, Wisconsin, USA - TBH18003 | ecosystem: Environmental > Aquatic > Freshwater > Lake > Hypolimnion/Profundal zone | place: USA: Wisconsin...
GCAATACCATTTACACCTGCAATTAAAAGAAGCGACCGCTTATGCACATAAAAAAGGAATCATTGTAAAAGGAGATATTGCCATCGGAGTATATCGGAATGGGGTTGATGCCTGGCAGAATCCGCAATTATACCATCTCGATTTTCAGGCAGGTGCTCCGCCGGATGATTTTGCAGTAAAGGGACAGAACTGGGGTTTCCCCACCTACAACTGGCAGCGTATGCGCGAAGATGGATTTGCCTGGTGGAAACAACGGTTTGAGCAGATGAGTTACTATTTCGATGCGTTTCGAATTGACCATATACTCGGTTTTTTTAGAATCTGGAGTATTCCTATGAATGCAGTAGAAGGAATTATGGGTCATTTTGTGCCAGCGATTCCTGTACATATCAATGAATTCCATAACAACCATATCTGGTTTGACAGGGATCGGTATACAAAGCCCTATATCACAGAAAATGTGTTATGGGAAGTATTTGGGTATGATAATGAATTGGTGAAAAGTCTGTTCCTGAAAAAGACCGGAACAGGTATGTATGAATTGAAAGCAGAATACCGTACACAACGTTTGGTAGAAGCCCATTTCAAACAACTTGACCAGGATACACACCATGCAAAAATCAGGCAGGGTTTGTATAACCTGATCAGCAATGTGATTCTCTTTGATTCGGAAGAAGCAGACGGGCAATATTTTCATTTCCGTTTTGGTATCGAAGAAACATCCTCGTTTAGAAATTTAGAAGCCGGAACACGGGAGCAATTGAAAAATTTGTATGTCAATTATTTCTTTCGCCGACAGGATGATTTCTGGATGAAAGAAGCATTACAGAAATTGCCAGCTTTAAAACGGGTGACGAATATGCTGGTTTGCGGAGAAGATTTAGGACTAGTGCCGGATTGTGTTCCTGATGTAATGAAACAACTGGGCTTATTAAGTCTTGAAATTCAAAGAATGCCAAAAGACCCGACCAAAGAATTTTTCCATCCCAATGATGCACCTTATCTGAGTGTGGTAACACCGGCAACGCATGATATGAGTACTATTCGGGGTTGGTGGGAAGAGGATAAAGAAAAAATACAACATTTCTATAATCATGAGTTAGGGCAATTTGGAGAAGCACCCTATTACTGTGAAGCCTGGATCAACAAAGCGATTGTATTACAACATTTATATTCTCCGGCTATGTGGACTGTATTTCAATTACAGGATTTATTAGGGATGGATGAAACTTTACGCAGATCAAATCCCGCAGAGGAAAGAATCAATATTCCTGCCGATCCCCACCATTATTGGAGATACAGGATGCATCTTACACTGGAAACACTTAACCAGGCAAATGATTTCAATCAGGGATTATTTACGTCTATACAGGCATCCGGAAGATAGGATTCAGACAATAGTGAAACCGGCTAAATGCATTAGTTTTATGGCCCTAAATGAACTATTTTGAAGCTTAGTTATTTCCGGCAAAACCTGCCTTTTGAATATCCGTTTACCATTTCACATGGAAGAACCAAAACGCACCAACCTTCATTGGTGGTGGTTCTTGAAATGGGCGCTTTTACCGGTGTAGGAGAAGCCCCTGCAATTGTTTACTACAATATTACTGTTGATCAAATGATTGACGATCTGGAAAGTAAACGGAGTCTTGTAGAGAAATTTGCTTTTACAGAACCAGAACGATATTGGCATTACTTGCATCATGTATTTCCGGATAATCCTTTTCTGGTTTGTGCACTGGATATGGCAGCCTGGGATTTGTATGGTAAGATGAAGGAGAAACCCTTGTTTGAATTGTGGAACACTCCCTGGAAGAATACCCCGGTTACGGATTACACCATTGGTATTGATACCATTGATAAAATGGTAGCTAAAATGCAAGCAAAACCTTGGCCGGTATATAAAATCAAATTGGGAACAACAGAAGATATACAAATTGTTAGTTCCTTACGTAAATATACATCCGCGAAACTAAGGATAGATGCGAATGCCGGCTGGACAACTCAGGAAGCACTCGAAAAAATTCCGCAACTAAAAGCATTGGGTGTAGAGATGATTGAGCAGCCACTGGCTAAAGAGGATTGGGAAGGAATGAAAGTACTCTATGAAAAATCAGATCTGCCATTATTTGCAGATGAAAGTTGTGTGTTTGAAAAAGATGTAGAAAAATGTCATCAATACTTTCATGGCATTAATATCAAGCTTACCAAATGCAGTGGCATCACACCTGCTATTAGAATGATACAGAAAGCAAGAGAACTGGGTATGCAGGTTATGATGGGCAGTATGAATGAATCTACAATTGGCTCGGCTGCGATTGCCAATTTTCTTCCGCAACTGGATCATGTAGATATGGATGGCCCATTGTTATTAGCACAGGATATTGCATCTGGAATTGAATTTGATTTTGGAGAGGTTAGTTTATCTGGCAGACCCGGATTAGGAATTGTTCCGTTGTAATATAGAATGACATACTTTTTTATAGTCTTTGTATATATGATTCTAGCCTGGCTAATCATTCTCTAAATATTTCTGTTGCAATTAATTCGTTATGTATGTTTAAATCAGGGAGAAGTTTAATAATACTTCTTTTATTAATTAATACTCTTTCTGCACAAAAGAAAAAATCTTTTGTGCTAAATGGGATTGTTAACTCTGATAGCGGCACTATCATTCTTTTGCCAATTGCTGATTTAGTGTATTATGAACACATAAAATTTGATCAAATTATAAAAGTTAGGAATGGAAGATTTAGTATTTCTTTAAATGGTGATTATCCGACAGCAGTGAAGATTGGCCTTAAAATTAGCGGATCGTGGAGATATATTTCTGATATGTTTTTTCTTGAGCCAGTTGATCAACTCGTTATTTGCAATATTGATTCATCTAGGAGAATTCCTATCATTGAAAATCAATCAATGCATGAGTATCGGGATTCTTACCTTAAATATCATGATGAGAACGAGTCAAATGGCCAATATACATATCGTTACTTGAAAGAAAAGCCAGACTCGTATATTGGAATATGGGAGCTGATTAATTCTCTAGACAATGGTTATTCAAAATTATTTGATTCATCTTTAATGGTTATTTCTAAAAATTTAAAGAGTAGCAAACTAGGAACTATATTAGCTGATAGAATAGCAGTTGCTGGTCAAACTGCTATCGGGGGCAAGTTTCACCCGGTTGAATTAGTTGATCAGTGGGGTAAAAAAAATTTAATAGGGGCAGTTAATTCTGCTAACCAATATATATTAATTGATTTCTGGTTCAGTCATTGCACTCCCTGTCTTAGTCAATTTAAAGAAATTAAAGATATCTATGAATCATTTCATAGTAAAGGATTTAATATAATTGGAATATCTGTTGACGCTATTGATTTTATTAATGATTGGAAACGAGTAATTCGAAAATATCAACTGACTTGGGATCAGTATTTGGATATAAATGGTAAGGAAGCAAAAAAAATGAATATAAACAGTTACCCTACGAATTTCTTGCTGGCCTCCGATGGAAAAATTTTAGCTAGAAATCTTAGCCCAGCAAGTTTAAAAAAATGGTTAGCCGAACATTTAGAGTAAGTATCCGGTTTTTTAAATGCAGGACTTTTGAATTTATCAATTTGACGAATAGTAGATATGCTTTCTCCATATTTCAAATCTCTGATTTTGTAATGTAGGATGTAAAGATCTGTTGTCTATAATTAATCTATTTCTCGACTAAACCCATTTAATAGGTCTTAACGAATCAATAACAGAGTTTGGCATTTCTGGCATTGCGTTTGGATGATAGTAAGTATAAAACTTTAGATTATGAAAAAGTTACTACTTACCTCAATGATCGTTACCGCTTTTCTTTTCGCAAACGAAACAAAAGCGCAGGTTAGGTTCAGAGCAAATATTCATATTGGAGCAAGGCCTGTAATTGTGCAGGACCATTATTATACGAATTACAGGAGACCTGTAATTGTGGAACAACCCGCCTATCCTGATTACTATTATGCAAACGGTGGATATTACGCAGATCACCGCTATGCAACCGTAAGAGACTATGACAGAGGTTACAGCAGAGGAAGAGAAATGGAGCATTTTGACCGTGACAGAGGTCGTAGCGAACATGGCAGAAACGGACGCGGCAGAGGATAATTCCTTTACTATCCCGATATGCTAAGGGCATGAAGAGAATTCTTCATGCCTTTTTTGTAGTAAACTGCTATATAGATTATTGAGTGCAGAAAATCAGTTTTGTTTTACTCAATGCGGATATCGAATTTCGTTGTTTAGAAAATGTATGACAGAAGAAAGAAAAGATAAATTATTGGTTGTGCTGAATAAGCGCCAGACCGATCTTGCGGTGGTAATCGAGAACGTGCATGACCCCCATAATATTTCAGCGGTGATGAGAACCTGCGATGCGGTAGGTATTCAGGATATATATGTACTCACTACTAAAATAGCTACCCATAAAAAATTTGGAGCCAGAAGCAGTAGCAGTGCTGCAAAATGGTTAACCATTCATCAATACACAGATGCGGTTACTTGTTTTGCAGATTTGCGTAAAAAGTATAACAAGATATTGACCACACATCTGGGAACAGATTCAGTGGGTTTATATGAGATTGATTTCACCCAAAGTATTGCCCTGGTTTTTGGTAATGAACATGATGGTGTAAGTGAGGAGATCAGGAATCTGGCCGATGGTAATTTTATTATTCCTCAAATGGGTATCATACAGAGCCTGAATATTTCAGTAGCCTGTGCTGTGAGTATTTATGAGGCCATGCGCCAGAAAACAATTGCCGGGCATTACCAGGAAAAAAGGATGGAGGCAGAACGAATGGCTGAATTGAAGAAAGAATGGGGATTTTATGAAGATCAACTTCCAAAGAATGAAAAAGATATTGATTAGTATTTGCCTTCTGCTTATTTATGGATCAGTCGTGAGCCAGTCGGTCAAAAAAATAAAAATGGATGAACTCCTCCATTTGATGGATACCTGTAACACTCCCCTAGTAATTAATTTTTGGGCGAGTTGGTGCGGCCCCTGTGTAAGAGAAATTCCCTGGTTTGAGAAAAATGTGCAGGAAATGAAAGGAAAAAAAATTAAGCTGATCCTGGTAAGTCTTGATTTTGCAGATGAATTTCCTAAAGGAATCGCAGGTTTTGCCAAAAAGAACGGATATCGGTCAGATATCTATTGGCTTAATGAAACCAATACTGATGAATTTTGTCCAAAAATTGACAAATCTTGGGATGGAACCATTCCGGTTACCATGATGGTAAATAATAAAAAGAAGTATCGAAAATTCTTTGGACAGCAAATACCCGAAAAACGACTGCAATTAGAATTGCAGCAATTAATTGATTGATTCCTCTTCCTCTTCTTCCCGCAATTTAGCCAGTTTACGCAACAGGTAAGAAACCACGTAAAGAGCTACCAGGCTTAAGATAGACATGATAACACCCGCCACACTTCCATAACGGATACCTTCAGCCAATGCATAAGTGGCAACGAAAAGAATGGCTAATACAAGAAAAATACGGAATTTAGGGTTGGTGATCATGCGCAGTGATTTTGGTAGTCAGTTTTTAGATTCAAAAATTACCCACTTTCCATAAATTTTCAGAAAAAATATTTTAAAATTATTCTCCCTGGCTGGCTATTTCTTTCCATCTTCTTTCTTCTGCCTCTTTTGTAAGATACGTGATGCTGACATTCAGTTCAAATCCGATCAGGAGTATCAATGAATTAATATAAATAAGCAGCATAATAATCAAAACAGTACCAATAGAGCCATACACTTTATTGTAGGAAGCAAAATTGTTTACCCAGTAGGAAAACAGGATAGTGGTAGTTAATGTGAGGATGGTGGCTAATATTGACCCGGGTGACAAAAGATTCCATCGCTTTTTAACCGATGGAGCAAACTTGTAAATAAAGGCAATTCCATAATAAAGAAGTGAGATGATGATTAACCATCGGGTAGCATTCCACCAGGATACGCGGGTTTCTTTCTGTAGATTAAATACATGTTTCAGCAGATAGATAAGCTGGGTTCTGCCGAGTAGTAATAGCAGGGTTGAAATCAGCACCAATACTATCAATATCAAAGTTAGCCGGATAGCCCGCCATCTTTTATAAAGGAAGATCTTTTTGTTTTCATGGATGGATTTATCAAATGTCCGGATAATACCCATCATAGCATTGGATGCATAAAAAACGAGTAAGATAAATCCAAAGGAAAAAACACCCACATGTTTGGCTAATAAACCATCTACTATATTCTTGATGAATTTGAATGTATCTGAATTTGGACTGATATCCTTAAATAAAGCCAGGATCTGTAATTCCAGTTTATCAGGCTGTGGCAGATAGGGTAGTAGTGAGAATAAAAACAAAACAGCCGCAGGCAAAGCCATGATCAGGTTAAACGAAATAGCGGCAGCTCTTTCATTCAAGCCAAGTTTATTCACTTGTTTTAAAAAGAATCCCACTACATCATATATGGGCAGCCCCCTGAATCCGGGTACTATCCAGGTTTTGCTTTTTCTAAGCAAAAAAGCAACGGGAGCGGACCTGAGTAGGATTCTTTCAATACGTGTCAATGCTGGGGTTCGTTTTGCTTTTTACGGGCCATATAGATATCCAGTGCTTTCTGGTATTCTTTGGCATACTGACTATGTTCAGCAAAATTGCTGCTGAAATGCGAATACCCGCTGAAATCACTTTTTGCCACAAAGAACAGGTAATCTGTTGCAGGAGCGCCTAATACGATATCAATTGTTTTGGCGGATGGCGTGCAAATGGGCCCTGGAGGCAATCCTTTTCGTTTATACGTATTGTAAGGAGAAGGGTTGGACAAGTATTTTTCGTAAATCCTGGTAAGGGCAAAATCTTTCATGGCAAATTTGATGGTAGGACAGGCCTGTAATGCCATGCTTTTGTGTAAGCGGTTGAGGTATACACTGGCGATCTTGTATTTATCGCTCTCATAATTGGTTTCCTCTTCTACAATCGAGGCCAGTATATAGGTTTGTTCCGGAGTCAGATGTATGTTTTGTGCTTTATCCATTCTTTCGTTCTTTTTCCAGAAAGCATTTTTAGCATCCGATAAGCGCTGAAATATTTTGGATAGCGGGGTTTTCCAGTAAAATGTATATGTATCCGGTATAATCAGTGTAAAAACGGTGCTGGTATCTACACCAAATCTTTCCAATGATTCATTTGATTGCAGGAATTGCATAACTGATAACGAATCTGGTGCCAGGTTTTTGCTGATCAGTCTGGCTAGATCTTCTTTGGTACGAAGTTTATTGATCACCAGTTTATATTGCGCCAATGAGCCATTTTTGAGCATACGGGCAATACTAATCATGCTTTGCCCTTTTTTTACTTCATACCTGCCTGGCTTAATCTTATTCCAGTTACCAATTCGTGAAAACAGCAGGGAGAAGACAAAAGCGTTTTTAATGATATCTTTTTGTTCTAGAGCCTCTAATACAGACGCTTTGCCGGTTTGTCCTTCTGGTATCTCAAAGCTTTGCATTTTCTCTGAAAACCCGGTTCCAGAGCCTATCAGCACCCAGCCCAAGTAACCGGCAGTAAGAAGCAGGATAAGAATTAGCGTAGTGGCTGCTTTTTTCATGACATCAATTTAAATAAAAACCCTGTCTGAAACGACAGACAGGGCAATTAAGTATCTTTTTATTCCATTATTTCTTACCAGAATCCGCTTTTGGTGTTGCTGTAGTAGCAGCTGGCGGTGTTGCAGCCGCTGGGGCTGGAGCAGTTTGTGAAGTATTCACTTTCTGTAATATAGAAGTATCCGCTCCGGCAGTACCGCCTTTCAGGAATAGGGTTGAGAAGAGTGCCAATACCGCAATAATACCTGCAAAAAGCCAGGTTCCTTTTTCCAGCACATCCGTTGTCTGTTTTACCCCCATCAACTGGTTGCTGAATCCGCCTACATTACCGGATAAACCACCACCTTTTGGGTTTTGAACCAAAACCATAAACCCCAGTCCAACAGAGGCAACCACGATGAGAATTAAAAACAAAATGATCATATTATACTTCTTTTAATTGTTCTATTTTGGACGCAAAATAACTGGATTTTTCAGGATTTAAGAAACTTAATTTCTTATAGAGCTGAATGGCTTTGTCGGTAAGTCCCTGCTTTACCAATACTTCTGCCATGGTTTCCGTCAGGATTTCTCTTTTTTGGTTTGAATTTTGAGCCGTTTGTACAACCGCCTGCTCCAATTCGAAGTTGGCTACCAGGCTTTTGGGATTTACTTCACCATGTTTTACCTGTTTCAGCCAATCGGTAAATTTCAGCAAATGGGTAGTTAATTTGTCCTGGGGAATCTTAGTCAGGTCAACAATAATCCCCAAAGAAGCAAAATAATCCACTGTAAACAACTGTTCTCCATTAGAATCAATATCCAGTTTGGCATCCGGGGCTACGGGTTTCTTAAAGTCTTCCAGTTGACCCGAAAGAAGCGAACTGATCTTTTCGTTAGAAGCGTTTGTTTCTATTTCAGGAAAGGTTTCCTCTTTTTCCAATTCAGGTACGGCATCAGTAATTATTTCTCCCGGCACTGAAGCGGGAGCCGGATCAATATTTCTCATCATTTCCTTTACCGCTTCCACGGTAGGGATATCGATGCTTTTGGTAAAGGATACGACGGGTGCTGGTTCCTGATGTGTTGTGGGTTCCGGGTTAGCGGTTACGGGTTCATGTAAAGGGAGGGTGATTGCTTCTTCTCCTTTGAATTTAGGGCGACTGATACCATCATCCAACAATTGGTATTGTAACCAGTAAGGATTGGTGAAATAGAGTGCTGTTTTCAGTGTTTGCAAAACCACCATCGGGTGTTCGTCTTTCTTAAACTGGTAGGCAAGCAGGCATTGAGCAGGGGCAAAATAGGGATAGGCATCAGATAGTTGTTGAATGGTATCCTGAGATCGATGATTGATCTCGGTTTGACCGGTTAGATAGTATAATGCTTTTTCCTGCGAGAGATTCATTCGGTAAAAGTACAGTTTGATTACAAGTTTGAAAAAATACGATTAAAAATATCATCCGTTAAACTTCTGACAATTTCATCCAGCAATTGTGATTCTGCTGATTGAAAAGTAACATTCGCTGAGTAGTCAAAACTTCTCGTCACATCAAACTCCTCAGTTTTATTATCCAATGTTTTTTTCAATACAATATGTACCGTAACATTTAATCGGTTGGTATTTGCCTGTTGTGCACTCACACCAACGGTTTGGGTAGGGTCATATGAAGTAACGGTTCCGCTGATGATATAATGCGCATCATCGCTATTGGTTCTGGTTAATTTGGTTCCGGAAGTAATCTTCAACAAAATTTTATCCGTCAGCATCTGGCTAAACTGCGGATTAATATACCGGGCTTTATTTTCAATAAACAAAACCTTCACCGTCTTAATTTTTGGATCCACCGAAGCATCATTAAACTTATATACACCACAGCTATTCAAAAATAAAAATATGCAAATCATCAGAAGGCCAGGCAATCTGAGTGGTAGATAGCGTGTAAAAAAATGAATGCTTCTATAATAATAAAGTCTATTGCTCATCAAATTATTATTCAATAAATCAAAAACGAAAAATCTAAAACCAATTGTTAATTATTCTTCAATATCATATTCCTTCAACTTCCGATACAAAGTTCTTTCACTGATACCCAAATCCAGTGAAGCGTCTTTTCTTTTTCCTTTGTGCTTTTTCAAAGCTTTTTCGATCAGTTCCTTTTCTTTATCCATAATATTCAGTGATTCTTCTATCTCTTCATGTTGGTGAATCTCATCCTCATTTAATAATACGGGTTGAGAAGAATGAGATCCGGATGGCAGGTAATTGGTTTGTCCGTTATTACCAGACTGACTAATAGCTGTCTGCGATACGTTAGCACTGACTTCATTATTATTATGAAAATCATTTAATAAAGAATCCCTGGTAAAATTTGCTGCCGTTCCCGCCAGCGATGGGTTCTGCAAAATTTCCAGGAACATTTTTTTAAGCTCCGTAACGTCTTTTTTCATGTCAAAAAACAACTTGTACAAAATCTCACGTTCATTGGCAAATTCTCCGTGCGGTGCTGCTTGTCCGGTAATCATGGGCAAACGATTCATCGCTTTTTCTGGAAGGAATCGGCGCATTTCATTGCCGGTTACCAATGGGTGTGGACTTAATACAGAAATCTGTTCTGCAATATTCTTTAACTCTCTTACATTACCCTGCCATGCATGGTTAATTAACAGGGTTTTAGCTTCCTCATCCAATTGAATAACGGATGTTTTATACTTCTCGGAAAAATCAACCACAAATTTCCTGAATAGTAAAAGGATGTCTTCTTTCCTGTCCCTCAGAGAAGGCACACGTATCGGCACAGTACTTAATCGGTAATACAGATCCTCTCTGAATCTGCCTTTTTGAGTAAATTCCAACAATTCGCGGTTGGTAGCAGCAATTACCCTGACATCTGTTTTCTGCACTTTTGAAGAACCAACCCTGATAAATTCACCTGTTTCCAGTACGCGTAGCAAACGGGCCTGTGTTCCGAGTGGCATTTCACCAATCTCATCCATAAAAATGGTTCCGCCACTTACGGTTTCAAAATACCCTTTTCGGCTATCCACCGCCCCGGTAAACGCGCCTTTTTCATGCCCAAACAATTCTGAATCAATAGTTCCTTCCGGAATAGCCCCGCAGTTAACAGCAATAAACGGATTATGTTTTCTTGCTGATAGTGCATGAATAATCTGAGAAAACACTTCTTTTCCCACACCACTTTCACCTACAATCAGCACCGTTAAATCCGTAGCCGCCACCTGCACAGCCGTGTTCAATGCAAAATTCAATGCCGGCGAATTGCCAATAATCCCAAACCGATTTTTTATACCCTGTAAATCCACAATAGAGAGTTGATAATTAATAATTAGCAATTAATAATTAACACTTATTAATTGCTGTTTTTTTAAAAATTCTTTTTTTATTCATTTTCCCTGATTTCAACTGCTTTGAAATGCCGGAATTATTAATTATTAATTGCTAATTATTAATTATTCCCAGCAAGGTTCCTGCAGTACAGGAATGAATATGTACTTGTACATAGTCGCCTTTGTTAAGTGGATAATTTTCTTTTGGAAAAATAACCACTTTGTTATGATCGGTTCTTCCGTGCCAGTCGGTATCACTTTTTTTGGAATTCCCTTCTATTAAAACCGTAAATGTTTTGTTTACATCACGCTGCATACTTTCCAGCGAGTGAATCCGATGCAGGGCAATGATTTCATGTAAGCGTGATTTTTTGACTTCTTCTGGAATATCGTCTGTATATCTTCTTTCGGCTAAGGTTCCGGGTCGTTCGCTATAATAGTACATGTATGCCAGATCGTATTTACAATACTCCATCAACGAATAGGAATCCCGATGATCCTGATCGGTTTCTGTGCAAAACCCAGTGATCATATCTGTACTGATACCGGCCATGGGTAATAATTCTCTGATACGATCAATTTTTGCTATATACCATTCACGGGTATAGGTTCGGTTCATCAGCTGCAGAATCCGGTTGCTGCCACTCTGTACAGGGAGGTGAATGTATTTGCAGATATTATCATAACGGGCCATGGTAAATAATACCTCATCGGTAATATCTTTTGGATGTGAAGTACTGAACCTCACTCTTAACAAGGGGGAGATTTTGGCAACCTTTTCAAGTAACATGGCAAATGTGATGGTTTCATTTGTCTGCTCATCTATCCAATAATAGCTGTCTACATTTTGACCCAGTAAAGTCACTTCCCGATACCCCCCATGAAATAAACTTTCTGCTTCCAATACAATTGAATTGGCATCCCGGCTTCTTTCCCGGCCACGTGTAAAGGGTACCACGCAGAAACTGCACATATTATTACAGCCCCGCATAATGGAAACAAAAGCACAAACCCCATTGCTGTCAAGTCGGATAGGGGAAATATCTGCATAAGTTTCATCCCTGCTCAATAGCACATTCACTGCTTTCTGACCGGTTTCTGCCTCTGCTATCAGGTCGGGAAGACTTCTGTAAGCATCAGGCCCAACGATAATATCTACGAGCTTTTCTTCTTCCAGTAATTTGTCTTTTAACCGTTCTGCCATGCAACCCAGCATCCCGATCAACAGGCCCGGTTTCTTCTTTTTTAAGGAACGGAATTCGGTCAGTCGTTTTCTAACGGTTTGTTCCGCTTTATCCCGGATAGAACAGGTATTTAAAAAAAGCAGATCAGCTTCTTCCAGATTTCGGGTAGCGCCGAATCCTTCTGTATTTAGTATGGAGGCAATTACTTCGCTATCGGCAAAATTCATGGCACATCCATAACTCTCTATATAAAAGCGTTTTTGGTAGGTTTCTCCCGTTGTTTGCACAGGCAGAAATGCCTCTCCCTGGCGACTCTCATCATGTACTTTACCTTTCAATTCCAAAATTTCCATCCAATAGCTGTTTTTAAAATGCAAAAATAGGTAAAATGAAGCGCTTTGTGCCAGATTGTCAGCATCAGTTTGTGAAAACTTAAACATAACACCTAAATTTGCCACCAAATTTTCGACCTGATGAAGACCCCCATCTTTGTACTTATCTTAATTTCTTGTTTTTCAATTAGTAATGCGCAGGATATCGTAGTGAATAAGCTGCGGAGCGAAACCTCCAGAACCATTAAAAAAGACGCGGATACTACCCACTGGAACTGGAAACGGGGTGGTTTAATGAGTTTTAACCTGGCACAGGGTTCTTTGAGCAACTGGGCAGCCGGTGGAGATAATTTTTCCATGACAGTGAATGGATATTTCAACTATTTCTTTTTTTATAAGAAGGATAGGCAAAGCTGGGACAATAATATGGATGTTAACCTGGGTTATGTACAATCCACCAGTCTGGGAAGCCGCAAAAACGATGACAGATTTGACTTTTTGAGCAAGTACGGGTATAAAGTGGATACAACGGGCAAATGGTATCTATCTACTCTATTCAATTTCCGTTCCCAGTTTTTTGATGGGTATACCTACTCAAATAATATCCCTGATTTTTCTTCTTCATTTCTATCGCCCGCCTATGTTATCCTTTCAGTAGGTTTTGATTATAAGCCCACTGATAGACTATCCATGTTCATTTCACCCTTAACCTCCCGTTCTACGATTATTACGAATAGTGTATTGGCGCAAAAGGGGATTTATGGTATTCCAGCAGGACAACATTCTATCAATGAAATAGGTGCTTTCGCTACTATCAACTACAGTAATTTGATTGCGAAAAATGTTACCTATAAAGGGCGATTAGACCTGTTCTCAAATTATGCGAGCAACCCACAGAATGTCGATTTGTTTATGACCAATCTGTTCTCTTTCAAAATCAACCGCTATTTTTCTGCCACCTATAGCCTGGATATGATTTACGATGATAATATCCGCCTATTCGGACCTAACCATACTTCTCCGGGCTTACAAACCAAGAGTTTAATCGGGATTGGCTTTTTGAAGCCTTTGAATGTAAAGAAGAGGTAGGTAGTTATGGGTAATGGCTAAATGGTTACATTGATAAACGGTTAAAAGCCATTAAACCATTTATCAATGTAACGATTAAGAAATACCTAACTAATCACCCGCAACAAATGCTTTATCTTTTTCGCCTTATGCGTTAGATCCTGGTAATCTTTGTGCAATATGGTAACATGCCCCATTTTTCTGCCGGGCTTGGTTTCATTTTTGCCATAGAGGTGCACAAAAACATTGTCGATTTTTAATACTTCTTCCAATCCTCCATAAACAGCTTTCCCGGCGAAACCTTCTGCGCCAACAATATTAACTATGGCGGAAGGCAAAATCGGATCGGTATTTCCTAATGGATAATCCATGATGATTCGCCAGAGCATATCATATTGACTACAATAGTTCGCTTCTATAGTATGGTGTCCGCTATTATGCACCCTTGGGGCGGTTTCATTTACCAACACTTCATCTTTTTCATCTATGAATAATTCAACGGCAAAGAGCCCGGGACTATTCAATTTTTTTACCACTTTCATGGCAATGGCTTCGGCTTTCCAGGTTATTTTCTCGGGTAAGATGGCGGGACTAAGTTGGTAATCCAGCAGATTCAAAACCGGATCTACCACCATTTCTGCCGGGGGATAAATCACCATTTCGCCTGATCGGTTCATGGCAACAATCATAGAAATTTCTTTCTTAATTTTTACCTTTCTTTCTAATACGGCCAACGCATCAAATCCTTTACTGTAATCTGTTTGATCTTCCAGTATCTGTACACCTTTGCCATCATAGCCACCTTCTCCAATTTTGTGTACTGCAGGATATAAATGAGTATGTACTTCTAAAGCCGCAATATTTTCTGTTATTACAAATTCAGAAGTGGGTATTTCATTATCCCGGTAAAATTCCTTTTGGGTAACTTTATTCTTGATGATGCGAATGGCCGCTGGATTTGGGTAAACCCGAACACCTTCCGATGCAAGTTTTTCAAGGGCTTCAATATTTACTGATTCAATCTCAATGGTAATCGCATCCAGTCCCTTACCAAAATTGTATACAGTATCATAGTCCCTGATATCACCCTTTTTAAAATGCGTACAGAGATTCGCAGCAGGGCAATGCGGATCATTTTCCAATACATAGGTTTCTACCACATAATTCGCAGCTGCCTGTAATAGCATTCTGCCCAATTGTCCACCGCCCAGTATACCTACTTTCATAGTAATGATTAAAGTTATGCGAAGATAGCAATTCCGGGGTAGGGGCTATCTGATTGTTTCAGGTTTTGCGGGATAAAAGTTTTGACTAGATTTGTGGCGATGATTCCTGATTATCCGCATAAATTATTTGGCGACAAACGTTTTTGTTATTGTCTGCTGATGGAAGCACTCGCCATGGGTGCAATGGTTCCCTAATCTTTTTGTTAAGGACATTCAAAGTTATTTACTGAACCTATCCACTATCAATCTTATTTATGGAAACGCTTGTGCAACAAAGTTCCTCTGAAACGGGACTTATTGATTTTCTTCCTTTAGAAGGAACGGATTATGTAGAATTTTATGTAGGCAATGCTAAACAGGCCGCTCATTTCTATAAAACGGCTTTTGGTTTTCAAAGTCTTGCTTATGCTGGACCAGAAACTGGATCAAAAGACAAAGCCAGTTATGTGGTGCGACAGCATTCACTAACATTTGTATTTACCACTCCCTTGCGATCACAGAACAGTATGGCAGATCATATATATAAGCATGGAGATGGGGTAAAAGTGCTGGCACTGCGGGTTCCGAATGCAACAGATGCCTGGCAGCAAACCACCCAGCGTGGTGCTAAAACCTATATGGCCCCGCGCACACTTACCGATGATGCTGGCGAAGTAGTGATGAGTGGTATTCATACTTATGGAGATACGGTTCATCTGTTTATCGAAAGAAAGAGTTATCAAGGGGTATTCATGCCCGGTTACCGAAAATGGGACAGTGCTTATCAACCGGCAGAAACAGGATTATTGTATGTGGATCATTGTGTAGGCAATGTTGGCTGGAACCAGATGAATAAATGGGTGAAATTTTATGAAGAAGTGATGGGTTTCAGAAATATTCTGAGTTTTGATGATACAGACATCTCTACAGAATATTCTGCATTAATGAGTAAGGTAATGAGCAATGGGAATGGTTTTGTGAAGTTCCCAATCAATGAACCTGCTGAAGGCAAAAAGAAATCGCAGGTAGAAGAGTACCTCGAATTTTATGAAGGAGAAGGTTGCCAGCATGTGGCATTGGCTACCCATGATATTGTGAAAACAGTTACTGATTTACAGAACCGGGGGATTGAATTTTTAAAAGTGCCGGTCTCTTATTATGATACGCTTCTGCAAAGAGTGGGAAAAATTGACGAAGATATCAGTCCTTTAAAGGAATTGGGGATATTGGTTGATAGGGATGAAGAGGGGTATCTTTTACAAATTTTCACAAAGCCTGTTGAAGACAGACCTACCTTGTTTTTTGAGATCATTCAGCGAAAAGGAGCCAGGAGTTTCGGTAAAGGCAATTTCAAAGCCTTGTTTGAAGCGATTGAGCGGGAGCAGGAAGAAAGAGGGAACTTATAGTGTATCAGGCGTTGACTGTTGATAATCTTTCTAATCAATAAGTGATATCCCCATCCTGTCCAATTCGGTGGATAAAAATATCCAAAAAGAAAGCCGATTTCCGGCGGTAATGGCAATAACCTTTTATAAGCAACCGTTTCTTATAGAAGGAGTTTGCCATTATTTTTTATGTATGGTTAATTTCTATTAGTTGATTCTTATGTGTTGTAAAAAACACAGTAAATTCTAATGGAGTATTACTATGAGAAATGCTATTTCAGGATTTCCTTTACTTGTATTGATTTGTTTGTTTTCAGTGGCTTCTTCTCCTTCTCCGGTGAAAAACAGTCCCTTGGTTGGTGGTGAGCCTTCCATACTCAGGATTGCAGGGATGAAAGAAAAGGAAGACCAGCTGAAAAAACAGTTTGCTGATTTGCATCTCAGCTGGCCGGCCAAACAGATTTATATAAGAAGTTTTAAGTACGATTGCCAGTTAGAAGTTTGGGTTCGTAATGAAACGGCCGACTCTTTTCGGTTATTTAAAACCTATAAAATATGCACGCTCTCCGGTGCATTGGGGCCCAAAAGAATAAATGGCGATTACCAGGTTCCCGAGGGATTTTACTATATTAATGAGTTCAGGCCTAAGAGTGATTATCATATGTCTTTAGGCATCAATTACCCCAATGCCTCCGATCAGCTACTTAGCGATTCTACCAAACCCGGTAATGGTATTTTCATTCATGGAAGTTGTGTAACTACTGGCTGTATTCCTATCCAGGATGCGCAAATAGAAGAATTGTTTCTGCTGGCTTCCTATGCATATAACCAGGGTCAGGAATTTATTCCGGTTCATATTTTCCCGGTTAAATTCAATGTGGAGAAAAGCATGGATTACCTGAATAGAGTAAGTAAGGAAGATTCGGATTATCGTCATTTTACTGCTAACCTGAAACAGGTATTTGATTATTTTGAAGCCAATAAAACCATCCCCCATATTTCTGTAAATAAGAAAGGGGAATACGTAATGCTTTAATCTTTATTTAAGCAGTATAGACCATCTGAAAAATTTCTTTCGTCTGCTGAATTAGCACTTGCTTTTTACCGGCAGTCATTGTATCCAGTATTTCTGGTGTATAATGACGGATAGTAATCAGGTGCAATTGTTTTTCTAACTGCACATCAAACCAGTTACTGGCTGCTGCTGCAATATGATCTATTTTTTCTGCATACTCATCCATACAAATTTGAACATTGATGGCACCTGTTTGAATGAGGTTGGGTTTTATGGAATGGGTTGTGAATAATGCATAAAGTTTTTGCAGTAAAGAATCCCCGACAAATGAAAAATCCAGACTTCTTAAATGCATCATCACCTGGTTGTTTTTGATTACCAGTATGGGAGGTAATTGTTTTGAAGAATGCTGGTGTATAATGGTTCCCGGTAATTCCGGATCAGTAAAACACTTTACAAACAATGGAATCTGTTGATTTTGTAAAGGCTTGATGGTTTTCGGATGTATCACCTGGGCCCCATAAAATGCCATTTCAATCACCTCTGTATAGCTTAATTCACTCAATAAACTGGCCTCAGGAAATTGCTTTGGGTCGGCATTCATTACGCCCATAACATCTTTCCAGATAGTCAAACTTTCCGCTTGTAAAATATTGGCAAATACAGCTGCCGTATAATCACTGCCTTCTCTGCCCAGTGTAGTGCTTTCATTATCTTCTGTAGCACCGATAAATCCCTGTGTAATATAGATAGTATCAGTATTAATGGCAGACTTTATTTTCTGGCTGGTATATTCCCAGTCTATATTCCCTTCACGAAAATTATTGTCGGTTCGCAACAGGTCACGAACATCCATCCATTGATTAGGGATGCCCTTTTCAATAAGGTAATGACTGACAATACAAGTACTCAATAATTCGCCTATGCAAACAATCTGGTCATAATAATAATCAAATTCCCTTACCGGCTTATCGTGTAATAACCATTCTACTTCCGTGAAAAAATCAGTTAAATAGGAAAGACATTCATTAAACTGTGTAACCAACAGGTATTTGCTGGTAGTCAGGTGTTGTTGTTTAATCAGTTCGAATAAATGCAGGGCTTCCTCTTTTTTCCCTTCATAAAAAGCAGTGGTTACTCTTTCGAGACTATTGGTGGTTTTGCCCATGGCAGAAATAATGACAACCAGTTGGTCGTCGGTTTTCTGTTCGCTGCTAAGAATTGTGGCAAGATTTTGTATCCGCTCTACACTATTAACACTGGCCCCTCCGAATTTACATACTTTCATCGCTGCTGGAATCTGTTTAAATAAGTTAATGTGTATTTTTTACAAATATAAGTGAGATGGCTTTGCGCAAATAGTAAAAATAAAACAGCTATTTACAATACCCGCATTATCTTTAACCTAAATACATTCTATACTATGCGGGTTAACAGAAATATTCTGACGCTGGATGAATTTACACTTACGCAATTGCGACAATTTCCTTCAGCAACAGGTGAATTAAGCAGGCTTTTACGGGATCTGGCATTAGCCGCCAAAAGGGTAAACGTAGAAGTAAATAAAGCAGGACTGGTGGATATACTTGGTGACGCAGGAACCATTAATGTTCAGGGAGAAGACGTTAAGAAACTGGACATTTTTGCGAATAACCAATTCATGGGAGTATTAAAACATGGTATTAGCTGCGCCGGTATTGGGAGTGAAGAAATGGATGATTTTGTTGTGTTTGATGATGAGGTAAGTAATAATAGTAAATATGTTGTTTTATTTGATCCTTTAGACGGTAGCGGCAATATTGATGTAAATGTATCGATTGGAACGATTTTCAGTGTATATAAGCGGGTAAGTGAGTTAGGGAAACCCTGTACAAAGGAAGATTTTTTACAACCAGGAAATAAACAGGTGGCTGCCGGATATGTAGTGTATGGTTCCAGTACCATGCTGGTGTATGCTACCCGAAGAGGAGTAAACGGGTTTACATTGGATCCATCCATTGGGGAATTTTCTTTGAGTCACCCGGATATCAAATGTCCTGAAACCGGTAAATTCTACTCTGTAAATCATGGCAACTTTTTCCAGTATGATGAAAATATAAGAAGGTATATAGATGAATGCCAGCGTAAAACAAAAGATACCGGCGGCCCCTATACCCAAAGGTATATTGGAAGCATGGTGGCAGATGTGCATCGTAACCTGATTAAAGGTGGAATATTTATGTATCCCGCTACTACCGATAAACCCAAGGGAAAGCTCAGATTATTATATGAGGCCAATCCGTTTGCTTTTATCGTAGAAGTGGCCGGAGGAAAAGCCACAAATGGGAACCAAAGAATACTGGATATTCAGCCAACGGAATTACATCAGCGAACTGCTTTATTTATTGGCAGTGGAAAAATGATGGAAGAACTGGAACAATTTACATTGAAAAAATAAGATACATGAAACAGCTTTTCGGATGTGTTTTACTGGTTTTGATAAGTTCAATAACTATCAAGGCTCAGGAAAAATTTGATCACAGATACATGAATTATTATTATTCTCCCAAGCCCAATACCATTATTTATAACGATACTTTATACAGAGGTAGCAGAGAGTTTCGCTCCTTATTTTACAGACAAGGAAATCCGGAACTGATACGCTATTTTAAGAAGCACCAGGCAAATAAAATTAGCGGACAGATAATTGGCTTTGTAGGTACGATAGCCATTATCTTTGGTGTGAGAGATATTTCCCAATCTGGTCAGAGTAAAGGTACTGGATGGGCATTGGCAGGAGGTGGGTTTGCGGCTACTTTATTTGGTGGCTATCTTTCTTTATTGGGCCAGGCAAATTTACAGACAGCGGTTGCTCTTTTTAATCAACAAAATCACCGGGCCGGCTTGGGAATTGGGGCTTCCAAAAACCAACTGGGTTTAGTGTATAAATGGTAAACAATGGGTAAGAAAATCATTCAGGTAACAGAACTGCACAAATCCTACGGCGATTTTGAGGCTGTTAAGGGAATTAGTTTTGATGTTTTTGAGGGAGAAATATTTGGTCTGCTGGGACCTAATGGTGCCGGTAAATCCACCACGCTGGAAATTATTGAAACCCTGCGTGAAAAAACTAGTGGAGAAGTATGGGTGGATGGATTGAACCTGGAAAAATCGCCCAATGAAATTAAAAAAATCATCGGTGTACAGTTACAGACATCGGGTTTTTATCCCAGTTTAACCTTGGTTGAGCTGATCAATTTGTTCTCCGGTTTATACAATGAAAAAACAGACCCCCTGGCATTGCTGGATAAAGTGAATCTGCGTGATAAAGCAAAGGCTAAATTCAAGGAATTGAGCGGGGGACAAAAGCAAAGATTCTCTATCGCTACTACGCTGATTAACCAGCCTAAAATTATATTTCTGGATGAGCCTACCACTGGATTGGATCCACAGGCAAGAAGAAATTTATGGGATCTGATCAGGGAAATCCGCAATAATGGAACCACCGTGATTATTACCACCCATTATATGGATGAAGCCGAAGTATTATGTGACCGGGTAGCAATCATTGACAGCGGAAAAATCATTTCCATGAATACACCGGATAAATTAATCGATGAACTGGTTGCTTCCGGATTTGAAAAACCAAAAGAAGTAAAACAGGCCAATCTGGAAGATGTATTTATTCATTTAACAGGAAAAGCATTGCGCGAAGCCTGATTACTCACAAACAGAACACTGTATAATATGTCAAATGATTTGAGATATCCCATAGGTAAATACGAAGCGCAGCCTTTTTCCGAAGAACAAAAGCAGAAATGGCTGGCAGATATTCGCTTTCTTCCTGAAGAACTGGAGCGTTCATTATTAAACCTGGATGCGGCCCAATTGAATACGCCATATCGTGAAGAAGGATGGACAGTGAAACAACTGGTTCACCATGTGGCAGATAGTCATATGAGTGCCTATACCCGTTTTAAGCTAGGCCTTACTGAAAATAACCCTACGATCAAGCCCTACGATGAAAAAGCATGGGCATTATTGGCAGATAATGATTTAGTGCCTGTAAATGTGTCTATCACCCTGCTACATGCTCTACACCATCGCTGGTTGGCTGTAATCAAAGATTTACCGGATACAGCCTGGGAAAGAAAAGTAGTACATCCTGAACATGGGCGCGAAATGAGTTTGTGGTTCCTGCTGGGATTATATGCCTGGCATGGAAAACATCATACAAACCATATTACTTCACTCAGGGAAAGGATGGGCTGGTAATGGAAAATAGCATGCAATGGAAAACCCTTTCCTCCGAAAAATTATTCAGTGAAACCTGGATGAATATTCGGGTCGATACCTGTGAAAGACCAGATGGTACTATTGTTTCTCCTTATTATGTATATGAATTCCCAGAATGGGTAGCTGCTTTGGCCATCACTAATGAAGGGGAAGTTATTCTGGAAAAACAATACAGGCATGCTTTGGGTATTACCGGATTAGAAGTGCCGGGTGGTTGTGTTGATCAAACAGATCCTTCTTTTGAAGCAGCCATTGCCAGAGAATTACTCGAAGAAACCGGCTATGCATTTGAAAAATTTGAATACCTAGGAGATACTTCTGCCAATCCATCTACCAATACCAACCTGATGCATATGTATTTGGCAACAGGCGGACAAAAAATAAAACCCCAGCAACTCGATCCGGGTGAAGATATTGAAGTGATGCTGGTAAGTATGGAAGAATTCATTAAACTGGTAAAAGAAAACGCTTTTATACAAGCCATGCATACCACCCTTATTTATAAGGCGCTTGAAAAACTAGGTAGACTCAGGATTGAATGAGTAATGGATGCGGGAAAGTGATTAGTTAATATTATCCCAGATTTACCTCGCCAACTAAGAAAACAGATCCGCAAACCAAAATCAGGTCATTTTCAGCTGCCTTACTTAAAGCAGATTGTATGGCTGCATCAATATGGTTAAATGCATCTCCGTTTAGCTGATGGGTGAGTGCCATGTTTTGTAAACTATTAGCGTCAAGGGCACGGGGTATTTGTGCTTGGGTAAAATAATAACTGGCCTGTTTGGGTAATAGGCTAAGAACATTATCTATTTCTTTATCCTTTACCATTCCAATCACTATATGCAGGTGCTGAAAATCCATAAATTCCAGTTGCTCCCGAATCTGTTTGATTCCATCTACATTATGCGCCACATCCAGTATTACTGAGGGGTGGGAGTGAACCAGTTCCCAACGGCCATGTAAGCCAGTTAGTCTTTTTACATGTGGTAATGCTTTCTGTACGATTTCTGTGCCGGTATGCCATCCCATTAATTGTAAATGGTATGCGGCTTCTAAAACGGTAATGATGTTTTTAGTTTGGTAGATACCCGTTAAATCCAATTGATAAATAGTATGTTCATCATGCTTTTTATCTACCACTTCAACAGCTAATTGATGATGACTATATTTCCAATCAGCAACATATCTTTTTTCTTCAGCGAACGAATGAGGTGTTGCCGCAATTTCTGAAGAAACGGATGCGATAACATTTTCAAAAACGGGTCTGGTTTCGGGAATGACTTCTCCAATCACTACAGGAACCCCTTTCTTGATGATCCCCGCTTTTTCAAAAGCTATTTTTTCAAGCGTATCACCCAGCATATTCATATGATCCCAACCGATATTAGTTATCACACTTAGTTCAGGGGAAATGATATTGGTACTGTCTAATCTGCCACCCAGTCCTACTTCAATAACAGCTATCTCCACATTTCTACTGGCGAAATAATCAAAAGCCATGGCAACGGTAATTTCAAAGAATGAGGGCTCAATTTCATCTATCAGCGGCCTGATCCGTTCTGTAAAATCAACAACAAAACTTTCTTCACACCATTCTCCATTTATCTTGATGCGTTCTCTGAAATCTTTTAAGTGAGGAGAGGTATATAACCCGGTTTTATAACCGGCTGTTTGTAGAATGGCTGCCAGCATATGACTGGTAGAGCCTTTGCCATTGGTGCCGGCTATATGTATCGATTTGAATCTATCCTGCGGGTTGCCCAAGGCTTCGCATAACCGGAGTGTATTGGTCAGGTCTTTTTTATAGGCGGCTGCGCCAATGCGACTAAACATCGGCAGCTTATTCAATAAGTAGTCAATCGTTTCAGAATACAGCATAGTCAACTGCAAAGATGCAACAATAAATCATCCATGAAGCTTGAAATTGAATACCAGGGTGCCGGATTGTTCAGAAGCCTCAGCCGTATTTAACTTAAGTGATCTGGCTTTACGTAAGGCAATAGCAAGTATATTTTTATTAGTAGTGGTGGTACCCTTTTGATTAACTATGGCCTGGGTTACATTACCTCCATTATCAACCGTTATATCAACCGCAACTTTTGCGTTCTCATTAAAATCATCTTCAAAACTAGGGTAATGGGTAATTTTTCTACCGTTTAATCCACTTCTGATACTTACCCCACTATTACCCCCCGATCCGCCATTGCCACTGGCCGCATTCCCTTTATAACTGTCAGAACTTGGATTTCCATTTGGATTTCCCTGATCTCCTTTTCCTCCTGCAATCCCCTGGTTCTGCACCCCATTATAACTATCTGCCCTGTTTCCACTGGATGTGGTAGACGTACCTCCCTTGAAAACAGCTTTTGGTTTCGCCTCAACCAGTGCAGGGGTAGTAACCGGTTCAACTATTTTCTTTTTTACAACCGTAACCGGATGTATCAATGGTTTGCTGGAGGGCTTGCTTTTTGTTTTATTAATTGCCGGTGCATCTCCATCCGCATATTCATCTGTATTGATTTTAGGCTGCGAACTGGCTGGTGTGTTTGATTCGGGAGGAGATATTTTTTTGTCTTCTGCCAGTGAAGGATCGCCATGAATTTGTGGAGCAATCGCTCCTGAGCCTTTTTCACTATTGCCAAGATTTACTTCAATACCTTCTCCCAATTCAGGTGGAGGTATTACAGGTAATGTCCATTGAAGAAAGAAGAACAAAAGGAAAAGCAATACGCAAATCCCCAGTGTGTATAGGGAAGCCCGGATATTCTTTTCTCTTTCAAAGGTGGCCGACATGGACTGAAAATTGGTCATACCAAATGTACTGTGAATGAAACGGGAAATGAATGATGTTGAAAATTACATCCTTAGTCATAAGGTAATCCACTTATCCTGTATAAATAAAGGTTAAGGTTTCATATAAAGCCAGTTTTACGTGCTTGTATAGGAAACCTTAACCAAGAAGGGTATTCAATAACTGCTTAATGCGATTTAATATAATTGATAGCTGCATCCACCACCAGGTCAGATCCGCTTTGGTAAGCGGCTGTGGTTTCTCTTGCATAAATATCCGGAGGCACCCCTTTGCCCTCATAGATATCGCCGTTTATATACTTGAACATAGTAGAGGAAGTATATGTAAATAAATAACCCGTGCTGCCAAAAGCACTTGTGCCAATTGTAAACTGTCCACCATTATAATACACCGACGGTGCCAATGGCCCGTTTGCTCCATAGGTTCTTGTGCCAATGAATTTGCCATTGGGTAATGTTTTGATGGCCATCGTAGTAAGTTCAGCCATACTTGCAGATAAATGATCTGCCAAAGCTACAATCGGAACAGTGATTTTTACTGACCCGCCTACCCAGGGTTTTACAACAGCGGGGGCCCAGGGGGTATAATCCAATCTGCCGATCCCATTTTTAGCCCTTGTGTATCCAATATTTAATTGTGAAGTAATCATCTGGCCAACCAGGTAATCCAGATCCGCAATCTCGCCTCCACCATTTCCCCGCAAATCGATTACTACTCCCTTGATATAATTGGGGAGATTATGAATCATACTAAAGAAATAATTAAATACAGGTTGTGTGTTCGTTGAAGCCTGAGAAATTGCAAAATTACTAAAGTATAGGTATAAAATGCTATTATTGATGGTTCCCGAAACCGCTTTAAATGGAGTAGTACTTCCTTCAAGGGTTATGGTATCAACCCCTTGAACAAGGGTTGCCGCATCAATATACTTGTTCGGGATAAGTGAATCCAATACTGCCGATGGAAAAGTACTGTCAGAAAAATAATTTGGATCAATGGAAAGTAGCCTATTTTGAGAAGGACTAAAAGTATTCCCTGTTAACTCGAATGTAAGATTGTAATGAGAATCTACCAATCCTTGTGTCATTTCAGAAAAGTATTGCTCAGCAAGGGTTTCATTGGCATTATTAAATACTTTTAGGTTATCAAAAAGCGGTTTGTAAATAGTATACATTTTATCCCAGTCGGTTGAATCAATTCCCCAGAATACATAATTACTGTTCATACCCGACCAGAAAGCCTGAAAAAGATCGGGGTAACTATCTCCCGGATAGTTCTGTGCATTATTGGAAGCGGTGAGGTCTTTTCGACAGGATGAAAACGAAAAGGCAAGCACCAACGAAAAGGCAATAAGTAAAAGGAATTTATTTTTAAAGGAAAGTATTCTGATCATAAAATATTTTTTTAAGCGGTTTGACTATACAGATCTGCGATTAATAAAAGGAACCGAATAAATTATCCAGACTAAACAAACATCCAATGGATATTCCAAAAGTGTCGTTATACCTGGGTACCTGGTTGGTCTGGTATTTTTTTTGCTGATCTGTGAAAGAACCCGTGTATTTTCCTTCAATAAAAAAACGATAAGAAGAATTTACTTCATAACTGATGCCCATTCCGGCCACCCAACCGAGTTCCAGGCGGTTGTCTTTAATGCTGCTGAAAGTATATTTCTCATTATAAGTATACCCGTAATTTTCATTCAGGGCCGAGCTTGGATTTGATGAAGAGTAGGCCGTATCATTTGGGTTAAGGATATTGGGTTCGGTTCCTTTCACATTGCCCGAAAGCCAGTAAGCTCCATATACACCCAGGTTAGCGTATCCCCGCAATTGCTCACCTCCAAAACTGAAATTCCCCATGATAGGTAATTGAATATACCCGTTGGTATTTTTCTGATAAATACCCTGAAAAAAGCCGGTTCTGTTTATCTGATAATTTTTTTGGGTATAACTGGGTGATGCCTGTAAAGCAAACCACTCGTTAAACTGGTACAAAACAGGAATACCGATTGAAATTCCGGAAGCGCTGTTATAAGTGGTAAAAGACTGTGCCGAATTGTTGGTAATCAGGTAATTCTTATTGCCACCGGCTTCTATACCCAGATAAAACTGTGCTTTTGAAGTAAAAGAAATCAGTAGAAGGAAAACCATACATACAAATCCTGTTCGTTGCTTACTCATAAATATAATTTCATGATAAATAAAGGGGGTAAGTAAAAATAAAATGATAATCTCACATAATATCAGTTTTAAACATATTTATATCTCTTCTAACAAACTCAAAATGAAAAGGTTTCCCGTTCTTTTACCAGCAAATCCGGGTAGGATAGCTCCTGTTAAAGTTTCAGTAATCATAGCAGGAAACCGAAGATAAATCAGGCCAGTAGAAATCTGTTGACTAAAGTACATAAATGATTTCATTACCAGTGGATTAGGTATAAAATCAGGATTCTTTTTACAGGCTATCTGCTGCCGGGTGTTTACTAAGAATATGTTAAAGAAAGAAATGGGGATGCATTTCATGGATCTGTCAGAAGTAACACAAAATCAAATTCAATGCTTTATAAAAACATCATACCCAAAGCGAATCAGGGTACTTGTTATAATGAGCATGAAAAAATAGCGGATAAAGCGGTTACCCCGGGATAAGGCCATCTTGGCACCCAGTATCCCCCCTAATCCATTGCAGATGGCCATTGGAATGGCAATTTGCCAAAGGATAATTCCTTTTAAAAGAAACAGGATTATAGAACCGAAATTGGTTGACAGATTAATCATTTTAGAATAGGCACTGGCATGCAGGAAATCAAAACCCAGGATCGTGATGAAACTCAGTACGAGAAAACTACCGGCGCCCGGACCGATAAATCCATCGTAAAATCCGATAACCAGACTAATCAAAAACCCATATATCAATTGGGTTTGGGAGGAATGTGTTTTATGAATTTGTTGTCCGAAATTTTTCTTTGTATACGTATATACAGCTACAAAGATTAATACAAAAAATATGACGGGCTTCATGAAACGGTTTCCCATTATGGATAATACTTCTGATCCTGCAAATGCAGCCAGGAAAGCTGTAAGACACATCAATAAAACAGGTTTCCACTGAATACTAACCCGCTGTATATATTGTGTAACTGCCAGCCCTGTACCCGTAAAAGCAGGTAATTTCAATGAGCCGATGACGGTTGCTATGGGAAATTGTGGTAACAAAATCAAAGCTGCAGGAGTCTGTATCAATCCACCACCACCCGCAATAGCATCTACAAAACCGGCAGAAAAAGCTAAGAGGCAAAGTAGAAAAAGGGTCAGACTATCTATCATAAGTAAAACAGTATTTCCGGCCCTTATTCATAAAGGATTTCCGAGTTTCTTTTTGGCTTTCTATGGGTGTTTGCTAATACCAATCCTGACACAACTAATAAACCACTGATCAAATGTACATGGGTAATTCTTTCTCCCAATAGCCAAACAGCTTCCAGGGTGCTGAAGATGGGTGTGAGGTTGCCGAACAGAACGGTTCTGCCCGTGCCGAGTTTCTGAATGGCTATATTCCAGCTCATAAATGAAATGACAGAAGTGCCGGCACCCAGGTACAAGATCACGCCCATCAGTTGCCAGCTCCATTGTGTATGTATACCGGCTGATTGTTCAATAATAAATCCCGGGATTAACATAACGGTACCGAGTAAAAATATAATAAAGAGGAAACTGAGAGAGGATATTTGCAATGGCTTTTTTCTGACCAATACATTATACACGGCAAATGCCATGGCACCGCATAATACCCATAGATCTCCTTTCGAGAACCTAAAATTGAGCAGGGTTTCAAGTTTACCACCTGATAGTAATAAAAGGATGCCTGATAAACAAACCATGATTCCTGCTAACCGAAACCCACTGATTTTTTCTTTTAAAAAAACAAGGGCAAGTACCGTAGCAAAAATAGGCGAGGAGGTAGTACCTACCAGTGCAAGGTTAATGGCCGAAGTATAATGACCGGCTATATAAATAAAAGTATTGAATAAAGTAATTCCGGATAAAGCTACCCAGATCAGGTATTTTCTATGGATATATAATAGCTTTTTCTCCGTCGAAAAAGATTTCCAGGCAATAGGGGCCATAATACAAGTTGCAGTGCCCCATCTGTAAAATGCCAGGCTTACTGGCCCTACCTGTTTACTAACTCCCCTTGCAATAACAAAATTGCCTGACCAGATCACTACCGCCAAAGTAGCGAGTAATATGCCCAGGTAAATATCTTTTTTGGGATGGGGTGAAAGCATTAACGAATAATAAAAGGATAGTAATTAATTTGTGATTGATGGTTATTAGGCATAAATTGACAATCTCTATTTATACAATTCACCACCCGCAAAATGATGCTCATAATCCCCTTTCATCCTTTCCATTGAGGGATTAAAATAACCAAACCGAAGTTTTGGAAACTCATCACGTATCAAATCCATCAGTTGTTTTACACCCAGCATTTCTCCCGTTTCATGCACACCAATTTTTCCCATATACCAATCCGGATCAATATTGAAATTTCGCCACTGGATCATACTGAGGTCTGTATCAATAATCAGTTTGCGCAATGCTTCATATTCCTCCACACTATCTGTCATTCCGGGAAAAACAAAATAATTGATACTGGCCCATCCCCCAAATGATCTTACCACACGTAAACTTTCGATGATATCTTCAAACTGGTAATTATTGGGTCTGTAATAAGGTTCATAAATATGTTTTCTTGCCGAATTGGTACTTACCCGAATACTATTTAATCCCGCTTCGCATAATGCTTTTACTGCTTCTGGTTTAGACCCATTGGTATTGATATTGATGCTGCCGCGCTGTGTATGTTTGCGTATTTCGATAATGGAATCGCGAATGGTTTCCCACATTAATAAGGGTTCACCTTCACAACCTTGTCCAAAACTGATGATCGGGAAATCGGCATTCAGCAAATGAGGAACCGTAAACTCAACAATCTCTTCGGTACTGGGTTTAAACGTTAATCTGTCCTGTGTAGATACGATGGTTTCTTCTTCCGGTTGAAATGAAATGCAACCGATACAATTGGCATTACAGGCAGGGGAAGTAGGAACCGGGCATTCCCATCTGCCTAAAGCAAAATTGCGTGCGGCGGGACAATGATACGTCATGCAGCAATTCTCCATCAAATGCTTTACCAGTCTGTTCTCCCCATAATTCTGTAAAAGTTGCAAGGTTCCTTTCTCAATCTGTTCTTCATTATATCCTGCATTCTCCTGGCGTATATCTTTCTCAATCCGCACGGCGGGCACATATGTTTTTTCATTCAGCCATCCAGCCGCTGTATAACAAAATAAGGGTAAGGTAGGGGCTTCGGGCAGGGTCTCAAAAGCTGCGAGGTAAAGGCCGGTATGGGCAGGTGGAATAAAAGCGGCAACGGCCCATCCTTTTTCACATAACCGCATTTCGCCACCGGTAACATCGATCCCGATACCCCTTCTGCCGGGTAGTTCATATAAATTTCCGCCATCGGGTAATTCAATCCATTCTTCTGCCGGAACAGGAAATGCATCCCAGCCGGCTCTGCCAACAGCATAGAGACTGGTATCTTCAAATATATTTCCATTGCCATCCGAATACAATAAATAGGGGGATTGTTCCATTGCCATGCGGCAAAAGTAACTGTAAAAACTAAAAATCAGTAGAATGAGGTTAAATGATTAGGCAGTAACCGGACTAAGTCTGGCCCTGCAAAATTCATTGAATTCTTCCTCGTCTTTTGCTGTAGTTACCGATTCCAGTTCCTTCTGAATGAGCTTATTATTATCAAAATCAATAGTCAATAGCCCATCTTTTAAAACAATGTTCCTGAAAGCAGTCCAGGGATAAAATTTTTTCGGGAAGCTATTGAATACGATCTCTTCATTATCAAAAGCCACTTCATCCGGAAATTTGACCTGCTTTTCCAGTAAAGCGGCCACCAGGTAAACAAGGGCAATTAATAAACCCTTGGGCTGAATATACCAGCCGTAAGCTGCCAGCATTAATGCGATCCGGTAATACAGGATATTTCCTTTTTTTTGTTGCAGGTAAATATATACCCACCATCCAATGATAGCTGCAGTAACCAATAGGGGAAGAACAGATGTTTTGGTAAACGGGAAAGCAGAGGAAAAAATGAAAATACTGATAGCTAATAATAACATCAACTTACTGATACGGTTAACCAATCCATGCCCCGTGCCCTTAAATACCAGTATATAATCGTACTCTTTTCCTTTCATGTTCTTTTCTAATTAGATAGTAAAGATGCAGGTTTTTATGCAAAAAATAATTCCCAAAATGCTTCTGAATTTCTCTGAAATAACGCTGTTTCTCTTGTTCTCTGCGGTAAATTCCGATGTTGCATTTTATGCAACAGAGAAAGGAAGGGCAGAGGTTTCGTTGAGAAGGATTTGAAAAATAGATTACTGATTATTCACCAGCAAATTGCATAATCGCCAAAGAATTCTGGCACCCACATTGGCATCCCAGTCGGTTTGTCCAATGCTGATTTCTACAAGGTCAAAGCCAATTAGTTTACGACCGCTTTCTGATATTTTTTTGATCAGATAAAGTACTTCTTCCATTTCTAAACCACCGGGTACGGGGGTGCCTGTATTGGGACAGAATTTTCTATCCAATCCATCTATATCAAAACTCAGGTATACTTTTTCCGGCAGGTGTTCAATGATTTCTGTAACAATTTCTTTCCAGCGTTCTCCTTCAAATTGTCTTTCCTTGATGGCTTTATCAAAATAAGTAACTACCCGATGGTTGCTGTTACAAATCAAATCCCATTCTTCTTCACAATAATCACGTACACCCACCTGAACCAGTTTATGGATAGCCGGAATTTCCTGTAAGGCATTGTACATAATAGAAGCATGTGAATAGGTAAAATATTCATAACTCTTCCGCAGATCGCAATGGGCATCTATTTGCAGAATCGCAAAATCGCCATGTTTTTCAGCCAATGCTCTCATAAAACCCAGGGGGGTAATATGATCGCCTCCCAGAATGCCTATTAATTTTCCTTGGGTAAGCAGATCTTTGGTTTGTTCATATACCCAATCATTCAGTAACACACCACCTTCATTGATCTCTTTCAGGCTTTTGCACATGAATTTATTCTTCTGAACATCCTCACCTTTGGAAATATAGTCGATATAGAGTTCGGCTTCTTTGCGCAGGTAATCACTTTTCAATAAAATTCTTTTATCAACCGGCTTCATAAAAAATCCCTGCTTCCAGCCCTGGTGGCCATCTGTATCAAAAATATCCACCTGTTTGCTGGCTTTATACACCTGTTCGGCTGCTCTGGATGTACCGGCGCCATAACTTACGGTCACTTCCCAGGGTACGGGTAGAATTACGAGTCGGGCGTCTTCTTCGCTGAAGGGTAATCCAAAAATATTGTTGGAAGGATTACCCACGGAATTGGGATCAAAATGCGATAAATCAGACATGGTATTTTCTTAAAATGCAAACAGGGCGCAAATTTAGCAGCATTTCAGGGATTTTGACAAAAGAATGACAGTTCCTGTCTAATTTAACAGAGTTGGTTAAACAGGGCATAGAAGGATTTTCATTCTATTTCTATCGGTTATCAGTTTTTATAACGGGTTTCATACAGTCTGCTGATAATCGTCAGCGGTTTCAAATTCATTTTGGGCTACTTTTGCAGGGTAAATAACTTATTCATGAAGAAGACAAACATCGCTATCCTGGTTCTGATTGCTATTTCTATTGTAGTGCTGATCAGTTATACTGGTGATCTCACAACTTACGAAACCATTTCTTCTGCCAAACAGAAAGAAGGCAAGTTCGTAAACCTGATTGCCAAATTAGATAAACGGCAACCGGTTGAGTATGATGCTGTCAAAAATCCCAATTACCTGGTATTTACTGCGGTTGACTCACTCGGCAATAGTATCAAAGTGGTTTACCATAATAATAAGCCTACCGATATGGAAAAAAGTGACCGTATTGTGTTAAAAGGCAAAGTGCAGGGAGACCATTTTGAGTGTAAGGATATTTTACTGAAATGCCCTTCTAAATACAAAGACGACCCCAATGCAGCGAAAAGTCTGCCAGCACCTGTAAACGGGTAATGATGGCATTGCGTTGAGAGGCGATTGATGAGTACTTTTTCCATTATCAGAACCCTTATTACATGAATTATATCGGAGAAAATTTATTGGCAGGACAGATCGGACATTTTTTTGCTTTGCTCTTCCTGGTAGCATCCCTGTTTTCAACAGTTGCCTATTTTAAAGCTTCCAGGTTGCAGGATTTGGTTGAAAAGAAAAGCTGGCTTCGTTTGGCAAGAATTGCCTTTGCTTTAGAAACAGTAGGCGTGCTGGCCATGTTCTTTACCCTGTATTTTATTATCTCTCACCACCTGTTTGAATACAAATATGCCTGGTCGCATAGTGATAGAAGTTTACAGGTTGAATACCTGCTCAGTTGTTTCTGGGAAGGGCAGGAAGGTAGTTTTATGCTTTGGAGTTTCTGGCATTGTGTATTGGGCTGGGTATTGATTTGGAAATCGAAAGATTGGGAGCCAGGAGTGATGACAGTGATCAGCTTTGCACAATTCTGTGTAGCAACCATGGTGATGGGTGTTTATTTCTTTGGCATCAAAGTAGGCAGCAGTCCGTTTACCTTAACGAGAAATGAAATCACTGCCCCAATTTTTAGTATGCCCAATTACCTCACACTTTTAAAAGATGGTAACGGGTTGAATACTTTGCTACAGAATTACTGGATGGTGATACACCCGCCTATATTATTTCTGGGTTTTGCTTCTACTATTGTGCCTTTTGCCTATGCATTTGCCGGATTGATGCGTAAAAACCATGAATGGACAAAGCCTGCTATTCCATGGGCTTCGTTTTCAGCAGCCGTATTGGGGCTCGGTGTAATGATGGGCGCTGCCTGGGCTTATGAAAGTCTTTCTTTTGGTGGCTATTGGGCATGGGACCCAGTTGAAAATGCTTCTCTGGTTCCCTGGTTAACCTTGGTGGCCGGACTGCATACTAACCTGGTATATAAAAACAGTGGGTATTCATTACGCCCTACTTATTTCTTTTATATCATCAGTTTTGTTTTGGTTTTGTATTCCACTTTTTTAACACGAAGTGGTATTCTCGGAGATACTTCTGTACATGCTTTTGTAGATCTGGATATGAATACCCAATTGGTATTATTTGTATTGGTATTCTTTTTGCCGGCTATGTATCTCTATATCCGAAATTATAAAAGCATCCCGGCAGTTATTAAAGAAGAGAACGTATATAGTCGTGAGTTCTGGATATTCATTGGCTCATTGGTACTTTTCTTATCAGGAATGGTAATTATTTCCAAAACATCGGTGCCTGTTTTTAATAAACTATTTGGCACACATATGTCACCCCCCGAAGATGCTGAATTCGCTTATAACCAGATACAGGTATTTGTAGCGATTGTAATTGGGTTATTGACTGCCTTAACACAATACTTAAAATACAAAGACACACCCAAAGCATTTTTGGGTAAGAAAATATGGATACCTACACTGATAGCTGTATTGATCAGCCTGTCCATCAGTTTATTCGGCAATATCAATTTTGATAAAAAAGGTCCTGGCTTTCTATTTGCTATTCATATGGCCATTTTTGCAGCCGTATATGCGGTAGTGGGTAATATCGCTTATATCTGGCTGGGATTAAAGGGTAAGATCAAGGCAGCAGGTGCTTCTGTTGCGCATATAGGTTTTGGATTGGTGTTGGTGGGTATCCTGATATCCTCGAGCAAGAAAACCGTGTTAAGCTGGAATACTACCGGAGTAAGTCCATTGCGAGCAAATCCAAAGGAAAAGAATAGTGCTACAGGCGATCCTGCTGAAAACATTACGCTTTTCAAATCCGTAGCAACAGATATGGGTAAGTTCATGGTGACCTATGTTTCGGACACTTTGAATGCAAAAGATCGTAAACGCTATTTTGAAATTGATTTTAAAGCAAAAGACGGATCGGAAGGTTTTAAGTTATATCCTGATGTAATAAAACAGAACAAAGGAGGGGAAGGGTTTTCAGCGAATCCCGCGGCCAAACATTATTGGTACAAAGATATTTTTGTCTATATCACTTCCTTCCAGGAAAATACCCAGCCCGATACTGCCAGTTTCAAAAAATACCAGTTAAGTGCAAAGGATACGGTATTCTATAGCAATGGCATGATCATTTTGAATAAAGTAACCAAGAATCCTGCAGAACTTAAAAGTAAATATGCGGATGATGAAATTGCCTTGTTTATGGATATGACGGTTGTTGCCAAAGACGGAAGAAGATATACGGCCAATCCGGGGGTTGCCCTAAAAGGAATGTCAGAATTAAGACAAATTCCTGATACCGTTCAATCGCAAAGTCTGGTATTCCTGTTCAACGGTGCGCCTGACCAGGGTTCGGATAAATTCAAAATCGGAATTAAAGAGAGCGGAGCTATTACAGACCTGATTACACTGAAAGTATATGAGTTTCCGATGATCAATATTCTTTGGATAGGGGTGGTAGTGATGGTAATTGGTTTTATTATGTCCATTATCCAAAGAGTAAAAAGAAATCCCGGATCAATAAGAATGGTTTCTTAACATTTACAAAGGTTACTTTTTTGCTTTGGGCAGCATTAATCAGTAGAAAACTGTCTAATTTTAAGAAGCTTGACACGCATAATCAGAAATAGCATCCTTTGTATCAGCCTTGTTTTCCTATCGATTACAGGAAACAGTTTGTATGCGCAACAGCATGGCTTAAATGACACATTGAAGGTATTTGCTTTTATTACACCACAAGGCGATACCATACCGTCCAGTTCCTTACCCCCGGTTTGGGTCTATACACGTCTTACCCCACAGCAAAGAAAATATTGGACTGAATGGACCAGGCTTCGGAATGCAGTGTATGTTACTTATCCTTATGCCAAGGTAGCGGGTAGAATTATGAACGAGATCAATGCGAAATTGGTGCATGTTACGGATAAAAAAGAGCGAAGGAATATTATCAAAGCCAGGGAGAAGGAATTGAAAAAAGAGTTTACTGATAAGCTTACACAATTATCCGTTTTTCAGGGGAAAGTGCTGATGAAATTGATCTATCGCGAAACAGGAAATAATTGTTACGAGATCATTGATGAATACAAAGGGTTTATCAGTGCCGCATTCTGGCAAACCATCGCTGTATTATTTGGCAGTAACCTGAAACAGAATTACGAAGCCAAGGGCAATGATTGGGAGATGGAAAAAATTGTGAAAGACGTTGAAAAAATGTACGGCTATAAGAGTTAGCTATTTTGTTGAAGGCAGTTCATAAATTCCTTTCGTGTAATCATTCTGGCACCCAAACTCTCCAGATGTTCGGTATATACCTGGCAATCAATCAGCTTTACCTGTTCTGTTTTTAATTGGTCAACATACTGTATAAAAGCAAACTTACTGGCATTGGGTTTTATCGAGAACATACTTTCCCCAAAGAACATTTTTCCAATACGAATACCATATAATCCACCCACTAATTGATGATCCAACCATGCTTCGGCACTATGTGCATAGCCCATAGTATGTAATTGGTTCAACGATTTTTCCAGTTCATCAGTGATCCATGTACCATCCTGGCCTTTTCTTTGGTTTTCTTTGCAGTAATGCAGAACGGCCGGAAAAGCATGGTTACTGGTGAATTGAAATGAGCCTTTTCTGATCAGTGATTTCATGCTCTTGATGATTTTTAGCTCATCCGGAAAAAGCACGAAACGTGGATCGGGCGACCACCACAGCGGAATATCTCCATCATACCAGGGAAAAATCCCTTGTTGGTAAGCCAATAACAATCTCTCGGTTGATACATCACCCCCCATCGCTAATAATCCATCCTCAGCTGCTTCGGTAACTGGTGGAAACCAGATCTTTTCTGTTAAAGCGTGCAGAGGCATGAATCAATGGGGTTTAATTGCGTTGTAACTCTTATTGGAGTAACGAATATCAGGTAGTGGTTATTTCAATCGTAGCACCAATTCCGCGGTCTGTGATGGCATCACACATGGGTTTTAAGATAGTGTATTCATCTTTCTTTACCGCATATTTCCCTTGTGTATGAATAAAAAGCGCACATTGTTCTGCTTGTTCCGGGGTATGCCCACACACTTTTACAAGCGTTTCAATTACCCATTCAAAAGTATTTACCTCATCATTCCATACTACCAGGCTATAGCCTTTGGTGGTATCTGTTAATACATCCGTATCAGCTACTTCCCAGGGTTTTACTGCCTCATTCACCAGGTTCGAATTCATGGAGCAAAATTAGGAAATATGGGGGAAATAGGGGGGCATGTTTCATTGTTAAACTGTTGAATTGTTGAATGGTTTTGAAGCGGTAGAATAAACATTTGCTGATTTGCGTTCTATTGGAAGTTTACTATTATGGGAACATGGTCGCTTAGGGGACTCCATTTTGCATGAGTCCCGATTTTCACTGTATCCAGTTTCTCCAGAAATTTGGAAGAGGCAAAACAATAATCCAAATGATAGGGTTTGTTTTTATGCCGATACATATAAAGTGTTGGATGTTTTTCTTTGCCTTGTATTTGTTTGAAATGGTGGTGATAGGTGCTGAAAATATGGTTTGTTTTCAGCAGTTCAACAACTGAAGAATGATTGCCTTTGCGTTGAGGCCTGTCCCAAATGGTATTACTATTAAAATCGCCCATTAAAATAACGGGTGATTTGCCCAATTCTCTTTTATAATATGCCAATGCTTTCCAAACCTGTTCCACATACGTTCCATCCGGATCTGTAGGGTTATTTGCCCAGATAGCAAATAGTGTAAACGAATATTCTCCGCCAGTAACCGATATCGGAATTACATATTGAAAATCGGGATTGTATTTTTTTAGTAAGGTGAGCCGATAATTGCTATATGAAAATATACCAATGCCTTTATGTGGGTTCGCACCAAACCAGCGTATATCAGTTGGTTTTTGAATGGTTTCCGGGAATTTTAATTTGTCAGGGTGTTCGCATTCGGGAACAATCAATATATCCGGCTTTTCACGCAAGATATACGCTGCTTTTTTTCTGAAAGCCATATTGCAGTTCCAGGAAATTATTTTCAAAGTCAGCGTATGCTTTTAAGTAAGAGATTGTGTGAATACTCAAACATACAAAATGGCCAACTAAAAGGCGAGTCTTTCATTTGTGTCCCAAACCGTGCCTTTGTGCCTTGGTATGCAAAATAAATCTCACACCAAGGCACAAAGGCACGGTAAACAATCATCGTTCGAATTAATTATCAATAGGTTTCATGTGTAATTCCAGCCTGAAAAATAAGTTTGTTTTTATCCTGTTTTCCAGATAATTCATGGCTTTACTGATTAGTGGGGTAGGCCTGGTTGCTGAATGATACCATGTTATAATCGCTTTTGGGTATTATTTAACTCAATATAAACCCACAGTTAAACCACAGATTACTCACTAAAATGTGGGTATACTGTGGGTGAACTGTGGGTAAACTGTGGGTGAACCTCGAATTTAAGGCGAACTGTCTTGTACTGAAAAAACTTTGCAGTCAGGAAAGATTGTTACTGGTTTTACTTTACAATGGTTATCAATTATACTTATTTTATTTCTCACAAAGTCTCTTAAAAATTGAATCATCTGCAAATGAATTCACGCTATGCGGGAGACTTTAGTGGAATTTTGCAATGGACACTTTGCGGGGAATAAATACTAAGTCAATTGAAAAAAGGTATTACTATAGTAATCCTAAAAAATAAACCCGAGAAAATTTCTCGAAGTTATTCTGTGGAAGCACACGGGTTCGAACCGCGGACCCCTCCGAATAAGGTCGGAGTGCTCTAATCAGCTGAGTTAATAAGTTTTTGGATTAGTTTTCTGCTTTTCCATGCTTTGATTTCCATTTCT
>Ga0316218_1000847_pt1 | contig 38176 bp, 33 predicted proteins | sample TBH18003metaG_FD_203634 | JGI IMG/M metagenome (GOLD analysis project Ga0316218, IMG submission 203634) | Freshwater microbial communities from Trout Bog Lake, Wisconsin, USA - TBH18003 | ecosystem: Environmental > Aquatic > Freshwater > Lake > Hypolimnion/Profundal zone | place: USA: Wisconsin...
GAAAACAAAAGTAACAATTATTCATTAATTCATTTGAGTTATGTCAACAATTTAAATAACAGTTTTAAACATAAAAGCCATTGTGTCAGCATAAAAACACTTAGGTTCAGTTAACCAGATAGTCATTTTTTATTTTTGCGCCGAACTAAAATAAAAACAACCTTTTATGAAGAAACTTTTCCCAATCGCTGTCATTGCTTTATTTGGCGCAATGTCATTTGTATCCTGTAGCAAATCAAGCAGTTCTGCTTCCTGTACCTGCACCTTTCCTATTAATGGCAAAGATACCTCTTACGCATTCCCTACAAATACAACTGTTACCTGCGCGGAGGAAAATACAATAATACAACTCGCCTACCCAACTGGAGGATGCAAATAAGAAATCATTGAAACCCATACTAAAACAGCTACTTTTCAGTAGCTGTCATTTATGCTTTATTTAAAATAAAAAATTATGGGTGGGGGCAACTGAATGTACCGGCTACCACACTACCGTCCATGTTAGTATATGTAAATGAACCAGTAAGAAGCGGCGAGGTTGCAGTAATGGTAATGCTGCCGTGATCTGAAGCGTCATTGATCAAGCCGCTTGAACCGGAAACCTGGTAAACCGCATTACCATTCCCGTCATATGTTGGGCTACCCGGAGTTAAGTCACTGCTACTAAAGGCTACAGTTGCGGGCGTTGAGGTAAAAACAAGATCACGTAATGTAATGGTCTTAAGATCAGGTTGCCACACAATGCCGACTATTTGTAAATTAGTACCCGCAAGTACTGCGGTAACATCAGTTGCATGAAACGAAGTGGCGCTACCCGTTGTAGGAGTATAAGTAGCATTCATAGTACCCGAAGAGTCGAACAGGGAAGATGTATTGCCACTGGTAATAGCGGCGGCAGTTCCCGAAGAGCTGGTGATAGAAGTAACCTGCACTGATGTGGGGCCATCGTTAGGAATTATGGGGGTCTTAAAGGAACCTGCACCTCCGCTTATCGCCAGTGTAGCGGAAAGGTTGCTGATAACATTGTAACCGGTGAGGTTAAAATGTACTGTGTATGTTCCATCGGCCAGCGATGGGGCGGTTACCCCTATAGTAGTAGCTGCCCCCTGCACAAAAGTGGCAGATGCCTGTACTAAGAAATTGCTCACATTCAGCAGATCGGAAACAGAATTGCCGCTTGGCGTTTTTACGCAGCCGCTGGTGCCGGAGAATACCACGACCAATAGGGCAATAATAAATTTGAGTTGTTTTTTCATAACGTTGTTTTTTGCGAATTTAAAAAGAAATAAATGTTATCCAAAGAATTTTAGCATTTACTTTTGAGGATCTCCCGTTTTATGAAAACCACGCTTCGTATATTCTTCATTTTTCTCTCTGTAGCCACCGGTGGCGTGTTCCTGTATTCCGCTTATACCAAGCTGATGCCCATAGAGTCGTTTGAGTATACCATGGTGGAGTTCCTGCACATTCCATTGATAGCTGCGGCCATTGTAGCCCGCTTATTCATAGGACTGGAGATAGGCCTCGGCTCACTCCTCATACTGCACCTGTGGGGCAAGGACAAATGGGTACTTAAAGCAGCCTTTGCGCTCCTCGCGGCGTTCAGCATCTACCTCATCGCCCTGTGGATAAAGGACGGTAACAATGTGAACTGCGGCTGCTTTGGCGATGCCATATGGATGAGTCCGTCTTCATCGCTTATCAAGAATGGTATCTTGCTTATGGTCATTGGCGTATTGCTGCGCTTTCATCAGGGCCTCAATTATACCTGGGCGCAGGTCTCAGCTGTTGTAGCGCTGCCCTGTGCAATAGCAACGATGTATATTGCGCTGCCGATTTTCAAACCATATAAAATAGACCTTCACGCTGTTTATGCCGACCCAAAATACGCACCACCGGCAGACCTGTCTAAAGGCAAGCACATCATCGCATTCCTCAGCCCCTCCTGCATCCATTGCCGCAAGGCCGCACTCAAAATGCACCTGATGAAAAAAGCAGACTCCACCCTACCCTTCTATATGATCATTGGCGGCGTAGACACCGCTATCAGCGGCTTCTGGAATGCCTCGGAGTCACAAGACCTGCCACATACCCGCCTCGCCCGCGATCCCTTCTTTAAATATACAGGCGGCATATTCCCCACCATATTGTGGGTGAACAATGGGCGCGTAGAAGCCAGTACCGGCTACCCTGAACTGAACATACTGGCCATAAAACACTGGATGGCGCAGGATACCGTGCACGCCACACAGCAATGACCTTATCAGCAAATTCACTATTTTTATAGCCCACACACACCAGTATATGAAACACCTCTTTATTGCAACGCTGTTATTAATAGGCCACTCCGCTTATGCGCAGTCAACCTTTCATACCCCAAAGCCGGAAGCAATAAAACTGAACGACAGCGCCATCAATAAGAACCTAAGATCAAACTCAGCACCCGATAGCCTGCCATCCGTTATCAGGATACTGGAACGTGCCACCAGGGTCGATAGCACTTACTACAGCGCATGGAGCAACCTGCTGGGCTTTCAATGCCAGGCGGGCCATTTTACCGCAGCCCTGGCAACTGCAAAAAACATTGTGCGCATCTTCCCCAACAAAGCCGATGTACTGTTCTTTTACGGCGCACTGCAATACAAGACGGGGCATAAAAAAGAGGCGACCACCACCTTCAACAACCTGCTGAAACTATACAACAACTATACACAACCCACCAACCACAGCGATATGCAGACTGCAGCCATCAATAAGGGAGTAGTACTTATATTGCTGGATAGAAAAGCCGAAGGCACAAAGCTGCTGAAAGACCTTGCCAGTAAGGAAAAAGATAAGGCCGTGCAACACTACATTACCAACTACGCCTCAATGACCAAGGAGCAAATACTGGATGATATGATTCCGGGCAAGGTGAAGTGATGATTTTTTCGCTGCTTAATATATCCTGATACCCGTTCTTTTTATCTCATTGATAAAAGGGTCATCTTTTGTGAATATCTGCGTATTAAAATGATGCACCTCTATATCAGGAAAATTGTAGTTGAGTAGAGCTGTTTTATGATTATTATCAAGAAAATTCAACGTAAAAGCATCCGACACTAATGCAAGGTCAATATCAGAATATTCCTGCTGAATACCTTTAGCATATGACCCAAATAGCCATGCAGAAAAGACAGGCAAGCCGCTTTTGCTACAAGCTTCTACAAATTGTTTAGCCATGCTTATTGCAGTTGTTTTATCAGCCATGTCATCTCCGTTTTTAATTGATCATTATACGCTTATGAACATCTTTCGTTATTGTCTTTTCAATAGCTTGTAATGTTTCCGGGTATCTTCCTTTAGCTTGAAATAAATTCATGTCGGAATAGAATTGCACCTGTTCATTAGTTAATACAATATTCGTTTCTTTAATCAATTTGATAAGATTGTGGATGTATGGGTAATCTCCAGACTTTTTATGCTTCATCCATAATGCCTTACACAACTTTTCCAATACTAGGTGTGCAAAAAATAAAGAGTGTGCATAATAGCCCGCGGTTGCTAACGCCTCTGATGTACCAAAGTCCTGTTCTGCCTCAGTGATCAATGAATTAATATGTTCTTAATTACTCATTGAGCATTTTAAATGTCAAAACAAAGTTAGCTATATTTTGTTAAGTCAGAATCCCCTTTACAACCTACCCTTCAACATCGCCACAGCAGCCTCTGCACAACGCTCGCCATCTATGGCAGCTGATACAATGCCCCCTGCATAGCCAGCACCCTCGGCGCAGGGGAACATGCCCTTTATCTGTATGTGCTGCAGGGTGTCTTTATCACGAGGTATACGCACCGGCGAGCTGGTTCTGGACTCTGTAGCCACCAGCACGGCTTCGTTGGTGAAATAGCCCTTCATCTTTTTGCCAAAGTCTTTCACGGCTTTTTTCAAAGCGGCATTTACTTCCTGCGGCAATACCTCGTTGATGGCCGCACTGTGCAAGCCCGGAAGATAAGAGCAGCCCGGCAGGGAGGTGGATACCTTATCGTTGGTAAAGTCGGCCATGCGCTGTGCAGGGGCAACCAGTTTGCCGCCGCCTATGCTGTATGCTTTTTGCTCCACCATTTGCTGGTAGTGCATGGCGGCCAGCGGGCCGGTAAATCCGTACTTCGCAAAATCCCGCTCATCTACGGCTACAACAGTGCCGGAGTTGGCATACGGGTTATTACGCTTGGAGGGCGACCAGCCATTGACCACCACCTCGCCGGGCGCAGTAGCTGCAGGCGCTATAATGCCACCGGGGCACATGCAGAACGAGAACACCCCACGGCCATTCTCCTGCGCCACCAGCGAATAGCTGGCCGGTGGCAGAAAGGGATCACGGGCACTACAATGGTACTGCACCTGGTCTATGATCAGTTGCGGATGCTCTATGCGTACACCCAACGCAAAGGGCTTACTCTCTACTACGATCTGCTTATTATGCAGCAGGTTAAATATATCCCTCGCCGAGTGGCCGGTAGCCAGTATCAGTGTTTCGCAGTCTATAGTGTTTCCTTCGGCTATTACTATGCCTTTTATTGTATCACCTGCCAATACAATATCAGTAAGCTTGGTATCAAACAATATCTGCCCGCCGCAAGCTATGATCTGCTCCCGCATAGCGGTGATGATCTGCGGCAGTTTGTTGGTGCCGATGTGCGGGTGCGCATCATATAATATCTCCTGCTCGGCCCCAAAGTGATGGAAAAGTTGCAGTATACGCAGCACATTGCCCCGCTTGGTAGACCTTGTATAGAGCTTGCCATCGCTATACGTGCCTGCCCCGCCTTCTCCAAAGCAGTAATTGGATTCGGGGTTCACAATGCCTTCTTTATTCATGGCAGCCAGGTCGCGGCGGCGATTGCGCACATCCTTGCCCCTTTCTATTATTATAGGCTTAATACCTAATGTTATTAATCTGAGTGCGGCAAACAAACCTGCCGGCCCCGCCCCTGCTATTACTACATGGGGGGCATGGGTCACATCCTGCAGCCCAGGATCAAAAGAGGGTTGTTCTTTAAGTGGCTCATCTATATATACCTCTGCCTGCAATACGACCTTTGCCTGCTTTTGCCGGGCATCAATAGACCGTTTCTGTATATGATAGCCGGTTATCTTGCTAGCTGCCACGCCACACTCACCTGCCAAATGCGCCCTAACCACCTGCTCATCAGCAGCCTGTGCAGGCAATAGCGATATAGATACTGTTTTGACCATTATTATAGCGCCTCAAAAGTAACATTAATTGAAGCCACCACATAAGCCATGCCTCAGAATTAATTTGGGAACAATTCCGCATTTTGGAAAAATCGTCTTTCCCACGGAAAATTGGCACATGGGCCAATTTTGGAAACCATTCATTATCAATGCTTTGCGAGTTTGGCACACCGTTGGTTATATAGTATTCAAACCAACTACTCAAAACCAAACACTCAAACCAAACTTAAACCTACTAAGAGCTCAAACAATGAAAAAGATCACAAAATTCCTAACCGCTACCGCACTGATCATAGTAGCAGCAACTACCGGGTCTTACGCCCAGGCTACAGCCACCGCGTCTGCCACCGGTAATATTATCACCCCGATCACTATATCCCTTGTAACCAGCATGAACTTTGGTAACATAGCGGTATCCCCCACCTCCGGCGGTACAGTAGTTCTTTCGGCATCGGCAGGCACACGCACCAGCACAGGCGGTGTCACCCTCCCTGCAACAGCAGGTACCGTAACCGCAGCCAACTTCACCGTATCCGGCGCATCCGGTTATACTTACGCGATCACTCTGCCTTCTTCTGCTACGATCACTGATGGTTCTTCGCACACTATGGCACTGGGTACTTTCACCAGCTATCCTTCAGGCACAGGCGTACTGACCGGCGGCTCACAAACATTAAAAGTTGGCGCTACCCTTACCGTAACTGCCGCACAGGCCCCTAACGCTTACACCAATTCTACCGCAGTACCTGTAACAGTAAATTACAACTAAGTACTATATTTCATCTTATATAAGAGCCTTCCGCATGGAAGGCTTTTTTGTTGCTGTATCTGAAAGGCTATCACTTATCTTAAAATTGGAACTGCACGCTCCCGAATATGCCGAAATACTTTGATTTGACTTCTGTGGATTGCGGTACGGGGGATACGCGCCAGTCAAAGTCTATGCGGAAGATCTGGAAGATGTTGGATACGCCGGTACCCAGCTCCAGGTAGGGGTCGCCTTTTAGGGTTTTGAAGGGATAACCGGCATTCAGGTTCAGGTTTCGGTTATCCTGGCTGAGGTCGCCAATAACACCTTTTGCAGTCCAGAACTGCCTGAATTTCAATTTCTTAAGTGCAGGTATGTAATTAAAAATTCCACCACCTACATTATGTTCTATGTTCACCCCGGCATAACGGTCGCTGATGAATTCATAAGTGTTCATCATTTCGAAGGCATACTGGTTGTAATACTCATATTCGTTGCCCGGGTGAATCTCTAATAATGGATAAGGTAACGTACCTAAGTACTTGCCAGCGAACATGTTATAGTATAAATGCCCGAACGGAGGTATGTTGATACTTTCGGTAATAGACAACCTTGCTTTCTGGTAATTATAGCCACTATTGAGGATGTCTTTTACCCCGGCAGTTACCTGTAGATCCACTATGGGATACTTGCTACCGAGGTCCACACGCAGGTACTGGCCCTCCAGGTACTTCTCTTTATAGGCATAGCGAAGGTCTACCCCCACCTCGCTGCTCACTACATCGGGAGACGGGTTGCCATGATCATCATGAAAGATGCCCACAGACGGCAGGGGGGCAAATGGCGTATAATCTCTGTGTTGCAGGATGAGCTTATTACTGAAACCACTAAAGTATTCTTTAAAGAACTCAAACCGCTGCTCATCAGAGAAGGCCAGCTTCCAGGGTATACCCGGCTTGCGGAACAACGCGCTGAAGATGTTATCTGACCCTAATTGGTCGTAATAATTGGTCGTTTGGTCAATGTCGTGTACGTAGTATCCATAAACATACATACGCGGATGACGCATTAATAACCAAAGACCTGCGAAACCATACTTAAAGCGTTTATCCAGGTCGCCATATGCCAGGAAGCCGGTAATATGTGCATCCTTTATACTGCGGGGTGTACCGAGGGAGAGGCGGAAGCGATTGCCCTCTATCGGGTTGCGGCTATAGAGGTAGTAGTAAGGGCCCAGTTGCAGCGGGCCAATGTCCTTAACCCCGCTGGCGAGGAAGGTAATGGTGTTTTTATAGAAGGTGGTGATGGGCATCTTATTAATGGTATCTACCATTTTATTAATGGCCTTCTCGTTTTTGGTCAGGCTATCCGGCCGGTTGCTTGCCCACCATTCGTCTGTTTTTTGCTTGGCTTCAGGTAGCTTTATCACGTCTTCCTTCCATTGTGGATCGTCAAGTACCCTGGCAACAGAGTCGTTATTGATCACAATATTGTGATAGGTGGTGGTTTTCCGCCCTATGAAGCCGGGCAGCTTATTGGAGCCATATACCGTAAAATTTGCTATGAACTTGTCCTTGATACAAAACCAAAAACTATCTACCGGGGCAAATTCCTGGTACAAGCTCACCCTGTCTACCCAGTTGATATTAGCCATTTTTGATACATCCATACTCATGCGCTGTATGGCATATACACTGTCTACCACCCAAAAATCACCGGTAAAGCAGTTCTCTGCTGCCCTGCGTGGGGTGAATTGTACCAGGATGATGTTGTGTCCATAGGCGCGCTGTGTGTCCTTAATGGAGTACTTATAGTAAAACAGGGCATTGTCATTGAGCGGGCTTACGAACTTCTTATCGAACACCGGTATGTAATTGCGATATACGTTCACATTCTGGTACAGCGAACCGAGGTATTTGACCACATTCTCGTTGTTGACCCCCTTCACCATACTGGCCTTGATGAACTCCCGTTGCTTCTTGGGCTGTCGGCGGAAGTAGTAATCGGAAAGTGTTTCGGTGAGGTAAAGCGGTAAGTAGGGCTTGGAATCGGAGGTGGTATCCAAGTTATTGAATACAAAGGTGTATTTTTTGAGCAGGGGTATCTTCTCGAACTGCGTCTTGGTGAGGCGTTGCAGATCGGCCTCGAGGCGATTATAGGCTTCGTATTTATAATTATCGGTGCGGTCCGGATTGGTAAAGGGCTTGCGCTCAATGATGTGCCGCATGAGCAGCACAGCTGGGTCTTCGCCGGCATGTATGGTCACCTCGGTAAGGGCGGCATTGGCACGTTCCAATTCTATAATGTAGTTGTAGTCGTGCCGGTCTTTGCGCAGCAGCTTCGTGACCGGTTTGTAGCCCACCGCCTGTATTCGCAGGGTATCAGAGGGCAACTTATCCTTACGGATAACGAAATTGCCGTTGAGGTCGGCAGCAGTGCCCTCGGGGGTATGCGGGAAAAAGACCGTTGCGAACGGTATGCCCTCGCCCGTGTTCTGGTCCTCTACCTTGCCGTTGATGATGTAATCGGAATGGGTTAGGGCATCGGGCGGCGGTGCGGCGGTAAGGGTGTCTATCGCCGGGGTATCCGGTTTTATATCTATTGTGGTAGGCGGCTGGTTAGCTGAGGTGTCCACCTTTTTGCGCGATGTATCCGTTGCCTGGGCAAACAACAGCCCATGGGTGAGTACTAAACAAGCAATAAGAATGACCCTAAATGAAGATGACATAAACTGAAACCACGCCCGATCGCGGGGCAATGTTAGCAAATTGCCCCAAGTAAATAAAAAAGAATAGTAAAGATACCGCTTGTTGTAGTAATGTTTAGTGAAAAGGTGAAAGATATACTCTTCGACTTTCTCTGTGGCTATATGTATATTTGCCCGCTAAAAAAATACAGGTTGAGTAAAAAGATAAAGGTTGCAGCGGTGAGTTACCTGAATACTAAGCCGCTGATCTATGGCATAGAGCGCAGCGAGGTGATGAACGACATAGAACTGGTGGTGGACTACCCTGCCCAACTGGCCAAAAGCCTGCAGGATGGCAGCATAGACCTGGCGCTGCTGCCGGTGGCAGCCATGCCCGGCATACCCGGCGCGCGCATCATCAGCGACTATGGCATAGGGGCGGATGGTAATGTGGTGTCGGTGGCGCTCTTCAGCCAGGTGCCTATGGAGGAGATAAAGACCGTGTACCTCGATTACCAGTCGCGCACATCGGTAAGGCTGGCACAGCTGCTGCTGGAAAACCACTGGAAGCAACAGGTGGAGTACCGCCCTGCTACCGAGCATTTTATAGACTACATCAATGGCGCAAACGCAGGGGTGATCATAGGCGACCGCGCCTTGCAGCAACTGCACAACTTTGAGTATGTATATGACCTATCGGCAGCATGGAAAGACTATACAGGACTGGACTTCATATTCGCAGCATGGGTGGCCAATAAGGACCTGCCGCAAGATTTTATAGACCGCTTCAATGCTGCCAATGCCGAAGGACTAAAACACCTGGACGAAGTAATAGCAGAGAATCCATTCCCCTATTACGACTTGCATACCTACTATACCGACAATATCAAATTTGTGCTGGATGAGGAAAAGAAGAAAGGGTTGGCGAAGTTTTTGAGTTTGATATGATTATCCAACGATAGAAGCGAATTGTAATTTTATTTATATCTTTAATTATTACAAAGGTCAATATCCTGACAATGCGCAAACTGATACTCTTATTTATTTTCTGTTTGTTTTGCATGAATGCTATGGCGCAAACACCCACGCTACAGCAAAAGCTGTACTATACCTGCAAGGTATGGGGCTTTGTGAAGTACTACCACTCTAATGTAAGCACCTGCCATGTGAACTGGGACAGTGTGCTGTTGCATACCTTACCACTGGTACGGAGCGCCACCACCAACAATGAGTTTAATGACGCGCTGGATACGATACTCTTGGCCGCAGGGCCGATGGCAATAGCCACCACCTACTTTCCTGATACGCTACCAGCAAAGCTAAAGAGAAACCGTGACTGGAACTGGATTGCAACGCCCTTATTGCGCAATGATGTCCAGGTGCAATTAGATACCATTAAAAACAACTTCAGGCCTCATACAAATTGTTATGTTGGTATTGACCCGGCAATTGCAACAAGAGGGGCAGGTGATCTTTGGGGGGGGTATCTTGAGTTTCCTAATGATACTGTATTGTACAAAATGAATGTAACATCTGTCTATCCTAATGCCGATCAAAGGCAATTAATGTTTTTCACTTTTTGGAATATTGTAAATTACTTCAATCCTAATAATTACATCTTAGACATACCATGGGATACTACCCTATATAATAATGTCACTGTTATGGATGTTGTTTCGGATGGACAGTCATTATCGTCATTATATACAAGAATAGAAGCCTTGCTCGATGATGATCATGTATTTGACCTCAGCTATAGTAGGTATTATCAGCGTGTACCAGGTGTTTTGGTACCACAACTACGTTTAAAATATGTTGATAGTGAATATGTTGTCACCAGATCAGGGGAGGCAGGTATTTCGCCTGGAGATGTAATTATTTCTATTGACGGCATGACTACTAAACAATGGGAAGACAGTTTAAAGCCCTATTTTTCTGTCGGTAACCTTTCAGGATTCAGGAATTATATGGATTATTACTTGCTAGGTAGAGAAATGTATGGCACAACTGAAGGAATTGTTATTCAAGATAGTACTGGAACGAATAACAGGATTGCTGTTAAGTGTTTACATACCGGGAGCGAAGTTTTTTTTACGAGTTGGTACTATCCTGCAGACAGCCTGGATGCTATAGAATGGACAACGATGGGTTGTGATGTTGGGTATGCTAACATGGCCAACTTATTGCCTGCTGACGTGCCTGCCATGTATAGTGCTTTACAAGATAAAAGCGCTATTATACTCGACTTGCGGAATTATCCACAAGGATATACAATCGCTGATATTGCTCAATTAATGTATCCGAATTATATATGTAATACTGTATTGCTATTGCCGGATATCACCTACCCAGGTACCTATTCAGCAAGCTATGGATATAGCGGAGTTAATGGCAATCCTACCCAGTATTATGGACAAGTGATCATATTGATCAATGAAGTATCGGTAAGCTATGCAGAGTTCTCAGCAATGATATTAGGCGCTATACCCGGCGCTATCAAAGTTGGCAGCCAAACACAAGGCGCTGATGGTGACGTGACTTTCTTCAGCATTAGCAATGACCTGCAATTTGGCTTCAGTAGCCTCGGTGTATTTTACCCTAATGGCGATAGTACACAGCGCATAGGCATAGTACCGGATAGCGTGGTGTACCCAACACGGTCAGGCATAAGACACAGCGATGATGAGGTACTGGATAAGGCGCTGCGGATAGCCGGCTGCGGATTGGCAACACCCGATGTACAGGCCAATAAAACAGCAGTGAGTGTATTCCCTAACCCGGCAAATGATGTAATGAATATAACTGCCAAGGGCATTAATGCTAATGAAGTAAATATTGAACTTACAGATATAACCGGAAGGATATTGCTACAAAAAGAAGTGAAAACTAATGGTGGTAATATTGCTACAACTTTTACTGTAAAAGGATTATCTTCCGGCATGTATTTCGTTACCTTACATGCTGCTGAACAACAGTTCACACGAAAAATAATCAAAGAATAACAGCAGCGAGTTCATGTGTGCCACACCGCTGAGATCTGTGACACCTTGGCGCTATCCTTTAGATCCCGAGATCATACTATTCAGCTTATCTGTTTCTTGCGGGGTGAGGTAGCGCCAGTGGCCGGGGGCCAGTTTGCCCAGGGATACATTCATGATGCGGATACGGGTAAGGGTAGAAACCTTGTAGCCAAGATGCTCGCACATGCGGCGTATCTGCCGGTTGAGGCCCTGGGTCAGCACGATACGAAAGCGGCGGTTGCCTTCCTGCCGCACAAAACACTTCTTGGTCATCTCTCCCAGTATGGGTATGCCGCCGGACATGCGGCGCACAAAATCAGGGTCAAGAGCCTTGTCTACCGTTACTATATATTCCTTTTCGTGGTTATTGCTGGCGCGGAGAATCTTATTTACTATATCGCCGTCATTGGTAAGAAATATGAGGCCATCACTGTCCTTGTCCAGCCTGCCGACAGGAAAGATGCGCTTCGGGTGGTTGATGTAGGAGATGATGTTGGTCTTGTCTTTGAGGTCGGTAGTAGAGGTAATGCCTGTGGGCTTATTGAAGGCAATGTATATCGGCCTTTTCTTAGAGGATGATTTGATAGGTTCGCCATCCACCTCTACCACATCGCCAATGCTCACGCGGGCACCGGGCAGTACCAGTTCGCCATTTATCGTTACCCTCGCCTGCTCTATCAGCACATCGGCCTCCCTGCGGGAGCAAAAACCCGAGGAGCTGATATATTTATTGAGGCTTATTTGGTCGTCATTCATTGGAGGTGCAAAGTAATGGGATAAATTCCAAATTCCATCCCGATAGCTATCGGGACCAAATTCCATCCTGTAAATTCCAAATCACAAAATTCAAAAATCCATCCCGATAGCTATCGGAACCAAAATTGGTGCATCCCTCGGATAACACCCACACACGACACTCGCCCTGAAGGGGCATAATCACATAGAATAGGGCATCGCCCTATTAAACGCCACACGAACAACGCCCGATGAACATAACCAGAATACCGATAGGCGATACCAACCCACATTATCTCGATGGGTTGCCACACGCATTATTTCGATGGGCGTTGCCCACCGCTCCGGGATTTTGCCCTTTCAGGGCGGAACAATACATTACATACCCTGAAAACGCCTTATAAACATTTTGCCCGAAACCGCATAGTATCTACTTTTGGCATTGAAACGATTAGGCTACAAAACAGCTTTCTACTAACGACTAACAACTAAAGACTAACGACTAAAACATGAGCCAACTACAGGAATTTAACGACTACAGGAGCAAGATGAACGAGGTGATACTCGGTAAGCAGAATAAGGTGATCAACAGGCTCTTTAACCTGGATACCAATACATATGCCGAAGGGGCTTTGAGTGTTAAGACTAAGGAGATGCTGGGCCTGGTGGCCAGCATGGTGCTGCGCTGCGACGACTGCATCAAGTACCATCTCATTAAATGCCATGAGCAGGGGCTGAGTACCGATGAAGTATATGAGATATTCGCGGTAGCCAATATAGTGGGCGGCACCATAGTGATACCCCATACCCGCAGGGGAGCGGAGTTTTGGGAGGAGCTGGTAGCAGGGTAAACATAGTTCTGCCCCATGCGGATGCACGGGGCAGAACTCAATAAATTATAGCGACAGTACTTACCTGCTGCTCATTTCTTTGTCTTTGCTTTTTTCCACCTGGTGTTGCAGCGCGTCTACACATTCTGTGATGGCGTGCTCAAAGCTATTACTGTGTTTTTTAGCGAAGTGGTCGTTGCCCGGCACTTCCAGGCGAATCTCGCAGTAGTTGTTGTTCAGTTCGGCGGCAGGGCCTTTTAAGAACGTTACATGCGCACGGATGATCTTAGTGCCATGATGATCCAGTTTATCTATTTTAGCCTGCAAAAATTGTTCGAGATGCTCACTTGCGGTAAATCCCTCTGATTGAACGATGATATCCATGGTCTTAATTTTAGTGTAAGCTAACTATAATCGTACCACCGGAAGCGTATCTGTATTTCTATTTTAAAATACCATGCGTCCTTTTTTGCTGCGGACTCTTTATTGGCAAAACTATAACAGTTCTTTGGCCAAGATTTGCCCGCTTATGTAGCATGATGAAGAAGAATTATGTATGATGTGCGTGTCCGGAGTTACTGATCACCTCGCCTGTTACGATTTTGGCAAGATTAGGGTCATTACTTACAGTTCTTTCCGGCTCAAAGGTGAAACCACCATGTGGTATGCGCAGGTATTTGATAAGCATATAGCTGGCAATAAAAAGTACAATGCCACCCAGCAGCATAGCCAGCTCCGGCGACAGCACATGGTGATAATAGCGGAATGTAAACAGCGAGGCCGCTATCAATGGTAGCCCTACCCGTATTATGATGATATTTTTGCTGCGGATACCCAGCCAGATATACACAGCAGGCACAGCGAACGTCCACAACCAGAAGAACCAGCCAAAGGATAAAGATGGGCGAAGCGTTATACCATAAGAATATCTGCGGCCCGACAGCTCATTGACCACATAATAATTACCGGCGGCATATACGCCTATAAGTGCCACAATGCTGATGGCCGTGAGGCATTGTTTGTACAGCAATGAACCCTGTACTGCCATTGCTTTTACAGCGACAAAGTACAGCGCAACAGAAACAACTATAAGAACAAATGGCATGATGGTATAAAACATCGCACCTGAATTCTGAAAACAAAAAAACACCATACATAACAATGCTATTGCTGCCGCAATGCTAAGGAATGTATCGGCAAAGCGCAAAGCCAGCAGCAGGCAAATGACCGTGACGGCAAATGCCTGCGCTATCTCGATATGCGGGCTATAGCCAAGCGCCCAGGCCACACCCGAACTGGTGGCAAATGCAGCCAGCCATACCAGCATACTATCAACACCGGAATTATAATGCAAATTCGACCGCACGATATACTCTGCACCTGCATAGCAGGCAACACCTATAAAAATGGCAAAGTAAGCAAATGACCCTAGCGCTTCTCTAAAAATAAGGCCCAGCAAACCTGCAACGAAAAAGACAACAACCATGGTAAGCAACGCCAGGCCTATGCGCACAAAGAAGTTGGGCGTATAGAAATGATCTGCATGTTTTTCGTAGACAGCGTTATGTGTAGCATTGTCTATATACTTCGATGCAAGCGCTTCATCAGCCTGCGCTTGTATATGCCTGTTATAGAGCCATTCATTATTGTACGCTATCATTTTGCTTCAACAGTTTATTGTAACGCATCAGCACCCGAACCAATCCTATTGCCGATAATATAAAATAGATAAAGACGAGGTATATAGGAAAAATACTGTCGAAACCCAATGTGATAACGAAACGAACGACCAGGTAGCCTGCTGCTACATAGCCATATAAGGCGGTAACAACGAGGTAATAAAAAGAAGATTGTGCTATGGCACTATAAATATAGAGCGCCGCAACGCCGGCAATAATGAGGAACCAGAGAAAGTATACATTATCAAAGTGGGCCATAGCGGCTATGAGTGCAATGAACAGCACGTGTACTCCAAAGTTGCGGTATACTGTAGCAAAGTGAGCCTTGACATTAAAGTTATTGCTGAGCCACATGAACAGGTGCAGCAAAATGCCAAGGATTATACCGTTGATAATAAGATCGCCGTTGCCCATCTGCTGCGACCTGATCAATTGCATAGGCGCAACCGCTATACCCAGCCATGCGCCAAGGTTGGTAATGGCAAGCCCCAGCACACCTTTATGATCGAAGTAGTAAGCAAAAGCAAACAAGAACAACATGGGGATGAATGTGGCCAGGCCCCACTGCATACCAAAAACATGATATTGGAATTGCATGTAGCCTACAAACGCAAGCAACAACAGGCAACCGAGCAGTAGTATATAATCGAACCACACATTGGGCGACTCCACCATTGCATTACTATATGGCTTTGCCAGCCTGAAACAATAAGCGAGGCAGGTAGCGGCGAGCAGGCCGGTGAGTATCACCAGCGTGGCGTGGCCTATAGTATCAGCATTCTTGTACAACAGTATGCCGATGCCGCCGGTGAGCAACAATATACTCAGATATAATAGTGTGCGCAGGTCCCAATGAACGGAGATGTTGCGGCTTTGCCCGTGTACACGCACCCGCTCCAACTCTTCAGCCGAAACCAGGCCCTCGTTGTGTAACTGCTCAAATAATGGTGTATCCATATTGTGTACTCAAATATAAATCACTCACTGTAAAAAGGAGCAATAATTAACCTCCTATCTTTTCTTCAAGCTCCATTATCAGTTCAAAAGACTTGTCATATTCTTTGTTTAGTTCGGCAAGTTTCTGGCTGTGCTTGCGATAGTCTTCGTCAACCTTCTGAAATTCGGTGCGGTTATTATAAAAATCAGGATCAGCCAATTTTGCCTCAAGGGCTGTTGTGGCAGTTTTCACTTTGTTGATCTCCTCTTCCAGTTTCTGGAAAAGTTTTTGCTGCTTTTGATGCTCTTTGCGCAGGGCATTGAGCTGATCATTGCTGACATTTGGCTTTGGCTCTTCTTTCTTCTTTTCTACTGCTACAGGTTTGGCAGCCTGTTTTGTACTGCCTGCGGCCTGCTCACGCTTCAGCTTGTCCTGGTGCCATACCGCCCACTCATCGTAAGGGCCATTAAATTCATTGATCTTACCGTCTTCAATGTTCCATATCTTATTAGCGGTGCGGCTGATGAAATAACGATCGTGCGATACAATGATGATGGTGCCGGTATATTTGTTCAGTGCGTCTATCAGCATTTCTACCGATTGCATATCCAGGTGATTGGTAGGCTCATCCAGCAGCAGGAAGTTGCCTTTGGCCGCTATTACCTTTGCCAGCGCTACCCTCGCCTTCTCGCCACCCGATAGCACCTTGATCTTCTTAAATACATCATCGCCGCTAAACAAGAAGCAACCGAGCAACTGGCGTAGCTCCAGTTCATTCTTGCCGCTACCGCACATTTTCATTTCCTCCAATATCTCGTGCTCCACCGTCAGGGCTTCGAGCTGGTGCTGGGCGTAGAAGCTTTCTTCCACGTTGTGGCCCCATTTGCGGTCGCCTTCATAAGACTCCTGCCCGGTGATGATGCGCAGCAATGTAGATTTACCCTTACCGTTAGCGCCTATCAGGGCTATCTTGTCGCCACGTATGATCTCTGCCTTGGCGTGGTCCAGTATTTTCAGCGGGCCATAAGATTTGCTTACATCGTTCAGCTCGCATATTATCTTACCGGGCACAGTAGCCACATCAAAGTTGATGTTCATGGTAGGCACTGACGAATCAGGCGACTCTATTACATCCAGCTTATCCAGGCGCTTGATGGCGCTTTGGGCTGCTGCGGCCTTGGTGGCCTTTGCACGGAAACGCTCAATGAAACGCTCCTGCTGTTTTATATAGTCCTGCTGATTTTCAAAAGCCCGCTGCTGCAACACCATACGTTCTACCTTCTCCTTCTGGAAGAAAGAGTAGTTGCCACTGTACTGTACCAGGTCGCGCTGCCATACCTCTACTATCTTGGTCACCATGCGATCAAGGAAATAACGGTCATGCGATACGATAACCACACTACCGGGATAGCTAATGAGGTAGCGTTCCAGCCACTCAATAGATGGCAGGTCAAGGTGGTTGGTAGGTTCATCAAGCAGCAGCAATTCCGGTTGTTGCAACATCATTTTAGCCAGCAGCACCCGCATACGCCATCCACCGCTGAACTGGTCGTAAGGGCGTTGCAGATCGGTAGTGGAGAAGCCCAGCCCCTCCAGTACCTCTGCTGCGCGGTGCTCCATTTCATAACCACCGGCCACTTCGAAGTCGTGCAGCATATGGCTGTAATCATCCAGCAGCTTTTCATCATCCGGCTTTGTTTCCAGTTCCAGCAGTAATTCTTCCATATCCTTTTCCAGCTGATGCGCCTTTTCAAAGGCTTGCATACCCACCTTCAGGATAGATTCATTGGTAGAAAAGCTCAAAAGATCCTGGTTAAAGAACCCGAGGGATACATCTTTAGGTTTATTGATAACCCCGCCATCGGGTGTATATGCGCCGGTCATCAGGCGCAGTAATGTGGATTTTCCGGTACCATTGCTGCCCACCAGGCCAATGCGCTCCCCTGTTCCTATCTGCCAGCTGGCATCCTCAAGAATTGCCCTCGCCCCGAAATGAAATGAAAGATTTTGTAATGAAATAAGCATAAGGCTGCGAAGTTAAGGCAAAACTGAAAAGTGAACTGCTAAAAGTGGGTGAAATAAATGCCATGATGTACCTACTTTCTGCATTTATCTCTATTTCCCGCTCCATTCCTTTACTTTTGCATGGAAATTTTCTGTTTATGCGTTCTATATATATAGTATTGGGTTGTAGCTTATTGGCGTTTGCGAGCTGCGGCACTAGCGGCACCACAACTACGAGTACAACAACCGACACCACCAAGACACAGGCCAAAGCCACCCGCGAGCCTGCCAGCAGCAAGCTGAATGATACCGGCACGGCTATGTTGTTATCTGTAGTGACAAAGTACTATGCAGTTAAAGATGCTATGGTGAGCGCCAAGAGCGCCGACGGAACTACGGCGGCAACAGCCCTTGGAACTTTAACGGATAGCCTCAAAGCATTCCTTGGTAAGGATGCCGCTAACGGCCCCGTATTAAAACCCTACCTGGATACCATTGCCGCGCAATGCAAGATAGTTGCCGGCATAAAGGACGAAAGCTGCGAACACCAGCGGCTGGCCTTCGGCCCGCTCTCCGGCGCTATGTATGGCCTTATTAAAAACGCGGGACTGAAGAACGCACACATCTATCACGAATACTGCCCAATGGCCTACAACGAGAAAGGTGCCAGCTGGCTGAGCGACGATGCCGAAATACACAATCCCTACTTCGGCAAGAAGATGATGGAGTGCGGCGAGATCACAGACAGCTTATAAAATACACTTACTTTTATCCCGGCCCCAATGATTTAATAATTGCACCATGAAGAACCTCGGGCTACGATACTTTTTATTACTGCTTTGCATCCTGCTGAACACGGCAGCCATAGCCCAGAAGGTGACCCTGAGTGGATATGTGCGCGATGCAGAGACGGGCGAATCTCTGCTATCTGCCACTGTATATATTAAAGAAGCTGCTGAGGGCGCGCAAACGAACAGCTATGGGTTTTATTCAGTGTCCGTGCCGCCGGGCTCTTACAAGGTCATCTATTCTTATGTGGGCTATGCACCGATAGAGCAAACCATGGACCTCATTGCCGATAAAACATTCAATGCCGAGCTGCACAGCGCATCGAAACTGAAGGAAGTAGAAGTAACGGCCGGACGAAAGGACGACAATGTGAAGAATACCGATATGGGCACCATCACCCTCTCCATAGCCCGCATCAAAACATTGCCCGTGCTGTTTGGCGAGGTGGATATTCTTAAAACGCTGCAACTGCTTCCGGGCGTGCAGTCGGCGGGCGAAGGCAACTCCGGCCTGTACATACGCGGCGGCGGGCCTGATCAAAATCTTGTACTGCTGGACGAGGCTGTTGTGTACAATACCGGCCACCTGTTCGGCTTCTTCTCTGTGTTCAATTCTGATGCGGTTAAAGATGTAACACTCATCAAGGGCGGCGCACCTGCCAACTATGGCGGAAGGCTGTCATCGGTGGTAGACGTGGCTATGAAAGACGGAAACATGAAGGAGTATCATGTAGAGGGCGGCATAGGGCTTATCGCATCACGGCTGCTGCTGGAAGGCCCTATCAAGAAAAACAAAGGTTCCTTTATGCTGGCCGGCAGGCGCACTTATATTGATGCGCTGGCGCGGCCATTCTCCAGCAAGCTCAAAAATACCGGCTACTATTTCTACGACCTCAACCTGAAAGCCAATTACAAACTGGGCGAGAAAGACCGTGTATACTTCAGCGGCTATATGGGGCTTGATAAATTCCAGTTTCAGAACACCACAGGCACCTTTAAGGCAGATATACCGTGGGGCAATAAGACTGCCACGCTACGCTGGAACCACCAGTTCAGCAGCAAGGTATTTGCCAATACTTCGCTTATCTACAACGACTATAATTTCTCGTCCAACTTCAACCAAAACCTGTTTGCCATAAAGCTGGCCTCAGGCATTAGCGACTACAATGCCAAAACGGACTTCGATTATTATCCGGGCAACAAGCACCATTTTAAGGCTGGCATATCCTATACTTACCACAAATTCATTCCCAACCAGGTATCCGGCCAGGTGGATAGCGTAGTCCTCAACCCCGACAATGCGCTCATCAAATATGCGCACGAAGCAGGCGCATATATACTCGATGATTTTGAGCCTACGAAGTGGTGGAAGATAAACCTGGGCCTGCGCTATTCATGGTTCGGGCAGGTAGGGCCTTATACGCGCTACATCTACGACAAGAGCGGCACTAACATTACCGACAGCACACACTATGGCAGCGGCGACATTGTAAAATCCTACGGAGGCTGGGAGCCTCGCTTCAATATGCGCTTTGAGCTGGACAGCAAGTCGTCTATAAAAACAAGCATCGCCAAGACCTACCAATACCTGCACCTTGTGACGCAGAATGGTACTACCCTGCCCACCGATGTGTGGGTACCCAGCACCTACCTTGTGCAGCCGGAGATAGCATGGCAATACTCTATAGGCTACTTCCGCAACTTCATGGACGATAAGATAGAAACTTCTGTAGAGGTCTATTACAAAGACATGCAGAACCAGATACAGTATAAGGACGGCTACACGCCAAACAACATACAAGACCCTGAGCTGTCTTATGTATTTGGTAGAGGCCGGGCATACGGCGCTGAGTTCTTCGTGAATAAAACACAGGGTAAATTCACAGGCTGGGTGGGCTATACTTTATCCTGGACGAACCAGCAATTTGCCCTACTCAATAACGGCAATGAGTTTCCGGCCAAATACGACCGCAGGCACGACCTGTCGGTGGTAGGCACTTATACCGAAAGCAAAAAATGGAACTTTTCGGCCGTGTTCATTTATGGCTCGGGCAACGCCATTACGTTACCTACAGCCTTTTACGTCATCGGCAACAATGTATACCAGCAATTCAGCACCATCAATGCCTACCGCCTGCCCGCCTATCACCGGCTCGATATATCCGCCACCTACACACCGCAGCATGCCAAGCCACGCCGCTGGGAGGGTAGCTGGACCTTCTCTGTTTACAATGTATACGACCGCCACAATGCCTACTTCCTGTATGTAGACACAGAAGGCTCTACCAGCACCAAGGTCACACAGACCGTGTACGAGGTATACATACTGCCCATATTGCCCAGCATCACCTACAACTTTAAATTTTAAAAGCCTGATTGTGTATATTGCGTAAAACCTCTTGTATGTACAGATACCTGCTACTCTCTTTATTGGTCATTTGCACCGCTTACCGCCCCACAGGCCCTGCCGATGCCGACAAACAAGTGATGCAGGCGGCAGCCAGCCAGCTGGACGTATTCCTGTCTAAAATAGGCCCGGGCAACCAGGCCGATTATGGTTTTGCCCCCGCCGACCATACCGATGCCTGCACCGTAGGCAAGCCCTACCGCATACTTGCCTTCAGCAGCGATCTGTATTACAAGCCGCTGGCTGAAGACAAAGACTACATCATCATTAAGAGCGAATGGCGCGTACCCGTGATGCTCAATGGCCAGGGCCGTGTGCTACTGACCGTTACCGGAAGCTCGGGCAACTACAGCGTTACCGACATGACAGAACCGCAACTGGCCAGGGAGCTACAGCTCAAAAGCACCTCTATGAGCAACGACGACAACTGGTACCTGCTACGCATACCCGCCATTGCTGCCGACTTCTTTGTATCGGAACACGACAACTCTTTTGCCGATGCACAGTTCATGCCCCTCGCATCGGCCATTACTAATATAGCTGCCATAGGCAAAACGCACAAGCCTATATACACCATCACGGAAGTTCAGCAAATGGTAAAGGAAGCCTATGCAAAAAAAGCAGCACTGGAGGCGCAGCCAAAGAAAAAGGCAGCGAAGAAGCATAAGTAATGACTCAATTACGTAATGGCTCGATTGCTCAATGATTTTTATAGCGAAGATTACCGTTATGGTATTTCATATACTAGTTTCTCAATAGCGGAACTACTTTCATCCCTCATCTAAACATCAAAAGCCACCGCGAGGTGGCTTTTGAGTGCTATTGGAAAGCTGTATCCTATTGCTTTATTTTCTTAGGTTTCTGGGTCACTTTCGCAGGCTTATATGTTGCTGAAGCTTTGTGCCAGCTCTTTATCATCTCATTGAATAGTATCAATCCATCGGCACCACCCAGGTCCAGGAACCTATCCACGCCCAGCTCCACGGTAAGTATCTTCGCCAGTTCTTTTGCTTTCTTGCTCTCTCCTGCCATGATCAATTGCACATCGGCATGGCCAAAAAGTGGCTGCAGCATTTGCTCATATCCCCGGGTACTGAATACCTTGACTATATTCGGCGCTGCTGTTATTGCCTTTATAGCTTCTATGGTATTGAACATTTCTTCTGCTTCAGACATGAGGTTGGCAGTACAGTCAATGATCACTTTATTGCGGACATCGCCCAGCCAATAGGCCACTTCCCGCACATCTTTAGGTTGAGAAGCAATGACGATCATATCCGCATCCGCAGCAGCATCTTCAATGCCACAAACCGAAATGTTGTCAAATACACGCATCCTGTTGCGCGTCCTGTCCGGGTCATCACCACCCATTAATGCTATAGATACCATGTGGCCGGCAGCCGCATACCTGATCGCATACTCTTCTGCGTATTTCGCAGGGCCAATAACCGCTATATTGACCGACACAAATTGTTTATACCTCATCTTATTTTTTTTAACAATGAACTAAACCGATCGTTACTCCGCCCATCACATAACATGGCTGTTGCCCGGAAACATAAGCAACCAATGCCGTGTGAAATACAGCTTGTTTTCGTGGTAAAGTAGAGAAAAGAGAAAAGGCGAGCAGCAAAGGTCGTGACTATTTCCTCAGCGGGCAAACATTACACATAAAATATATTGCTCTAATTATAATCCCTTGTAGATACTGGCAATAACATATTTCACTATTACCAAGTTGTGGGTTAAGCGTCTTGAAATTCTGCAAAAACCGCCTGACCGACTCAATTTCTACCCAAGGAGCGTAAAGAATTATGCCGGAGAACTGCTGGCCTCAAGAAACAAGAACCACTTAATTGACCCATAAAAAACGCCCCGGAAAATCCGGGGCGTTTATAATATTCATTGTCAGAAGGGCTTATTCTTCATGGCCATGCCTGATGGTCATTGTAGCCCTACGGTTCTTGGCACGTCCTTCATCTGTAGTGTTTGGCGCTACAGGTGAGTCTTCACCATGACCGATAGTGATCAGCCTCTTCTCGCTGATACCCATTTCTTTCAGGTATTGCTTAACGGCTTCAGCACGCTTGTAAGACAGTACCCTGTTCATTGAAGGCGAGCCGATGTCATCGGTGTGGCCGTCGATGATGAGGTATGCGTCATTGTTGCTCCTCAGTTCCAGTACTGCTTCTTCCAGAATGTCGTAAGATGACTCATGGATAGTTGCTTTGCCAAGGTCGAACAGGATCGGAGTTGATGGGTCGATCTCTGGCTGGCGTTTTGGCGGAGCTGGTTTTACTGTATCGTAAGGGCAACCTTGATTGCTGGCAGGGCCAGGTATAGTAGGACACTTATCATTCTTATCAGGGATACCATCACCATCGGTATCAGGGCAGCCGTGGAACTGGATAGGGCCCGGCTGGTAAACGCAGGAATCTTCTTTATCAGGGATACCATCGCCATCGCTATCAGGACAACCGTGGAACTGGGCAGTACCCGGTACGTCTACACAGGAATCCTGCGCATCAGGGATACCATCGCCATCGCTATCAGGGCAACCCTGGAATTGGGCAAGGCCAAATACGTAAGGACATTTGTCTTTCTTGTTAGGTATGCCATCACCATCGCTGTCTTTCGGACGGCCAAAGAAGAAGCGAACACCTATATTACCACCATAAGACATTGCATTGCTCGAAGAAACAGAATTGGTTACTGAGCTATAGCTGCCCACCTTATCAGTAAGCTTGTAGCCTGAAGGAACAGAATTCTCAAATGGCTGGAACAAATAGTAACCACCGATGTTAAGCGCCACGTTATCGCTCAGGAAGTAATTAAGAGAAGGCTGAACAAGGAAACCTACAGAACCTGCAAGGAAAGTGGTATTGCCGGTTTTGCTTTGTGGCGTTACCTGGTAGCCTACATTATGGCCGTGGGCGTATTCGTTTGCAAAGTAAGAAGCAAGGCCGTTGGTGTTATTACCTTCACCGGTCAGGAACTGTTGTTTAGTGATCAAGAAGTCTGTAGGATTAGGAATAACTCCATTATCATATACCGCTACACCGCCATTACCTGTACCCTTAGTATACTGGTAGATCGCTTCGTAATCAAACATAGCATTGGTATTGTACGATGTCTTTTCCTGTACATTGTACAGTATGCCCGCATCGGCGGTAAAGCCGAACCTGCGCGAGAAACGCACTTTATATTTCAACACCAATGGAATATTGAGGTTGTTGGTGGTGAGCGTTTCTTTGATGTCATGGTCGGCAGTAGTGATCTGCCTGAAAGTATTGCCATAGGCATCTGTAGACTGGTACTGCACCTGGAAGTTCTTCAGGGTTGCATCGCCGGTCTGGTACAGGTACATGAAACCAAGGCCGATACCGAAATGCGCTTTCTTACCAAAGAAATAGCCCAACTGCGCGTCTGCGCCATAAGACATACCGTTGCTGAATTTCAATGAGCCGGTATTGTTGTTGATACCATTGGTATAATTACTACTGGTATTTGCTACTTTATAATCGTTGGTCAGCGCACCACCCAGCAGGTTTACATCGATCACCCACCTCGAAAGGAGGCTATCGTGTTTGAACCACCTGCGCTCGTGCATACTGTTGTCCGATTGAGTTTTCCCATCGTGAGTTTGCGCGACGGCTGATAACGCTCCATTGGCTGCTATCAACAAGAAAAATATTCTTTTCATTTATGAGATTTTTAATGTTGAACAATTAATTTTTAATGAACCTTGTTGAAGTGACCTTCACACCTTCGCGGAAGCAATCGATGATATAACATCCTGCCGGAAGGCTGGTAACATTAAAGCTTGCTTTATTATTTACCACTGCTTTGGTGTCTACTTTCTGGCCCAGCATGTTGTACATTTCAACCTGCATGTTGCCACCCACTGTAGTATTGATCTCTACATTCACCACATCATTGGCAGGGTTAGGGAACACCTTTACATCAGTAGCGCCGTTCACATCAGTAACTGCTGCAGGGGCGTTGTAATATGCCTTCTGTGTGCAATCGCCGGTGGTAACCATTACCCAATAGTTATACAGGTTGAAGTCAGGGTTGCTGTTGTTATAGTCCTGGTTTATTTCACCTGTAAGGGTTGTTGGTTGCAGGGTGATGGCATTATCATAACCCCACTGGTAAGAAGAGTTCTCATTGAGCAGGCAGATAAACTGGCCGTTCACATAAATAACACCCGGGGCAGCAACTGACGCACCGCTGGTGATCGTTTCGGAATAAGAACCATTAGCAATGCAACCATCATAACCTGCGTAGTTGCTTTGAACGGTTACCGTTGCTGTGCCCGGTGTCATGAAGTCCACGAGTGCATACTGGCCGTTGTTACCTTCCTGGTATACGGTACCGTTAGTTGCTGTCCAATGATAATCAATACCCGGAGCAGGAGACGCAATACCGAAAGTCTGGTACATAGTGCCCGAGCAAAGTGTGGAGGTCAGCGGATGAGTAACAATTGTTGCATCGCCCGGTGTAGGGTTAACTGCAACCCTTAATGATTGCGTATACAGATTTGTGCATGCGCCTATACCCAACCTGTAGTAATAAGTAACATAAATAGGGGCAGATGTGCTGTTAGTCAATGTTTCGTGGATAATACCTGCGCCTGCAGATGCAAAACCGGTGTTAGGAGTTATGCCTGCTACTAAAGGACGGTCCCATGCGAATGTAGCGCCTAATGTATAGCTGGTAGGTGTGTAGGTATAAGGATAGTTGCTACATACCACACCTGTCATTGCGCTGGTCAACTTTGGTGTAGGGTTAACTACAACACTCACTGCCTGTGAATCAGAGCATGCGCCGTAGCCCAACGTGTACATATAGGTTACCACAACAGTACCGTTCGTGCTGTTGATCAGTTCCTGCATTGGGTTACCTGTACCAGACTGCTGTAAGGAGTAGATGCCCGGCACATAAGGCTGAAACCAGTTGAAGGTAACACCTGTCGTTGCGCTGGTTGGTGTATAGTTAAATACAGTGCTGTCACATATTGTAGGAGGAGTGAGTGAGCTGGACAACAGTAATGTAGGATTAACTGTTATGTTCACTATCTGAGTATCAGGGCAACCGTTAGCAGACAAAGAGAATACATACGGAGCTACAACAGGGTTGGATGTAGTGTTAGTCAATGTTTCTGTAAGATTGCCTACACCTGGTATTATAGGAGTACTAATGCCGGATACTGTATCACGGATCCAGGTAAAGGTAGTACCCATAGTATTGCTCGTTGCTATGTAAGATTCCATAGTATTGTTACAAACAGAAGCTGCAAGCGCGCTGCTCAACTTTGGTGTCGGATTGATGGTAGTCATTACCGATTGCGTGTTGGAGCATATAGTACCTGTTAGGTTCAGCGTATAGATGTAGGTAACAACTACTCCGCTATCAGTTGTATTATGCAAAGAGTCAAGGATATCGCCCGCAGTTGGACCACCAATACCATTACTGATACCAGCAACAACCGGTCTTGTCCATGAAAGTGTAACGGGGATTGCTGTTGTAGAAGTAGTAGCAGCATAAGCGATCGGTGCGTTATCACAAACAGGCGCAAATGTCAAGCCGCTGTTCAGCACTGGTGAAGGATTTACTGTTACTGTTACTGTCTGCATATTCGGGCAACCTGTTGTTGTTCCTGCAAGCGTAAGTGTGTACATGTAGTTCACAACTACAGGAGCAGCAGTAGTGTCGTTCAGCGTTTCATTAATATTCCCCGGAAGAGATTCACCTGCATTTGATATACCGTACTGCGTAGCACGCGTCCAGTTAAAATTAACAGCAGGAGAAGTTACCGCCGAAGTAGCAGTATAGTGCAGTAAAGAGTTATCACAAACTGCTGCAGTGAGCGGTCCATTCAATGTTGGTTGCGGATACACATTTACCAATATATTGGTAGTGTCATTAAAGCATTGATTGGCCGAAAGTTGATAATTGTACGTTACTGTTTGAGTAGTGTTGGTGCTGTTTACCAAATATTCATCAGGGCTATTAACACCACTTCCGGATGTATTGCCGGTCACACCAACAGGTAGCGAATGGAACCAGGTAAATGTAGTACCTGTAACGCCACTAGTAGGCCCATAACGAAACTCTGTACTATCACAAATATAATTGGTTGTGAGCGGGCTTGTTAAGGTCGGAGTTGGCTTTACAACGATAGGGAACGCATTTGTAGCGCCTGCGCATCCTGCAGCTATTGGCGTAACGATTATGTTACCAGTAAAAAACACATTTGAAGTGTCTGTAGCTACGAAAGGTAATATATTACCTGTACCACTCGTTGCCAGCCCTATAGTCGAGTTGCTATTGGTCCATGTGTAAGTTGTACCGGCAATAGAACTGTTGAAATCTATTTCTGAATTCAAAACTCCATTGCATATTGAATCAGCGGGTGTCGGGTCAATCACAGGAAGCGGGTTGATCTGTATCTGTATATTATATTGCTGGCTTTGACAGGTTGGGTTGCTTACGCTCAAAAATGCGTTATAAGTAGCAGGCGCTGCCGTGGCAGGTACTGCAATATTAATTGGTGAAGTTGGGAATGCTGTTGCAGGCACATTTACAAAGCCCGCAGCAAGCGCAGTAGCATCAAAAGTAATAGTGTAGGTAGCAGGTACTATATAATTAAATGATACAGCGCCATTGCCTATGCTGTTGTAGCCGGGTGTATTGGTAACACCTGTAGTGTACACGCTGCTGGCAAAAGATGAGCCGCCGCCGCCGCCGGTCCATACGCCGCCGCCGCCGCCATAGTAGCCACCGCCACCGCCGCCTGATATACCACTTGGGCTGCCATTGCCACCTACAGCTGAAACACCGGGAGAACCCGCAGTCCATGTTGGAGGATAGATAGCACCTGCGCCACCATTAAGTTGTGTACCGCCGGCTGCATGTGAGCCATATACGTTGTTACCGCTTGCCTGGCCGATGAGGCCACCACCGTCTCCGCCTGCAGTAGGCCCAGGGGTATCCCAGCCATTGCCACCGCCGCCACCGGCTACGATCACACGGTTAGAAAGTGCGCTGCCGCCAAGACGAACATCAGATGCACCGCCGCCACCGCCGCCGCTGCCATAGAAATAATAATTAGCATTGCCACCACCGTTAAAGCCGCCTGTGCCACCGGATACTGTTCCGTTGCCGCCTGCGCCACCTACGTTCACATACATGGTAGCGCCAGGGGTTACATTTATTGTACCCTGTATACGGCCGCCGTTGCCGGGGTTTGGCGCGCCGCTGTAATCATCGGAGCCGCCAGTAGCGCCCTGCACATCAAATGCCATGGAGGTAACGCCGGGAGGCACGGTCCATGTCTGTGTGCTGTTGGTGAAAGGAAATGTTTGTGAGGTGGGGCCGAGATTGCTTTCGGCAGAGTAATTCAATGTTGCGTTTGTAGCGCCTGAGCAAACCACGATCGGCCCTGTTGGGAAAGTGATCGTAGGCAATGCGCTTACTGCCACATTGATGGTATCTATTGCAGTACCGCCATTGCCATCGCTAACGATAACCGTAAACTGGTCAGCGCCACTATATCCCGAATTAGGGGTATAGGTAACTGAGGTAGATGGGCCAACCGGGCCGCCGGTAGCAATCGCAACAGTATTAAAACCGGAGAGCGAACCATGTGCCGGCGAAACGCCTACGCTCCATGTTTCCACATCTCCTGCATCAGGATCATTGACTGTTAACAAACTGGTAAAGTCTCCACTTACAGCATTCTGGCATATAGAGTATATCTGGGTAGATGGCCCTGTATATGTCGGTGGAGTGTTTGTAGCCTTACTAACAAGTGGCATGCTCAATAACAACATACCTGCAAAGAAAAAGCCCCGCGTAAAACGGCTCCTTTTTGCATTTTTGTTAGTATTTGTCGGTTGAGTGTAAAGTTTTCCTGATCCCATATCAATATAGATTTATGAAATAATGCCGAAAAATAGTAAAAAAACAATCAACAACATATAGTTTGCCCTATTTTTTTTAAAAAAATCCCTTTTTCTTTTCCTCAGCACCTCCTCAGAAATGCATTTTCGATGGCTGAAAGGCAATACCAGTATGTGATTTACCAAATCTAACTCTTTGCCTGATTTTAAATTACCATATCATTACTTTTGCCCACAGCCTACGCTTTTGTTAAAAAAACAGCGAAATAAACCCTAGTTTGTAATTTTCACGTTTTGTCTATCCACAGAATTTATTTTCGGGGCTTTTTTGCTTTGTGTTTCTTTTCCCCTACTTTTGCACCCCGGCAAGTCTTATACGGCCAGCTCCTGCTGAATCCCCCAGGACAGGAATGTAGCAAGGGCGGGCGGTTGTAGCGGTGCGATGTGAGTAACTTGCCGGGTTTTTATTTTTTTTATTCCTTCCTGTTTTTATCTCCTTCTATTATTGATCAAGGCTTTTATGGCGAAAAGTTTTAACTAACTTTACGCCCTAAATCGTTTTTTGATGAAATTCTTTATTGATACAGCCAACCTGGCGCAGATAAAAGAGGCCAATGACCTCGGCATACTGGATGGCGTTACTACCAATCCCACGTTAATGGCCAAGGAAGGCATCAAGGGCTATGAGGCTGTAACCAGGCACTACAAAGACATTTGCGAACTTGTTGATGGCCCCGTGAGCGCGGAAGTACTGGGCACTTCGTTTGAAGGCATCATTGAAGAAGGCAAAAAACTTGCCGCCCTGCATAAGAACATTATCGTGAAGGTGCCGATGATCAAAGACGGCATCAAAGCCATCAAATGGTTTACGGATAATGGCATTCAAACCAACTGCACACTGGTGTTCTCGGCAGGCCAGGCCATACTTGCAGCCAAGGCCGGCGCTACTTATGTATCGCCTTTCATAGGCCGCATAGACGATAGTAGCTGGGATGGTGTGCAACTCATAGAGCAGATCGTAAACATCTACAACTCACAAGGATTTATGACAGAAGTGCTTGCCGCTTCTATCCGCAGCCCTTTACATATCGTACGCTGCGCAGAAGCAGGCGCCGATGTATGCACCTGCCCGCTTTCCTCTATATTAGGCCTCCTGAAGCATCCGTTAACTGATCTCGGTTTAGAGCAATTCCTTAAGGATGCGCAGGCCATGCAATAAACAAACCAGCTTTCAAAAATCCGGCTCAGGCGAGCCGGATTTTTTTTTTGCACTTTTTTAGCAATACGATTCCGTTACTTTGTGGCTGCAACCAACCACCCATGAAACGCAGCTTCCTCCTTGTAGTACTTTTAGCCTGCATCTCCGTAGTATCCGGCTATCTCATGTCGAAAGCCTCGTGGATAGGGCGCGTTGGCATGACCCTCTTTTACCGCGAATACAACCTGCTGAAAATATGGTGGCAGGGCGCTATAGCTGTGTTCCTGTTTTTTATGCTGCTATATGCGCTGCATTCTTTCCTGCAAAAAAGATCGGGCGCTGCGACTGCACGCTTCATTCATTTAATCTTGTTGCTCGCAGCAGCAGCGGGCTTATACCTGACCTACGACGACTTCACTACAGACTTCTCTCATGGCCTGCTGGGCAGAAGATTTCATTACGGATTTTACCTGGTGTGGGTTGGCTGGATATTGATCTGCCTGTTCTTCCTATTCAAAAGAAAGACACAGAAAACAGTTATTACAGATCAAGATAAAACCGGAAAAGCAATTGTATAAATTCAGCAGTGTATTGTTGGGCTTCACCCTTTATTACCAGTTGCTCTTTTATCACTTCGGCGGCGGCCAATTTGCTGAATAACCCTACTACCCTCTTTACCGCCGCACCCTGCCTGTGGCTTACTGATAAACTACCACACTCCTGCCAGCCCTGCGACAGCTGCATCTCCTTCCACAATTGATACTCTGCGTATGGCAACAATACGGAATAGTAGCCATCGTCATGGAGTAGCTTGCTTATTGCACGTTGCAACTCTTCGTAAGGCAATGCCTGTGTGTGGCGTGCGGCATTGATACTGCTCTTATCACTCAGCAGGCTGTTATTAAAGAATGGAGGGTTGGTAATGATCAGGTCGTATTTATGTGCGGGCGTAAAACTGCGAATATCCCCTTCATGAATATGGATACGTTCTTCCCATGGCGAGGCGCTGATATTCTCTGCGGCCTGTGTTGCAGCATCCACGTCTATCTCTATTGCGTCTATAGCAATATCAACATTGCGCTGCGCCAGCATGAGCGATAGCAAACCCGTACCTGCGCCAATATCCAATACTTTGTTTACGTTTTGGTTTATCGGTGTCCAGGCACCTTGTATGCAGGCATCTGTAGTCACCTTCATAGCGCACCGCTCCTGCGCTATCCTGAATTGCTTGAACTGAAAGTAAGGATTCCTCATTACCACGCCGCCCTTGCGCTCGGGATAACGGACATATCCGCAAACGAGCCATTGAGGAATTTATAGTAGCCGGTAATACCAATCATAGCCGCATTATCGGTGCAGTATTCAAAGCGGGGTATGTATACCTTCCAACCCAGTTCCTCGCCCGTTTCGGTAAGCGCCTTGCGCAGGCCGCTGTTCGCCGATACCCCGCCTGCTATGCCTATGTGTTTTATGCCCATGTCTTTGGCCGCTTTGCGCAGCTTGGTCATCAGTGTATTCACTATAGTGTATTGCACCGATGCGCAAATATCATGGAGGTTCTTTTCTACAAACTCACTATCCAACTTTTTCTGCGCCTGTAAGAAATACAGCACCGATGTTTTTACACCACTGAAACTGAAGGTATATTCCTTCATTTCGCTCATCGGGAATTTGAACTTTTTAGGGTCGCCAAGCGCTGCATACTTATCTATGAGCGGCCCGCCCGGATAAGGCAAGCCCAGCATCTTGGCTACTTTATCAAATGCCTCGCCTGCGGCATCATCTATGGTCTCGCCCAGCATTTCCATATCCAGGTAGCTGCGGCACAGCACTATCTGTGTATGCCCGCCTGATACCGTGAGGCAAAGGAACGGAAACTCAGGACTCTGTTCTATAAAGTGCGCCAGCACATGTGCCTGCATATGGTGTACGGCTATCAGCGGCACATTCATGGCCTGCGCATAGGACTTTGCAAAACAAGCCCCTACCAGCAACGAGCCTATAAGGCCCGGCGCCTGTGTAAATGCCACTGCGGTGATATCTTTATTCCTCATACCGGCATCCAGCATGGCCGCAGTTACTACGGGTATTATGTTTTGCATGTGCGCGCGCGATGCCAGCTCAGGCACCACGCCACCAAAGCGCTCATGCACTTTTTGCGTGGCTATATGGTTGCTCAGCACTTTGCCGTTTTGTATCACCGCCGCGCTTGTTTCGTCGCAGGATGATTCTATGGCCAGTATGTTTATTGTATCAGCAGGCATGATCATTCAAAATTAAATAACACAATCGGTTATACATCTCCCATAATAAAGCAACGCTCCGAACTATGCAGCCCGGAGCGTTATCTTGTATGCCGTAACGGATATTACTTGATACCCAGGTGCGCCTTTACCAATGGCAAGATGTTATCACCTTCTTTGCCGAAGAGCAACATGCCCTGGCTCTGGTCAAATATATAGTCGTAGCTTTTTTCCTTAGCCACAAATTTTATAGCCTTGTCTGCCTTATCGAGTATAGGCGAATAAGCATCCTGCTTTTTAGTTTGCAATTTTTCCTGGGCACTTTCCTGTATGCTCTGTATGCGGTTCTGGAGGTCTTGTATCTCCTTCATGCGTACTTCCTTCATGGCATCAGTCATGGTCTTTTCTTTTGCCTGGTAGTCCTGCCCCTTGGTCTGGTAGTCCTTCATCATGATGTCTATCTGATCCTGGAACGACCTCGCGTATTTGGCTACGTCGCTATCGGCTTTCGCTTTTTCAGGCATTGCCTGCAACAGTTCTGCTGAATTGATCCAGCCAAGTTTTAGTGCAGTTTGTGCGGATACTACGTTGCCCAAAAGCAATCCGAAAGCAAGAAATAATACTACCTTTTTCATTACAGTTTATGTGTTTTGTTTTTAGATGTGCAAAGTAAATGCCATTATTTGTTTATTCCAAGAATTTTTAAAACATCATCGCTATGGTCCAGCTTGGGGTCTGCGTAAAACACGGTAACACCACCGGCTTTATCAAACACCATATCGTATCCTTTTGATGACGCCATTTTCTGCACTGCATTGTACAGGCGGTCCTGCACCGGCTTGATGAACTCCTGCCTCTTCTTGAACAGGTCGCCCTCATAACCGAAACGCTGCTTCTGCAGGTCTTTAGCTGCCTTTTCTTTAGCCACTATCTCATCTTCACGTTTCTTGCGTAGATCGTCCGACAGCATAGGCTTTTCAGCCTGGTAGCTTTTGTACATCTTCTCTACATCGGCCATCTTTTTGTCTATCTCGTCCTGCCACGTTTTAGAGATATTATCCAGCTTGCCTTGCGCGTCTTTGTAGTCGCTCATTTTATCCAGCAGGTACTTGGAATCTATGAAACAGTAGTGCTGCTGCGCGCTGGCAGCCGTAGAAATACCGATCAATAACAGGAGGCCAAAAATTGCTTTTTTCATATAGCGGGGTTTAAATGATAGTGCCGATAAAGTTATGCTTACTATTCAGGTTCGAAGCCCAACATAAAGTTAAATTTAGAAATATCTTTTAACCCGGTCGTTCCGGTCGATGGGTCGTAACGGTCTATACCTATACCATAATCAAGCCCCAGCAGCCCGAACATAGGCAGGAAGATACGGATACCCACACCCACGTCGCGGTTCAGCTTGGTAGGGTTGTATTCCGAGAAGTTATCCCACGCATTAGCTGCATCCACAAACATAAGGCCGTAGATAGTGGCCGTAGGTGCCAGGGAGAATGGATAACGAAGCTCGGCGGTGTACTTGTTATAGATGGTAGCATCGGGCGCATACACCTCGTAACCACGCTGTGATATGATGTCTTTACCGATGAAGTAAGAGTAGCCTGAAAGTCCATCGCCACCCAACTGGAAACGCTCGAACGGAGAGAACCCTATGCCCTGGTTGAAATAACCGAGGAAGCCGTATTTAGATACCAGCCTCAGCACGAGGTTGCCATATATCTTCTGGTAAAAATCAGCCACGAATTTGTACTTGTGGTACTCTATCCATTTGTACTTCTGCTGCGCAGATTCATTAGTGTAGTCCTGGCCGGAGAAGGCGCTGTATGGAGGCGTAACCTGGAAGGTGAAGGATATGTTAGACCCGCTTCTTGGGTACAGTGGCTTGTCAATGGAATTCCTGGAGATAACAAATTTAAAGTGGAGGTCGTTGCTATAGCCTTGCGTGAAATTCGGCACAAGAGCGTAGTCCTGGAGTTTGTAGTTATTGTAGAAAATACCGTAGTTGAACACAAAGAAGTTATCGGGCCAGTTGAGGCGCTTGCCCATAGACAGGCCGCCACCTGCGAGGCGCAGGTAAGACAGGTTAGGGTCTGTACCCACTGCGGCTGCCGAGTACTTACTGTACACAATATTTGCGGTCAGCGCGTTCGGCCTGTGGCCACCGAGCCATGGCTCGGTAAAGGAGGTGCTTAATGAGTTGTAGTATGCACCATTTGAAGCATAGCTCACCGAGAATTTCTGCCCGTCGCCCACCGGCAATGGATCCCAAAATTTGGGTTTGAAGATATTCCTGATGGAGAAGTTGTTGAAGGTGATACCTATGTTGCCATAGAAGTTAACGCCGCCACCAAAGCCGGCAGAAAGCTGCAACTGGTCGCTCGATTTTTCGACCACGGTATAGTCTATATCCACCGTACCATCTTCGGGGTGCGGTTTAGGCTGGATGCCAATCTTTTCCTGGTCGAAGAAGCCGAGGCCGGCGATCATACGCTGCGAATTGATCAGATCGGCACGGCTGAATTTATTGCCGGGCAATGTGCGCAGCTCCCTGCGTATCACATGCTCATTGGTACGGTCGTTGCCGGATATGCTAATATCGCGTATCGTAGCCTGCGAGCCTTCAGTTATGCGCATCTCGTAGTTGATGGTATCCCCTACTATTGATATTTCCACAGGGTCTATGTTGAAGAAGAGGTAGCCGTCATCCATATACAGGCTGCTCACATCCTCGCCGCCACCATCGGGGCTCAGCTGGCGACCTATGCGGGTTTCCAGCAGCTGCTGGTTATATACATCACCTTTCTTTATGGCCAGTGTGTGGGCAAGCACATCGGTAGTGTATTTCGTATTACCCTTCCAACTGATGTCGCCGAAGTAATATTTATGCCCTTCCTTTACCCGTATGTCTATGTTGATGTTGCCGTTCTTCACCGCGTACTCTGTATCCGACACAACTGACGCATCGCGATAGCCGAGCGTATTGTAATACGCCACCAGCGACAGCTTATCTTCATCAAACTTCGCCTGGTTGAATTTGGAAGAAGCAAATAATTTGAACCTTAAATAAGGGTCAAGGGCATCCAGTGTTTTTGTAGGCGAAAGGAAGCCGTAATTTTCGATATACTTCTTGAATGAACGCTTGGGGGCATTGTACACGCTCACCTCATTTTTGTGCAGCGTGAAGCGGCTCATTTCCTTGGTCGATTTCAATGTCCTGATGAGGCGGGTATCGGTAGTATGCTCCTGCCCTACTATATTGATGTCGTTGATATGGGTTTTAGCCCCCTTGTTCACCACGAAGGTGAGGAACACTTTATTCACTGAACCTGTATCGCTCCTTTCCACCACCGTCACCTGTGTGCGGCCATATCCCTTATCTGTATAGAACTTCTTTATGCGTACTATCGCATCCTTCTTGGTGGCATCAGTTACTACCTTGTTGGATACGAGGGTAAGCTTGCCTTTTAATTCTTTTGCTTCGGCAGGCTTTATGTTCCTGAAATTATAACCGCTGAGGCGGGGACGTTCTTCTACAGCTATGTTGATGAATACCTTATCTTCTATGTACTTGGTGATGGTGATATCTACGTTAGAGAACAGCTCCTGTTTCCAAAGCGCTTTAATAGCCTTTGCTATATGCTCATCATTCGGCAGAAACACCTTTTGGCCCACTACCAGGTTGGTAACAGCTATCAGCAGGTCCTGGTCGAGGTATTTGGCGCCGGATACCGTGATACCCGCCAGCTCGTACTCCTTAGGCTTATTGAGGTCGATGCCGCCGCCCTGCGACTGCATCATTTTATTAAGGCCGTTGTTCGACCCTCCTATCTGCGCGTGAACGCAGGTGATGCTGAACATGCAAAAAACTAAAAAAATATACCTCGTAAGTCCTTTATACATGCTCTGGGGTGTTCGTTTGTATTTGTTCACTTGTTTTGCCAAATCGGCGCTCGCGCTGCTGGTAATTCAGCAATGCCTCGTATAGGTTCTGCTTGCGAAAGTCGGGCCAATGCACGGGTGCAAAGTAAAGCTCTGCATACGCCAACTGATAGAGGAGAAAGTTACTGATCCTGTATTCCCCGCTGGTCCTGATCATCAGTTCCGGGTCAGGGAATTTAGCAGTATTGAGGTTAGCCTCAAATACGGTACAGTTCACGTCTTCGGCCTTCAATTCTCCATTCTGCACCTGGTCTGCTATCTTCTTTGCCGCCCCTACTATCTCATTCCGGGAACTGTAACTGAGCGCCAGTATGAGGTTAAGCCCTGTATTGGCAGCCGTCATATCTATCGCTTCGTTCAGCTCCTTCCGGCAAATGGCCGGCAGGCTCTCAAAATCACCTATGATGTGCATCCGCACATTATTCTTCTTCAGCTCTTCTACTTCCTTTCGTATGGTGTTCACCAACAATTCCATCAGGGCATCCACCTCCGCCTTGGGGCGGTTCCAGTTCTCTGCCGAGAAGGCGTAAAGGGTAAGGTATTGTATGCCTACCTCTGCACTCGCGTTCACTATTTCGCGCACACTGATCACGCCCTCATGGTGGCCGTAAACGCGGTCTTCACCACGTTCCTTGGCCCAACGCCCATTGCCATCCATAATTATGGCTATATGCTTTGGCAGCTTACCGCGGTCAATTGATTGCAAGAGGTCCATCAAATTACTTTACGAAAAGTGTGCGAAGGTACAAAAATAGGCTGTAGCTAATGGTAACAAAATATACTCATACAGTTTAACTCGATTTTAACTGCTGTATTAGTTATTTTTATTACGCATCAAAAACTCCCTTCGTATTGGATATTATCAGAGGCTCTTAGTTTAATGCGCGTGGAATTACTGAATGTCCCACGCGGAAATAAAAAAAAATGTGGATAACTAATATTATGCTTTTATGCACTTATCAGGATGGTAAAGGATCTCCTTTGTATATTATTTTTCAGATGTCCCTTTGCGTGTCCCATTTTGTTTTAAATTCCAAAGTTGAAATTCCAAATTCCAGCGGTGGAGAAATTTAAACGCAAAGTCGCAAAGGTTCCGCCAAGTTCGCAAAGATGAGGGAAACTGTCTTTGATGGCGCAAAGGTCGGAAAGAAATCGATGCGACACAAGACGAAAAATCTATACGGGTATTGGTTGGAACTATGAAAAGGATGATGAAGGTGAAGGACTATGAATGGATTGATGGGGAGATATGATGATTTCAGTACTGCAAACTACATTTTTCTAATTATTTGTATATTTGTAGCGTTATGGTACTCACGTTAGACATACAAAAAAAGGCTGAACCAATCATCCGACAAACAAATAAGGGACTTGGGATCGGAAAGGCCGGTATCTCACCACATCTTAGTGAAGATATCAGTGACCTTATTTTGACCATTGAGGGCTTTGATAACCACATTTCTGCATTGAGTAAGCAGGCTATAAAAGACCTGCTCGATGAAACCAATAAAGTGATCACTATTTTTGTAGGGGTTGATGAGCAGGCAGCAGCAAATAGCACCGCAGACAAAGAAGTGCTGGAAAGATTTCAGTATGCGCTCAAAGCATTGTATAAATTAAAGTCGCTGCTGCATCTTGCATACACACGGGATGTAACTCCTGAAAAAACGCCTGCCAGTATAAAGGACGGACTTGCTGCCGTATCGCGCGCTGCTGTTTTGCATCATCTATCAAAGCACACACACTAATGCCGTATCAGCGGGGAGATATTATTGAAGTGAATTTGGGTATGCCTCCGGGCGGCAAGGTAATG
>Ga0316218_1000859_pt1 | contig 37946 bp, 31 predicted proteins | sample TBH18003metaG_FD_203634 | JGI IMG/M metagenome (GOLD analysis project Ga0316218, IMG submission 203634) | Freshwater microbial communities from Trout Bog Lake, Wisconsin, USA - TBH18003 | ecosystem: Environmental > Aquatic > Freshwater > Lake > Hypolimnion/Profundal zone | place: USA: Wisconsin...
ATATTTTTCTTTCACTACTCCTTTACCCCAAGTAATAATTTCTTCAATACTTGCATTGTCTTTTCCTTCTTTGCTGGCTTCAATTCTTCCGTAACGTTCAATAGCTGCGCCATAATCCAAATACACAGCTTGTTTAGAAGTGCCTACACCATAACCTGCATCACATCTTTCTTTTGCAGCTCGGGATGCCACATCACGAGGGACTAAATTTCCAAATGCAGGGTATCTTCTTTCTAAATAATAATCTCTTTCTTCTTCAGGTATTTCGCTGGCTTTGCGGTTATCTCCTTGTTTTTTAGGAACCCAAATCCTTCCATCATTTCTTAAACTTTCACTCATCAAGGTTAATTTACTTTGATGATCGCCACTTACTGGAATACAGGTAGGATGTATTTGTGTGAAACAAGGATTGGCAAATGCTGCGCCTTTTTTATGTGCTTTCCATGCAGCCGTAACATTACTGCCCATGGCATTGGTTGATAAATAAAATACATTGCCATAACCCCCGCTGCATAATAAAACAGCATGACCGAAATGGCGTTCTAATTTCCCGCTAACCAAATCTTTTGCAATGATGCCACGTGCTTTGCCATCAACCATTACCACTTCCAACATTTCATGGCGAGCATACATTTTTACATTACCTAATGCTACTTGTCTTTCTAAAGCTTGGTAAGCTCCGATTAATAATTGCTGGCCTGTTTGCCCTGCAGCATAAAAGGTTCTTTGAACTTGTGTGCCACCAAAAGATCGATTACTTAATAAGCCACCATATTCTCGTGCAAATGGAACACCTTGGGCAACACATTGATCAATAATATTTGCACTCACTTCCGCTAAACGATGCACATTGGCTTCTCTTGCACGATAATCTCCTCCTTTAATGGTATCATAAAATAAACGAAAAACACTATCTCCATCATTCTGATAATTCTTTGCAGCATTAATACCTCCTTGTGCTGCAATACTATGTGCACGCCTTGGAGAATCTTGAAAACAAAATGCTTTTACTTTATAGCCCAATTCGCCCAAACTCGCAGCTGCACTGGCTCCTGCCAATCCGGTACCTACTATAATCACTTCTAATTTTCTTTTATTGGCAGGATTCACCAATTTACAATGGCCTTTATAATCTGTCCATTTATCATCTAAAGGTCCTGCGGGAATTTTTGCATCTAACATTGTATTCAATTAAGAATGAAAAATTAATAATTTAGAATTTTATCCATTTGCACATTAACTGAGCCATCCGAAATGAAAACTCAATGGCATCATTGCAAATGCCAGACAAACCACTATAGAAAATACAAATCCGATTGCGGAAAGCATTTGATGGTACTTTTTATTATTCACGCCAAACGTTTTAAAGGCGCTTTGAAAGCCATGAGCTAAATGAAAGCCCAATGCACCACATCCTAAAACATAAATTAATATGGTTATGATTGTTGCACCATCATGTCCTGAGAAAGTTGTTCTCATTCTTTCATACAAATCTATTTCATTTCCCAAACTCAATCCCTGTTGTGAGCGATTGGGTAGCCAGAAATGCGATAAATGGGTAATTAAGAATATCAAGATCAATGTTCCCAAAATAGCCATGCTACGACTATACCACTTGCTTCCATCTTTATAGCTAACGGCATAAGTAACAGTTCTTGCTTTTCTGTTTTGAAGCGTAAGCATATAACCTTGAATGATGTGTAATAACAAACCAATAAACAATCCTACTTCCAAAATTCGGGGAACAAGATTTGCTCCCATAAAATGAGCTCCTTTATTAAACATTTCGCCTCCATCATTTGCCCAAATGCAAGCATTCAAAGAAACATGCACTATTAAAAATAAAATAAGGAAAATGCCTGTTAAACCCATTACTAATTTTTTACCAACCGATGAGGTAAACATTTGCTTCCAAGTCATATAGCGAAATTGAGTTTGAAAATTTTTGCAAAAATACTACACGAATGCATGTCATTAACTTTTTAAAAATCTTTTTTACGAGAACGTTGTCATAAAAACAAAGAAATCTTATTTTTTGTTGGCTGTTCATCCTTTATTTATTCATTAAATCGCCGCATTTAAACCTTTTGCATAAAAAAGATGGTTTCAAATAAGAAGTCATTTACATTTGATGCCATGTTTAAGTTGCTTAGTATTTTATGGAACAGTTTTAGAATGGCACTTCAGGAATTGCGCGTGAATAAGCTGCGTACATTCCTATCTCTTTTTGGTATTACAATTGGTATTTTCTGCATTATAGGTGTACTGTCAACGGTAGATAGTTTGCAAAGAAAAATTAAAAGTGACCTTAACTCTTTTGGCTCAAAAGTCATTTACATAGACAAATGGGATTATTCAGATGGCAATAACGGAAGTTACCCATGGTGGAAATATGTAAAGCGACCTTCCAATAAATATTCAGATGCAATGTTTTTAAAAACAAGGACTACTTTGGCTTCCAATGTTTCTTACTTTTTGCAAGCAAGTAATGTGAATGTTAATTATGACGATGCTACTTTAAGCGGTGTAAATTTATATGGTGTGTCTGAAGATTATGACAGAATTCAGGATTTTAAAATTATTGAAGGCAGATATATTAGTGAAGCAGAATTTCAAAGAGGTACACCTTCTTGTGTAATTGGTTACACCAATGCTGAGAACTTGTTTGGTAAAGCTGAGAAGGCCGTAGGAAAAGAGATTACCATAAAAGGAAAGAAATTGATTATTACCGGATTGATTGAAAAACAAGGAACCAATTTTGGCCCTGCCGGTTTTGATGCATGCATTATTGTGCCTTATCGCTTTTTTGTAACGTTATACGATCCAAAGAATGTAAATCAAAATTTAATTATTGTACAGGCAAAAGAAAATATTACAATTCCTCAATTGCAAGATGAATTAAGAGGGAATATGCGGCAGTTGCACAGATTAAGTCCTTACGATCAGGATAATTTTGCATTGAATGATATCAATAAATTGATTGGGGATAATGTAGGTTCTCTTATTGGCGGATTAAATATTGCTGGATGGGCGATTGCGGGATTGAGTTTATTGGTGGGCGCATTCGGTGTTGCTAATATTATGTTTGTAACTGTGAGAGAAAGAACCAGCCAGATAGGATTGAAAAAAGCCATTGGTGCCAAAAGCAAAACCATCTTAACTGAATTTTTATTGGAAAGTGCATTCTTATGTGTAATAGGTGGATTAATAGGCTTGTTATTGGTTTGGATTTTAGCATTGATACTGAGTAGTGTTCTTCCTTTTCCAATTGTCATTGCTACCAATATTATTATATTAGCTTTAAGTATTTGTATCGGATTAGGAATTTTATCCGGTATAATCCCTGCTTCTATTGCTGCAAGAATGAATCCTGTTGTGGCAATAAGAACCAAATAAAAATGTTAGATTTGAAATGATAAATGTTGAATTAGATTTGCACTTAATTTAACATTTAAAATTAAACATTGAGTATCACAATTCTTGCAATCGAATCTTCTTGTGATGAAACTTCTGCATCCGTTTGTATTGATGGAAAGATCATGTCTAATTTTATTGCCAATCAAAAAGTACATGAACAATATGGTGGCGTGGTTCCTGAATTGGCAAGCAGAGCACATATGCAAAATATTGTTCCGGTAGTTACTGCAGCACTGTCATCTGCAGACTGTAATCTGTCATCAGTTTCAGCCATTGCATTTACACAAGCACCTGGTTTAATTGGGAGTTTATTAGTGGGCACCCAATTTGCCAAATCATTATCACTTGCATTAAATAAACCACTTATTGCAGTACATCATATGCAGGCACATGTATTTGCGAATTTGATTGAGGAGAACAATAGGCCTGAATTTCCTTTTTTATGTTTAACTGTTAGTGGCGGTCATACACAAATCGTTGTTGCAAACGCTCCGTTAGATTTAAAAGTTATTGGTGAAACCATTGATGATGCCGCAGGAGAAGCATTTGATAAAACAGCAAAGCTATTGGGATTGCCTTATCCGGGCGGTCCATTGATAGATAAATACGCACAAACAGGCAATCCGCTTGCCTTTAAATTTGCCGAACCGCAAATTCCTGAATTGAATTTTTCTTTTAGTGGTTTAAAAACTTCTGTATTATACTTTTTGCAAAAGCAATCACCCGAATTCATTCAAAGTAATTTGAATGATCTTTGCGCCTCTGTTCAACATACCATCATTTCTATCTTAATTAAAAAATTACAAAAAGCAGTCAAGCAAACAGGCATAAAAAATGTTTGCATTGCAGGCGGCGTGAGTGCTAACAGCGGTTTGCGTAAAACGTTAACAGAAACAGGAGCGCAACTGGGATGGAAAACTTATATTCCAAAATTCGAATATTGTACCGATAATGCAGCCATGATTGCTATTACAGCTTACTATAAATTTTTAGCAAATGATTTTGTTGAATTAGATATTAGCCCAAATGCAAGAGCCGAATGGTAATGAATATAATGTGTTTAACTAAATAAAAGCGATTGTATATGTTGCAACATATCCTTTTATTACATCTCCAGTAACTGACATCATTAAAGTATTATAACTTTTATGATCACCTCTCAATTCAATATCTTGTTCAACTGTTATCGGATTTTGCCCCTTTGTGTAAAGTGGTGTAGCAAACACTTCTTCTTCAATATGTTTAGGTATAAAAAAATTAGTAGTTTGTTTAATTGCATCACCTACTCTCAGTTTTCCATGAATATGTGTTAATCTCCCGTCATACCATCCGGGGAAAATAGTTTGAAAAGTGCATTTGCCATTAATATCAGTTGTCTGATATCCCCTCAACCATTTTTGTCCTTTTGTGTTTTGCTGATTCTCATCACTATACAAACCATTTTTATCGCAATGCCAAATATCAATTACTGCTCCCTGAATGGGATTGCAATGAACATCTTCGACTTTGAAAATAAGTGTTAATGGAATACCTGTTTTCATTTCTGCAATATTGCTTCTGTTTAATTTTTCGTTTACATAAAACGGACCTTCATTAACTGGTGGGGTGATTGGATCATCACAATCTGTTTCTTTTATATTTAAAGTGTGCTGATTGCTTTGTTTATATGCTGCTGCAATAAGTAAAGGAAATGAAGTTGCTGTAACTGCAAGATTCCGTAAAAATTTTTTTCTTTCCATTTTTTTAATTTATATGGTAAGATAAATTATTTGCGCAAAAAGTTTAATAAGCTGGTTCACAAATTCTGTCAACACTGTAAACGAATCGGTAGAGTAAAAAATAAATTGTTAGATGCTTTGTTGAGCCAATTTTTTTCAAAACTCTTTTTTCGATATTAGCAAAAAATGTAAAAAATGAGTCTGTTTTGTTCTTTGTTTTTTTGAGAAAGTTTTTATTTTGTATTACCATTTATCTATCATTTAACTCTTTTTTATGGCATCCAACTTTAAATCAAAACTGGAACATTTTTTTACATTACAAGTTGCCAATAGAATATTAATGGGACTTGGTAATTTAATGTCGCCTTTTTCAAAAGTTAGCAATCAGCCGATTTTACCCAAAAGCGAATTTCCCTGGGCAAAGGTATTAGAAGATAATTGGCAGCTCATTCACAAAGAAGTAATGAATGTTTTGGCAGATGAAAATAAATTGCCCAATATTCAGGATATTCAACCAGCTGAATCTTTGTTAAGCACCGATAATAAATGGAAAACTTTTTTTCTGAAAGGCTTTGGTCATAAAGCAGAAAAGAATTGTGCACAATGTCCGGAAACAACCAAAGTATTAGAACAAATTCCTGATTTGTTAACAGCTTTTTTTTCTATTCTGCATCCCGGTAAACATATACCTGCTCACAAAGGAATTTTTAAAGGAATTGTACGTACGCATTTGGGTTTAGTTATTCCAACCAATGGTGAATGTAAAATGAGAGTGGGTAAAGAATATATTCATTGGGAACAAGGCAAAGCTGTTTTTTTTGATGATACGTATAATCATGAAGTATGGAATAATACAGATGGAATAAGAATTGTATTATTGATTGATACCAAACGGCCCTATAAAAAATTTGCAGAACGCATTAATAATTTTGTCATTAATGGCATCACCAATTCGGTTTATGTAAAAGATGCATTAAAGAAAAACGAAGATTGGGAAAATGTGTATTATAATGTACTGGCATAATAATATTCTAGTGTTAAGGCGAATTTGATCTTTTAAAGAAAGGCAAACAATAATTTAAGCACTATCTTTCCTTTCTAAAATTTCAGTTCATGTATTCATTTAAAAAGATTAGTTCCATTATTTTTATTTTATTCACCGCTTGTAATCTTCAGGCACAGGATACTGCACAACAAATAGTTGGCGGACGCATCAATAATAAAGCACAAGAAAAAAAACCATATGTTATTTTAATTTCAGCAGACGGTTTTCGATATGATCTGGCAGATAAATATCATGCTACCCATTTAATTAAATTGAGAACAGAAGGTGTGCAAGCAGCATTCATGAAACCATCTTATCCTTCTGTTACTTTTCCTAATCATTATACCATTGTTACCGGATTATATCCATCACATCATGGATTGGTTGATAATACTTTCTATGATGAAAGCAGAAAAGGTTTATACAATATGGGCAATAAAAAAGCAGTGGCAGATAGCTCCTGGTATGGTGGAACACCGTTGTGGGTATTATCAGAAAAACAACAAATGCTCAGTGCCAGTTTTTATTGGGTAGCTTCAGAATCAGCGATACAAGGTGTTCATCCAACTTATTATTATATCTATAATGAAAAGATTGGTATCGATAATCGTATTGCTGCCGTAAAAGATTGGTTAGAATTACCCGAAGAAAAAAGACCACATTTAATTACTTTTTATTTTCCGGAAGTTGATCATGCAGAACATTTATACGGAACTGATTCAAAAGAAACAGAAGCTGCCGTTCATTTTGTGGATGAAAGTGTAGGTAAGATGGTGGCCGCTGTTGAAGCATTGCACTTGCCGGTTAATTTTATTTTTGTATCGGATCATGGAATGGGCAATGTTGATACAGAGAACACTTTGCCGATGCCTTCTGTTATTGATACGAATAAATTTTTTGTTCCCAGAAGTGATGTGTTACTGCATATATATGCAAAAGATAAAAAAGATGTGCAACCATTGTATCAACAATTAAAAACAGTAGCAAAAGATTATGATGTATATCTCGCAGAAGAAATGCCTGCGCGCTGGCATTACAGCAGATCGGATGATCGATATAACAGATTAGGAGATATTTTATTGGTTCCCAGATTTCCTAAAGTGTTCAATTTCGGCAATAGAAAAGTAACACCCGGTAAACATGGTTTTGATAATGACCTTACAGAAATGCATGCAACATTTTATGCATGGGGACCGGCATTTAAATCAAATTATAAGATCGATGGATTTGAGAATGTGAATGTATATCCATTAGTTGCAAAAATTTTAGGATTGAAGATTGATGAATCAACCATTGATGGAAAGCTGGCTGTATTGAAACCTATCTTGAGATAAACATTATATCTTTTCAATAAAAAAACTTTCAGACTTATAATAAAGTCTGAAAGTTTTTGTTAGAAGCCATATAACTATTTTGCCGAAGTAACTTTTGCTTCAAATAAAGTCCATGGATAAGATTTCATATCCTGTAAATATTTTTCCTGCCATTTAAATTCAGGATGAGCTGCATAAAATTTTGCACCAATAAAATCTTGTCCGCACGGATGCCCCATATGAGCCCAGAATTTCATATCCTTGGCTAAATCAGCAGTCGTCACTTTCCCCTGCACTGCACCCATAGGATAATAAGCCGGCATATCCCATTCTGCACAACCTTTTATGTCTTCATCTATATGTCCGCATATCACACAGCGGTTATTCGCTTCTTTATTTTGCAAAGCATCAAAATGATCTCCTTCTAAAGTTTTTCCTGTTTCTGCATTTAATTTTCCTTTCAAATCAATAATCAATTTTTCCATCCTTAATTTTCTTGCATTGGGTGATGATGTTTGATCATTCACATTAAAAGTAGTTTCTTCTTTAATTAATTTTTCATCGCTTGGAAAATTAGATCCGATCATTGCGGTGTCTTTGCTTCTCCAAACACGATAATCTTTTAAGCCTAATTCTAATTTTGCCACTTCATTGGTTTTGGTATCACCGATCAACCAATCATTCGCATAACCGCCATTGGTGCCGGTGGTAAAAATTTTAATAACATCATCTATGCTATTACTGTATTGTGCTGCTTTACGTGCCCGCATAAATTCCGGAATCTGTGTAGTGTCAAAACCTTTGAATTGCGTAATGGTTGTTTCTGTAATTAATAAACCGTTGGCAGTGATGACGAAATCATCGCCACTGTGAATGAAGCCCGGCATGCAATCCATCATTAAATGATTCCCTTTTTCCGGAACTATATCTGCAATAATATTCCAATGCTGACCCATAATATAATCTGTCCAGTTATTATGGCCGATCACAATTTTTCCATCTTTTGTATAATTGCCGGTTGCAATAAAAGCACTGCAATTTCCGGGTGCTTTATTATCACCACTGCCCGGTTTTTCTTTATCCATTAGCTGAGGTACATAATAATCAGCTAATTCTAAGATGGCATTATAAGCAGTAATATCTAAACTATCATAATTTTTTTTCTGTGCATGCAAACCTTCAACAATACCATTAATCTCATCTTTGTATTCCCGGTCTAATTTATCCCATAAAAAATTCTTTGCAGCGGTGCGATAAAAATTCCAGTCTTTTTTGGTGAGATGTTCAAAATCGTAACTCGTTGCTTGTATTGCGGTATCAATTTCATTCGCTAATAAATAACCATGTTGATAACCGATGGTGGATGGTGAGCCTTCTAAATGTACATATACCCAACCGTTTTTATTTTCTTTGGATGATTTACTTAAACGGTTGTCGCTTAGTTTGTGATTACACGCAATAATACTGAGTGTGATGATGGATAAAAGAAGAATTCGCATAGTGTTTGGTTTGAAATAGGAAGATACTAAAAATGTGAAATGCGGAAAATGAAATATAGGAATTATAAGACAGGCCATTGGTTAATCCCAATTACTTCCTATTTAATACATTTTTTATTATCCTTTTGTTCGGATCAAGTGCATTATTTAATGCACTTGATCCGAACAAGACTCGAACAAGTAAGCAAGTTGGTTGGCTTGTACTTTAATGGTTGAAAAAAGCAGGTACGATTACCCGATAAGGATATTAAATGTAATTTTTTTGATATAAGATATTATTTAACACTGGAACGTTTAATAAATAAATTATTTGAACATGCAAACAAACCATGTTTGTTTTGGCTCACCGCATTTTTAAATTTACCCAATAAAATACTTTGTCCGGTTAATGCTGGATTATTGCCATGACCTAATGGCCATCTGCCTTTTGTTTCTTCAATAGTAATATTGGCTAAAGCTGCTATTCGTAGTGCAAAATCTGTACAATTATTTTTATTGAGATTGTATCGGTTGTTGCCGGCTGCATCTACAAAATCTAAAATACTTTCAAATTTTTTTGCTGAGATAAATCTGCCTATCAGTTCATCCCAATCATGCAATGCATCATCTTTAATGGTTGAATTGGTAGAAGGCATTAACGGCGTACCTGAAAGCAGATTATCTTTTTCAGGATAAAATCCAAATGTTTTAGAAATAATAGTAGAGTCGGCATTGAATTTAATGAGTGTGATAAATGTATGTCCGACTTTACTCAACTGTGTAAAAATATTTTTTCTTCCTGGAACGGGTTGTTTAACATGAAACAGAATACCGTAGGCGAATGCAGGTTTACCATCATAGAAAGCATCAATGATATCATTGTAATCTACTGGTGTTGATTCTTCTGCAACAGGATTATTGATCAGTTTGGCTGTATCTATTGAAAATAGGGCTGAATCGACTATTTCATCAGTAAAAATAGTGGCCGCTTCATTGGAGATGATAAAATTTGAATCTAATAATGAAGCAATATGTGAGGCTGTTGTATCAACTGCAAATACTTGTTTTCTTTTTCTTTTAAAATAAGTTTGTTGATATACATAGCCTGTTTTGTAAAAGCATTGTAATGCGGCACTGTATTTTTTTAATCTGGATAAAACAATGGCCAAATCATAGTAGAGGTGCGCTATTGCAGTGTTATCACTCAACGTATCTTTTAATTTTAGCGCATCAATCAAATATTCAATCGCTTTTTTATTATTCCCATAAGCTATATAAGCATCGCCTAAACTTAAAAGTGCATGTGCTTCTGTTACAAGATCATGTTGCGCTTGTGCCTGGGTAAGTAATTTTCTGGTAGCACGAATAGACGGTACTTTTTGTTTTGCAGAAACATAAGCCGTATCGGTAATAGAAGAAAGATACAAGCCCAATGAATCAGCATCCTGAAAGGCAGTTTGGGCAAATACATGAAGCTCACTTACGAGAAGCAGTGCGGTTAAAAGTAATAAATAATGTAATTGCTTCATTCTGTTGTAAAGATATTATTGCCTGTTACATTTATATAGTTAATTAAAAAATAAAATGTGAAAAAATTATATCAATTTAAATAATAGCCTTAAAACAGATAACATAAACATCATTATCGTAATACGGCTGCTATACCTTAGTTTTGCGGCTCGAAAAATACGACCATCGTATATTGTGCATTGTAAATTGAATTAGAATGATTAGTGTAAAAAATGTGACCCTCGCTTATGGTAAGCGTGTTTTGTTTGATGAAGTGAACCTGAATTTCGTTAAGGGTAATTGTTATGGTGTGATTGGTGCCAATGGTGCAGGTAAATCTACTTTTTTAAAAATTATAAGTGGAGAAATTGAACCCAATAAGGGCGTGGTTGAAATTGGTAAGGGTGAACGCATGAGTTTCTTAAAGCAAAATCAATTTGAATTTGATGAACAAACGGTATTGAATACGGTGTTAATGGGGCATAAGATGATGATGGATGTGATGCAGAAAAAAGATGCGATCTATTTAAATCCTGATGCAACGGAAGATGATTATATGAAAGCCAGCGAACTGGAAGCTGAGTTTGGTGAAATGGGTGGTTATACTGCAGAAAGCGATGCTGCTACTTTATTAGGTAGTTTGGGTGTAAAAGAATTGTACCATCAAAGCTTAATGAAAGATATTCCGGGTAATTTAAAAGTGCGTGTGTTATTGGCACAAGCTTTATTTGGTAACCCGGATATTTTATTGTTGGATGAACCTACTAACGGATTGGATATTGAAACCATTAGTTGGTTAGAGAATTTTTTAGCCGATTATGAAAACATTGTGTTGGTAGTGAGTCATGATCGACATTTTTTAGATGCAGTTTGTACGCATGTGGCTGATGTTGACAGGAGTAAAATAAAAATATTTACCGGTAACTATACATTCTGGTATGAGAGCTCTCAATTGATGGCAAGACAAATCAATGATAAAAATAAAAAGACTGAAGAAAAGCGTCAGGCCTTATTGGATTTCATTGCACGATTCTCTGCGAATGCCTCAAAAAGCAAGCAAGCTACTTCACGTAAAAAAGCTTTGGAAAAATTAACGATAGAAGATATTCAACCATCTAACAGAAAATATCCGGGCATTATTTTTCAACCATTGCGTGAAGTGGGTAATCAGATTTTAAATGTTGAGAATTTAAGTAAAACAGTGGATGGACGTTTATTATTCGATAAAGTTTCTTTCAGCGTTAATAAAGGTGAGAAGATTGCATTTTTAAGCAGAGATCCATTGGCGGTTACTAATTTCTTTGATATCATCAATAATCTTGGTAAAGCAGACAAAGGAAAATTTGAATGGGGAACAACCATTACAAAAGCATATTTACCCATTGAGAACAATGATTTTTTTACTGAGGGTTTGAGTTTGATGGATTGGTTACGTCAATTTGTACCTGCACATGTAACTGATGCAGATGAACCATTTTTGCGTGGCTTTTTAGGAAAAATGCTATTTAGCGGCGATGATATTATGAAGAAGACAAATGTTTTAAGTGGTGGTGAAAAAGTTCGTTGTATGATCAGCAGAATGATGTTGCAAAACCCTAATTTAATTGTACTCGATCAACCGACCAATCACTTAGATTTGGAAAGTATTCAATCTTTCAATGAAGGTTGTCAGAATTTTCCGGGCATTGTATTATTAACATCTCACGATCACACTTTTATGCAAACAGTTGCTACACGTGTAATTGAGTTAACGCCTAAAGGCATGATTGATCGCTTAACAACCTTCGATGATTATTTAGAAGATGAAAGAGTGAAACAGCTGAGAGAGGAAATGTATGCTTAGTTAAAGCTTTCGGGTTAAGTTACTTATAACCGGCAACTAATTAATAATCTTATTCATCTTCATCCAATCAATCAATCTGTCAAACCATTCATCGGTTGTGGTTTTATTATGTAATCCAAAACCATGTCCGCCTTTTTCATAGATATGAATTTCTGCGGGTACTTTATTTTTTTGTAAAGCCTGATAAAAGCGTATGCTGTTTTCAACAAGCACTCCGCCATCATCACTTGCATGAACAATAAATGTAATAGGCGTTTGTGGCGTAACCTGTAATTCATTGGAAAAATGATCCACTAATTCCGGTGTTGGATTTTGACCAATCAAATTTTTTCGGGAATCCAAATGGGCAATAGATTTATCAAAACTAATAACCGGATATCCCAATATCAAAAAATCCGGCCTTAATGGAATATTGTTTTTATTATCGATCACTACTTCATTAAAATGTGTTCCTAAAGTAGAAGCCAAATGACCGCCAGCTGAAAAGCCCATGATGCCAATATTGTTCGGATTGATATTCCATTCATTTGCTTTTTCTCTGATCAATTGGATAGCTCTTTCAGCATCTTGTAATGGCACAATTTGTTTATTGGTCATAACAGCATCATTCGGAATCCGATATTTTAATACAAATGCTGCAATGCCATGTGCATTAAGGGTTTTAGCCACTTCATGTCCTTCATGATCCATTGCCAAACGACTATAACTTCCACCCGGACAAATGATGACAGCTGCTTTGTTCGAATCAGCTTTTGAAGGAAGATAAACAATGAGTTGCGGATTGGTAATCCCTGCAACCCTTCCATTACCCATATCAATTTCTTTTGCAGATGCGTTAATATTATTGGGAATTTTACCATCATATAAAGGCAGTACAGTTTGTGCTTTTGTCATATTCGCAATAATTAAAAATACAATGGCGATACTCTTTTTCATTTGTTAAAAAATAAATTGAAGATAAGAATTGTTACAGCTACCTTATTTTCGCACAAATATCAATCATTGTCGCAACCAAGTGTCGCAATTGTCATACTTAATTTTAACGGAAGAAATTATTTAGAAAAATTTCTTCCTTCAGTTCTTGCATCAACGTATTCAAATAAAAGAATAATCGTTGCAGACAATGCTTCCTCAGATGATTCTGTACAATTAGTAAAAGACAAATTTCCATCTGTTGAAATAATGATTAATAAACAAAATGATGGGTTTGCCGGAGGATATAACTGGGCATTGAAAAATGTAGAAGCTGATTATTATGTGTTGTTAAATTCTGATGTGGAAGTAACCAAGCATTGGATTGAACCTGTAATCGATTTAATGGAGCAGGATCGGAACATTGCAGCCTGTCAACCTAAATTACTATCCTATTATCATCCCCAATCATTTGAATATGCCGGTTCTGCCGGTGGATGGATAGATACGTTGGGTTATCCTTTTTCCCGTGGAAGGATTTTTGATATGCTGGAAGAAGATCAGCATCAATATGATTCGGTTGAACAAATTTTTTGGGCAAGTGGTGCAGCCATGTTCATTCGCAGTAAGATATTTCATGACATGCATGGCTTTGATGCAAGTTTCTTTGCACATCAGGAAGAAATTGATTTGTGTTGGAGAATTCAATTGGCTGGTTATACTATTTATGCATGTCCGGCATCAGTGGTATATCATGTTGGAGCCGGCACATTACCAAGAGGTGGGCGAAAAGTATTCTTGAATTTCAGGAATAACCTGATCATGTTATACAATAATTCAACTGTATCAGAAAAATTATGGAAGTTACCGGTACGAATTATATTAGATGCTATTTCTGCATGGAAAGGGCTACTAAATGGGGATGTTTATTTTTTTACAGCCATTGTTAAAGCACATATTGCATTAACAGGATGGTGGTTGGCCGGGAAAAGAAATAATCATGCAACGCCAAAACCCTTATCATCACTGCACGGGGTGTATAAAAGTTCTATTGCATGGAAACATTTTGTAATGCATAAAACTAAGTTTAGTCAAATTGTTGAAAAGAAGCCGTGATAATTTCAATTTGAACCTTATTTTTGCAGCGTAATCAGAAAAATAAATATGTCACAAGAAGTAATAGATAACACGAATAAGGATTTTACTAAGAATTGGGTTAATTCATCCAGATTCTTATTTTATCTGCAGGTATTTGTGGTGATTGCATTTGTTTTTGGCGGATGCTATCGTTTATACCAACAACGTTATAAAGGCAAACCTGATATTGAAATTCAGAGCAGTACCAAGTACACGCCGGAATACAAGTAAAAAAAATGCATAAAAATTTTGTAGTGAACTTTAGTTGGCTATTTTTGCACTCCCATTAAAGTTCTTATACAAACAAGCGGAAGTAGCTCATTTGGTAGAGCACGACCTTGCCAAGGTCGGGGTGGCCGGTTCGAGCCCGGTCTTCCGCTCTTAAAAAATCTTCCATCTTTTGGGATGGAATTTTTTTTGGATGCCCCGGTGGTGGAATTGGTAGACACGCAGGACTTAAAATCCTGTGACCCGCAACGGTCGTAACGGTTCAACTCCGTTCCGGGGCACTACTAAAAAGCCGAAGAAATTTTCTTCGGCTTTTTTAATTACTCATACTTATACTCAATCTTCCCAACCCTTTCTCTCTGTTTATTGGTGCAAATTTCTTCTTGTTTTAAACCATTGGGATTATAGGTGTAGTTCCAAACTAAATAATTACTGTTGGCTGCCAGCTTCTGTGTCATCTGGATTATACGTTTCTGCGCATCATACTCAAATAAATAATCAGGTAATAATTGTTGGGCTTTTTTATTGAATCTTACAATATCCGTTAATTGTTGCTGCTCATTATAATAATAGTAATATACTTCTTGCTCTGTATTTTTTTTATGCCAATGTTCTTCAATCACATTTCCTTGTCCGTCATACACAAAATCAACCAATACTGAATCTGTTTTGTTTTTGATCTTCCACATTTGTTTAAGTTGACCATCATTATTATAATTCCATTCATGTGTTTCGGATGATTCTGATTGAAATGCAGTATCAATAGTTGAGGAAGAAATAGTTTTCAATCTTCCATTCTCATCATAACTGTAATTGATCGTTGTATTTACATTATTCGATGTTTCTTCGGATGAAATGATTTTTCCATTTTGATAGTGGTTTTGAATAATGGCAGTTTTACCCGAAGCTATCTTAGTAGTTACAATTGTTTGATTATTCTTTACATCAATCATTTCTTCCAGTAAAAAATTATCCTGTATTTGATTATCTGCATCAAAACTGGTAGCAGTTACTTTTTTTATTTTGTTTGATAAAAGCAATTGATAACGCTGATTGCTTTGTTGATTGGATAGGATATCCTGGTAATAAAATTGACTAAACAACTGATTGGACCAACATAAAACGATTAGCAGGAGAAATTTTTTCATGCACAATATTTCATCAAAATTAAGTGCAAGGTTATCAACATTCAAAAAACAAAACGCACATTCGGTTTGCAGCTACTGTATAGTTCTGTATTTTTAGTCAAACATTAACAAAGTGTCTCATAACAAAGAACGAAAAGAAAAGATATGCTTAAATTGTAATGCAGCCATATATGGCAGGTATTGCCATGTATGCGGGCAAGAGAATATTGAACCCAAAGAAAAATTTTGGCATATTGCCAATCATTTTATTGAAGATATAACTCATTTCGATGGTAAATTTTTCAGCACATTAAAATATTTATTGTTCAGACCGGGATTTTTGTCAAAAGAATATTTGCTGGGCAGAAGAGTAAGTTATCTGCATCCTATTAGAATGTATGTATTTACCTCAGCCGTTTTTTTCTTTCTTTATTTTGCCATAAATAAAGAGACGAAAATAAAAAATGAACAGAAACAAATCGATAATCTTGTTAAAGCAATTAATGATACAACAATAAAGAATAAAAAAGATACCTTAAAAGAAGCGTATCGATATAAGCCTGCAGCTGTTTCCAAGAAAACTCCTCCAAAAGTTACATTCAATGTGGGTTTACCAAAAAACAATGATTTGGTAGATGTGAATTTTTCTGATGATGGAAAAGATGATTCTGTAATAAATAAAAATGCAGGGCTATTTAAAAAACTAATTAAAAATTATAATGATCACAAAGAAGAGATCAAACATAAAGTGCCGCAGGTAATGTTTTGTACATTGCCTCTAATGGCATTGATTTTATTATTGTTATATCGAAAACAAAAACAATTATTTTACGTAAGTCATCTCATTTTCATCATTCATTTATTTAATACCATTTATATTTTGTATTTAATTAAATATGGATTTGATTTTTTAGCCGAACATTTTTTAACCAAAGCATTTCAATTTCTCAGCAGTTTAATTGGTTTTGTTATTTTCTTCTATGTGTATAAATCGCTGCGCAATTTTTACGGTCAGCAAAGATTCAAATCATTTGTAAAATGTTGTTTATTATTTATGTCTTTCTGGATTATTTATGGCATTGTATATCTATTAATCATCAGTCAAACTTTATACACTTAAAATATTTATATGGCAGATAAAGCACAGGCTTTTCTAAGATTGGTAAAAATTATGGATGAGTTACGTGAGCAATGTCCGTGGGATAAAAAGCAAACCATTCATACACTCCGTTCCATGACGATCGAAGAAATGTATGAATTGGCAGATGCTGTTACCAATGAAGATTGGCATGGCATTAAAGAAGAACTGGGCGATTTGTTGTTACATATTTTATTTTATTCGAAAATTGGTAGTGAACAAAAGCAGTTTGAATTATATGATGTAATTAATGGCATCTGTGAAAAATTAATTGTTCGTCATCCGCACATATACGGAGATATAAGAGTGAATGATGATGAAGATGTGAAAAGGAATTGGGAAAAAATTAAATTAAAAGAGGGGAAAGGCAAAACAAGTGTATTGAGTGGTGTCCCTACTTCATTACCTGCAGTTGTTAAAGCAACAAGAATTCAGGAAAAAGCGAAACAGGTTGGGTTTGAATGGGAACATAAAGAAGATGTTTGGAAAAAAGTAGAAGAAGAAATGGATGAATTGCAGGAAGCGATACAAGAAAAAAATCAAGCGCATATCGAAGAAGAATTTGGAGATCTATTATTCAGTCTAATTAATTATGCACGGTTTTTGCAAGTAGATGCGGAAGGCGTTTTAGAAAAGACGAATCAGAAATTCATGCATCGGTTTAAAAAAATGGAAACCATTGCACTCAATAGCGGAAAATCTTTGTCGGACATGAGTTTGGAAGAAATGGATCATATTTGGAATGAAGTAAAAAAACAAAAGAATATTACTTAAAACCATTGATAAGCAAAGCTGTATATAAGCATGGTTATTTAATTATTACTGCCGCATGGTTGTACACACTGTCATTTATATTTATTAACTATTGGCGTTTTGATTCTTCTCCTAATAAAGCTCAATCCAAATTAGAACAACATCTGATTAAAAATGAAGAGGCATTCAATCGTATTGTTGCAGATACGAATTTGCTTTCTTCTTTGCTTAAAGATTCTGCGAATGAAATATCCAGAAACCGGATATCAGATATGCCATTTGGTTTTTTTCTGTATTCTTTCAATGATGTACATAATCCCATTCTTGTTTTTTGGAATAGCAATAAATATTATTTTGATAAAGAAGATGAATTAAAAGCAGACGGCAATTATTTTGTTAATTATCAAAATGGTGATTTTGAATTGATAAAACGAACTGTTCATCAAGGAACACTAAATGTAATGGCAATCGGTATTTTGCCTATTCGTTGGAATTATTTTATTGAGAATAAATATTTGAGAACCAACTTTGATGGTTTTAAAGGTTTGGAAGATAAGTACGAGATCACCAAAGATTCATTGGCTTTACCTATAAAAAATAGTTTAGGAAAAATTCTTTTTTCAATAAAATTGAAGGAAGAAGATGCTTTGGTTGAATATGATTTCGTTACTGTTTTACTCAGAATATTAGCTGTTTTGTTGTTGCTCTTTTTTTTAAATGATGTTTCAAAAGAAATTTCTTATCAGAATTTTAAAAAAGGATTTTCTTTTTTACTCAGTTCAGTTATTTTATTGCGATTCATCACTTATTTATTTCCTATTCCGTTTGATTTTAATAAGTTGCCTTTATTTGACCCTTCTGTTTATGCTTCTAATTTCTTACACCGTTCTTTGGGTGATCTTCTTATAAACACCAGTTTGTTTTTTTGGATAATTAGTTTTTATAAGTCTTATCAAAAATTAAACAATGTATTATTTGAAAGAGTTGGAAAATTAAAGCCCTACTTGAATTTAGTGATATTGGTTTTATTAATTTTAGTAGTTGCCTCAATTGAGAGGAGCTTGGTCTTAGATTCTAAAATTTCGTTTGATGTAGCTAATTTTCTCAATTTAAATATTTATACGGCGATTAGTTTTTTTATACTTTGTTTATTGGTGTTGAGTTTTTTTAATCTATCGCATTTGTTAATGTTTGCTGTTTTTGCAAGAAAGGCTTCTTTATCAGTTCAATTACTTGTTATATCGATTACCGGTTTAATTTATTTAAGTCTTACCATCAATCAACCACAAACAATTTCTAATTTAATTATTATTATTTGGTTGTTACTGTATATTGTTATTATCAATTTTAGAAAAGGAGATATTCAGTTGCCTCTTTTAAAATCTTCTTTTTTTATTTTTTGGGTTATGTTTTTTGCTTTATCTGCGAGTCTGCTTATTCTATATGAGAATAAATTAATTGAGTTAGAGCAACGGAAAAGAGTAGCTGATAAATTAGCTCAGCAAACGGATCCATCAGGTGAGAATTTATTAAAAATCGCTACTTCTAATTTTAATGATGCATTTTTATCCGCTAATTATGTAAGATTTTATTCTGAAAATCAGAATAAGTTTATTAAAGACAGTTTGATTAATGAAAACTTTTCAGGCTATCTGAATAAGTTTGATACAAGAATATATACATTCGATAGTTTGTTTCATCCCTTATTTAATGATGATTCTACCGGTTACGCATCTATTAAAACAATTATTTTAAATCAGGCAAAACAAATCGCTGATTTTAAAGGCCTGTATAGTTTTGAAAATTCAGCCGGTCAAATCAGTTATTTATTTGAAAAGCCTTTACGGGATTCAGTTTCAGCAGATGGATATTTATTTGTGATTGTAAAGCCAAAGAATTATGCAAGTGAAGCCTTGTATCCTGAGTTATTTAAACAAACGCAGGATCTTTCAGCGGATTTGAATACGGATTATGCTTATGCTATTTATAACAATGCAAAACTCATCAGTCATTTTAATGAATATGATTTTCCCTCACAATTGGTAAAAAATAAATCAGCTGTTTCAGAATTTCAATTAACAGATAATAATGAGTTTAACGAATTATGGTATAATGCAGGTAATAGCAAACAAATAGTGATAGCAAAAAGAAATTCTTTTTGGCTTGAGTTTGTAACACTATTCGCATACTTGTTCTGCTCTTTTTTATTGGCGATCTCTTTATTCTATGTAGGGAATTATTTCTTAGAAAATAGATTTAAACTTGAAAGCGTTAAACAATTTTTCAGGATTAATATTCGCTCACAAATACATGCTACTATTATTTTCATCAGTGTATTTTCTTTTGTAGTTATTGCTATCGCCATCATTTCTTTTTTTATCAACAGATTCAATAAATCGAATGAAGAAAGACTCTCAAAGTCAATACAGGTAATGGCTACAGAGATTCAGCGTAAAGTAAAATCGCAAATGATTTTTGATGATGCAATCACCATTAATGACTTGGGTTTCGGTAGCAATATTGAAAGAATGATTAACGAAATCTCAGAAGTACACAATGCTGACGTTAATTATTATGATGCTTTGGGCAATTTAAAGGTTTCAACACAGCCATATATTTATAATAAGCATTTATTAAATGGCAAGATGGAACCATCAGCGTATTATCAATTGCATCATAATAAATTGATGCGATATGTGCAACAAGAGCGTATCGGCAACTTATCATATTTAAGTATTTATGTTCCGGTTGTTGATGAAAATGGCAATGTATATGCATATTTGAATATCCCTTTTTTAAATTCGCAAGCAGAATTAAATCAGGAGATTTCCAGTTTTCTTGCCACTTTAATTAATTTAAATGCATTTATATTTTTGATTGCAGGCGCCATTGCATTTCTTATTACCAATCGAATTACTTCTTTATTCTCCTTAATAGGAAAAAAAATGCAAGAAGTAAGTTTAGGAAAAGTGAACGAAGAAATTAAATGGTCCAGAGATGATGAGATTGGCATTCTGATCGGTGAGTATAATAAAATGGTTAATAAATTAGAAGCGAGTGCAAAAGCGTTGGCACAAAGTGAAAGAGAAGGTGCCTGGCGTGAAATGGCAAGACAAGTTGCACATGAAATAAAAAATCCATTAACTCCAATGAAATTGAGCATTCAGTATTTGCTGAAATCAATTGATAGCGGCGCGCTTAATGTAAAAGAATTATCAAAGCAAGTGGCGACTACATTAGTAGAACAAATTGATCAGTTATCTAAAATTGCCGGAGATTTTTCACAGTTTGCCAATATTGGTAATGTTCGGTTAGAAAAAATAAATGTAAATGAGGTCATTGAATCATTGATTAATTTATATAAATCCGATACAACCATTCAAATTGAATGGATAAGAGAGAATAGTGAATATTTTATTGAAGCCGATAAAGTTCAAATAAACCGATTACTTACGAATTTATTAAAGAATGCGGTTGAGGCATCTGCCGAAAGGAAAATTAAAATCATCAGGATACACCAATTCATTAAAAATAACACAATTCAACTTGAGGTAAGTGATAATGGAACAGGTATTCCTAAAAAAATACAGCACAAAATTTTTACACCCAACTTTACCACCAAAACTTCCGGAACAGGTTTGGGTCTTGCGATTTGCAAGGGTATCGTTGAAAAAGCAAAAGGAAATATTTGGTTTAAAACTGAAGAAGGAGAAGGATCAACATTTATTGTTGAATTACCTTTGAGTAAATAATCATTTTCTTTTTTGTTGTTGAACAGTAACAAATTTTTCAAACTCAGTTAAAGAGAAACTACTTAAATTTTTTTCTTTCGTCAATCCTGCTTTTTGTGCAACCAATATGCCATATCTGCAATCATCAAATCCTTCAATGCTGTGCGCATCAGGGTTAATCGATATCAATACATTCTTTTCCAATGCATAATCAATCCAACGCCAATCAATATCTAGTCTTCTTGGATGTGCATTCAATTCAATTACTACATGATTGGCAGCACAAGCTTCAATAATTTTTTTATGATTAACCGGATAACCATTACGGCTTAATAATAATCTACCGGTCATGTGCCCCAAAATACTGGTAAATGGATTTTCTATGGCATTTAATAATCGCATCATGGCTTTTTCTTCTGTCATTTTTAAGTTAGAATGAATAGAAGCAATAACGAGATCAAACTTTTGTAATATTTCATTTTCATAATCCAGACTGCCATCTCCCAGAATATCGCTTTCAATACTCTTGAAAATTTTGAAAGGCGCTAATTGAAGGTTTATTTCATTGATTTGTGCATGTTGTGCTAAAACACGATCTATTTGCAAACCTTGCGCATAAGCGGCGGTTTTGGAGTGATCACTGATCACTAAGTATTCTAATCCTCTATCCATAGCAGCTTTTGCCATTTCATCTAATGTATTCATTCCGTCGCTCCAGGTACTATGGCTGTGAATAATGCCTTTGATATTATTAGGTTGAATGACTTGTTTTAGTGAATGTTCCAAAGCTGCGTCAATAATGGATGCTTTTTCTCTTTGAAAAGCAGGAATAAAATTGATGGAAGCAGTTTCAAATATTTCTTCTTCAGTTAAATAAGATTTGGATATATCCCATTTGATTTTTTTATTCCATTCTGCTAAAAATATTTCACTGCAACTTGTTTGAAATAAAGTAGAATAAATATGTTCTTTAGCAGAAATAAAAAATCCGACAGTTACATTTTCTTTTCCTTTAAAGGAGATATAATTTTCTGTTTCATTAACAACTTCATACTCATTTGCAGTAAAAAAATCTTTTAATAAATTAATGGAAGTTGTTGTTACCCATTCTAATTTTTCAATCACTTCTAATTGTCGCCTGTATTCCCCTGTTATTAAAAAATTAGTTGTTGAAAATTGCTTTTTAAGGGCCTCATCCATCAACCAAAAATATTTTTCCATTTGTTGAAAAAGATAGCTTCCTAATGCCCCAAAATAGAATTCTATCGATTCTCTTACACTTTGTTGTGTTTTTTCGCCGAAGCCTTTAAATCGAGTTAATCTGTTTTCATTGCATGCATATAATAATTCTCCGATTGTTTCTATTTCCATTTCTTTCCAAATAGTGGAAATTTTTTTCGGGCCAATTCCTTTAATGTTTAACATTTCAATTACACCCGGAGGCGTTTTTAAAATGTATTCATTTAGTGCAGTTAATTGTCCGGTTTCTATTTGCTCCATTATTTTTTTTCCAATGGTATCGCCGATTCCTTTCAACGAAAAAATTTGCGAAGCATCTAATTCTGCTAATTGCATAGGAAGTTTCTCTATCGTGAAAGCCGCCACAGCATAGGATTTTGACTTAAAGCTATTATCGTCATGTATGTCCATTAATTTGGAAAGCAAAGAAAAATTATCGGCAATTGCATGGTTGTTCATATATCAAATGTAATGATGTCAACAAAAAAAGTCCCGGAAATTTCCGGGACTTGTAATTTTTATTTCGCTTTCTAATCGAAGATTATTTTTTCTTCTTAGGAGCAGCTTTCTTCTTAGGAGCAGCTTTCTTCTTAGGAGCAGCTTTCTTTTTAGGAGCAGCTTTCTTTTTAGGAGCGGCTTTCTTTTTAGCAGCTTTTGCCATGTTTTTAAAATTTAATGGTTAGTTAATACCATAAAATTATAAACATTTTTTAAACTGCAAAATTTTTTTTATGCCGTAGCCTCTAAAGGTAGAACAGAAACGGTTGTTCTTTCGTTTCTTCCTTTCTTAAATTCTACTACTCCATCATTTAATGCAAAGAGTGTAAAATCTTTTCCAACACCAACATTTTTGCCAGGATGATATTGAGTTCCTCTTTGACGAAGAATAATATTTCCGGCCGCCGCCGCCTGACCACCAAATATTTTTACACCCAAACGTTTGCTGTTTGAATCGCGACCATTCTTTACACTGCCTTCACCTTTTTTATGTGCCATGATAATTTGAGTTTATATTTTATAAAAATCGAAATTTTAATTTCGAGATTCGAATTAAGTCATTCGAATTTTTTATGCAATACTTTCAATTTTAATTTGAGTATAGTGTGTTCTGTGACCATGCTTTTTACGAAATCCTTTTCTTCTTTTCATTTTAAAAGCGATCACTTTATCACCTTGTACTAAATCTCTCAATATTTCAGCTTTAACAGTTGCTTTAACAGCACTGCCTGCAGAAATTGCTCCGGCATTGTCAACTAATAATACATCATTGAATTCAACTTTATCGCCGGTATTACCTTCCAGGTGAGGGACGTATAAACTATCTCCTGCTTGCACTTTAAATTGCTGACCTGCTATTTTTACTACTGCTAACATAATTTTTCTGAAATTAGGACGGCAAAGGTAAGGTTTAGCCGTCAAAATTTGAAAAGTTTTCTCAAATTATTCCATTAGAAATAATAAGAATTGTGAAAAAAGGTCTTTTTTATGCGAAAAATGCTTTAAAAGAACGGGTAGTGACCGGCTAAACCTATTTTTGCCACCCCGAATTTATCGGGTTCTATTATGAATCTTAAATCATTATTGGCAAAACCATTTGCCTTATATATATATAATAAAGTAAGAAAGGGCAGGTTGACGGCTGTAGAAAACCAGGCAACCATATTTAAACAATTGATTAAGATAGGTTCGTTAACTGAATTTGGTAAGGATCATCATTTTAAAGGTATAGCTACTTATGAAGATTTTGTAAAAGCTGTTCCCATTAGAGATTATGAACAACTGAAACCTTATATCGAGAAAATTAAAGAAGGCAAGCACAATATTTTATGGAAAGGGAAGCCAATTTATTTTGCCAAAACAAGTGGCACCACCAGCGGGGTTAAGTATATTCCCATTACAAAAGAATCTATTCCCAATCATATTAATACTGCTCGCAATGCCTTATTATGTTATATGGCAGAATCCGGTAATTATGATTTTGCACAGGGTAAGATGATCTTTTTAAGTGGTTCTCCAGAATTAGAGAGAATAGCTGATATTCCTACAGGAAGATTAAGTGGTATTGTTAATCATCATGTTCCGAAATATTTACGCAGCAATCAATTACCGAGTTTTGAAACGAATTGTATAGAAGATTGGGAAACTAAATTGGATAAGATCGTTGAAGAAACGATTCATCAGAACATGACCTTGATAAGTGGTATTCCGCCATGGATGCAAATGTATTTTGACAGATTGATTGAGAAGAGTGGTAAAAAAATAACGGAACTGTTCCCCAATTTTAGCATTATGGTGCAGGGAGGTGTAAATTTTGAACCCTATAAATCCAAGCTATTTCAAAGTATTGGAAAGAAGATCGATTATATAGAATTATTTCCTGCAAGTGAAGGCTTCTTTGCTTTTCAGGATTCTCAAAATGAAGAAGGATTGTTACTGAATACAGATAGCGGTATCTTTTATGAGTTCGTTCCTGCTAATGAAATATTTAATGAACAGCCTACCAGATTAAGTTTGAAGGATGTACAAATAGGAGAGAACTATGCGCTCATCATCAACAGCAATGCTGGTTTGTGGGGATATAATATTGGCGATACCATCAAATTTGTAAGCACTCATCCGTATAGGATTATAGTAAGCGGAAGAATCAAACATTTTATTTCTGCATTTGGAGAACATGTAATTGGTGAAGAAGTGGAATATGCTTTGATGAAAACAGCGAAGGAAGAAAGGGTAAATATTGTGGAGTTTACAGTAGCACCCAATATTGCACAGGATAAAGGAAAGAGTTTTCATGAATGGTTTATTGAATTCGAAAATGTTCCAAACGATATAACATCATTCATTGAAAAAGTTGATAATAACCTTCGTGAAAAAAATGTGTATTACGATGATTTAATTACGGGTAATATTTTACAGAAATTACAGATCAGAAAAATCAGAAAAAACGGATTTATTGATTATATGAAATCAATCGGTAAATTGGGCGGACAAAACAAAGTGCCCCGATTAAGTAATGACAGAAATATTGCTGATCAGCTTCAACATTTTTTGATTGCAGAGTAGTTTCACTTAATTTGTTTTTCTTTGTTAATGACAGAAATGATTTTCTTTAAATGACACAAATAAAACGTATTGCCATATTGGGTTCAACAGGTTCTATCGGTACGCAGGCTTTGGAAGTCATAGCTTCAAATACCGATAAGTTCTCTGCTGAAATTTTAACTGCTCAAACCAATGATGAGCTTTTAATTAAACAAGCTATTCAATTTAATCCCAATTGTGTAGTTATTGGCGATGAAACAAAATATCAAAAAGTAAAAGATGCATTAAGTCATACGCATGTTAAAGTATTTGCAGGCGAACAAGCTTTGATTGAAGCAGCTGCAATGGATTGTTATGATATGATGCTCGCTGCCATTGTCGGTTACGCAGGATTAAAACCAACGCTGCAAGCAATTGATAACGGTAAACCTATTGCATTGGCGAATAAAGAAACATTGGTAGTTGCCGGAGAAATTGTAATGCAGAAAGCATTGGCAAAACGTGTTCCGATTATTCCGGTGGATAGTGAACATGCAGCCATCTTTCAATGCTTGGTTGGTGAAGGAAGAAATAAAATTGAAAAAGTAATTCTTACTGCAAGTGGTGGCCCTTTTTTCGGAAAGAAGCCCAACTTCTTAGTGAATGTAAAGAAAGATCATGCATTACAGCATCCTAATTGGAGTATGGGTGCAAAGATTACTATCGATTCTGCTACTTTAATGAATAAAGGATTGGAGATGATTGAAGCAAAATGGTTATTCAATCTGCAACCCAATCAAATTCAAGTGGTCATCCATCAACAAAGCATTATTCATAGTATGGTGCAATTTGAAGATGGAAGCATTAAAGCGCAGATGGGATTGCCCGATATGAAATTACCCATTCAATATGCATTGGCATTCCCGCAACGTATACCCAATCAGTTTCCGAGATATGATTTTAAAAGAATGAATACATTAACTTTTGAAGAACCGGATATTCGTACATTTCGTAATTTATTTTTGGCAACAGAGGCTTTGCATAAAGGCGGCAATATGCCATGTATCATGAATGCCGCCAATGAAATAGCCGTATATGCTTTTTTAAGAAACAGAATTGGTTTCTTAGATATTACTGAATTGATTGAGCAAACTATGAATAAGATTTGTTTCATTGAAAAGCCAAGTTTAGAAGAATACTTTGACAGCGATGGTGAGGCACGTACTTTTGCAGCCTCATTAATTCATTTATAATTTAATAAACAAAATTTGTTTACATGTTTTTATTAGCGATCGATTGGAGTAGTGTAGCCACCAAAACAGGCCAATTCATTTTATCTTTTTCTATATTAGTTGTATTACACGAACTGGGTCATTTTATTCCTGCCAGAATTTTTAAATGCCGTGTAGAAAAATTTTATTTATTCTTTAATCCATGGTTTAGTTTATGGAAAAAGAAAATTGGTGAAACCGAATATGGTTTTGGCTGGGTACCATTTGGTGGTTATGTAAAGATTAGCGGAATGATTGATGAAAGCATGGACAAAGAGCAAATGAAATTACCTCCACAGCCTTATGAATTCAGAGCAAAGAAAGCATGGCAACGTTTGATTATTATGATCGGTGGTGTAGTTGTTAATGTGTTGCTGGCCATTTTAATTTTTATCGGCATTATGTGGAAATGGGGCGAAGAATATTTGCCGGCTAAAAATTTAAAGTATGGTGTATATGCCGATAGTTTAGCAAAAACAATTGGTGTTAAGGATGGCGATAAAATTATTAGTGTAGGTAATAAAACATTAGAAAATTTTAATTCACTGGAAGGTGAAATGATGTTGAATGAAGCAAAAATGTTGGGTGTAATACGGGATGGAAAAGATACTGTTATTAATATTCCTGATGGATTTATTAAAAAATTAAGCAAGAACCATCAATTAAACGCATTCGCTTTTCCACGTTACGAAGTGGTAATTGATTCCGTATTGAAACATAATGCAGTATTTACAAATGGAGCTATTCAACCAGGAGATACGCTAATCGCAGCAAATGGGCATTCGTTTAAATTTTTGGATGAATGGATTGGAATGAAAAAGCAATTTGTTGATTCCTTAATTGATTTTACAGTAATAAGGAATAAAGACACATTGCATATTAAATATTTAATGAAAAGTAATGCGGTAGGTATGATTTTTCAAAGCCCTGAACAAGTATTGGGCTCTGTGGTAAAATCTTATTCATTTACAGAAGCTATTCCTGCTGGGTTTCATAAATGTTTTCAAACATTGGATAGATACATCACCGGATTAAAGCAATTGTTTACGGGTAAAGTAAATGCAAGTGATAGTTTAGGTAGTGTAATTAGCATTGGTAATACATTTCCAAGTGTTTGGGATTGGGAGAGATTCTGGACATTAACTGCCATATTTTCCATCATCCTTGCATTCATGAATATTTTACCGATTCCTGCATTGGATGGCGGTCATGCTTTATTTACTTTGGTTGAGATGATCACAGGTAAAAAGCCAAGTGATAAATTTATGGAGTATGCACAAATGGTTGGCATGATTTTGTTGCTAAGTTTAATGGCCTATGCATTGGGATTGGATTTTTGGCGATTGTTTAAATAAGTAAGAATTAAAATTGTATATGAACAGTTGTGATATGACTAATTTTATAACTCATTAGTGACAATCCTGATTCAAATAATAGTTCTTTGATAACTTAATACTTAAAACGACAACTTATAACTCAAACGGGGTCGTATTGGTTTTGACAGCATAAGTTGCGGTAAGTGTAAGCATGTAGTGCGTTGTGTAATTAGCACTTTAATCTGAATACTCACAATTCAAATGGCAATACTCAGTATGCCATGGCTGCCTAATCAGTGATTAGATAGTCATTAGGGCCGCTTGAGCAGGTTGTTCTGTTACCAAGCTCCGCCGCCGACTTAAAACCAAACACAGAATGCTGCAACAGAAGGCTGTGACTGTTGCTAAAGACCATCCAGCTAAGTATTGAATCGGTTGGTTCGTTTCCTGTTCAATGCCGACAATTAATAATGAAATAAACATGTAGAAAGCTTATGGTAAATATGTTTGGACAGGGGTTCGACTCCCCTCGACTCCACAAAAAAGTCTTGCTTTAATTAGAGCAAGACTTTTTTATTTTTATTACTTCAATTGCTATCATGAAAAATATTTTCTTTCTTTTTTGTACTATTTTATTTAGTTGTAATCAACAACCCACTTCAACAATCAATAATAAGGATTCCATCATTGAAAAAAATGATTGGGCTTTATTGCATTTTAATAAAGCAGATTCTGCAAATCCGATTCTTATTCCGGGGCAAAATAATTTTATTGATCCTATCATACATCAAACAATATTTTGGGAAGCAAAAGATGTATTTAATCCAGCCATTGTTGTAAGGAATGATACACTCTTTATGTTGTATCGTGCACAAGATAAAGTAGGTAAGCCGGATGGAACGTCAAGAATTGGATTGGCTGAAAGTGTTGATGGTATTCACTTTACTAAATATGCGCAACCTGTTTTATTTCCGGATAAAGATGCCTATAAAAAATATGAATGGCAGGGTGGGTGTGAAGATCCAAGAGTTGTAGAAGATGAGAATGGCATGTATTACATGACGTACACTTCTTTTGATGGAAAGATTGCAAGATTGATGATCGCTACCTCTAAAGATCTTTTGCATTGGAAAAAATACGGGCCCGCATTTGCTGATGCATATAATGGGAAGTATTTGAACAAATGGAGTAAATCAGGTTCCATTGTTTCAACATATACGAATGGGAAAATTATTCCTGCAAAAATTAACGGGCAGTATTGGATGTATTGGGGCGATGTTTTTATTTGGACCGCAACATCGAATGATCTGATTCATTGGACACCTGTAGAAAAAAATAAAAATGAAATAATAAACGATTCATTAAAAAGCGAAGCATTGAATATGCTGGATTTAAAAATTGTTGTGAATACACGCAAGAAAAAATTTGATAGCGATTTGGTAGAATCCGGTCCGCCGGCAATGCTGACTGATAAAGGCATTCTTTTATTGTATAACAGCAGAAATATTAAAAGCATTGGTGATACAAGTATAGCAGAAGGCACTTATGCAGCAGGACAAATTTTATTGAATAAAAATGCACCGACAGAAAAAATACACCGACTAAATAATTATTTTATTAAACCTGATAAGCCTTACGAATTTTCCGGACAAGTAAACAATGTTTGTTTTATTGAAGGATTGGCACATTTTCACAACAAATGGTTTTTATATTATGGTACTGCTGATTCTAAAATTGCAGTAGCGGTGAGTGATGATCATTAACATTTCTCCAACGCTTGCAAAATATCATTCAAAATATCTTGTTTATCTTCTAAGCCAATACTGATACGAATCAAGCCCGGCGTAATATTCACAGCATTCCGTTCGGCTTCGGTAAGTTTAGCATGTGTGGTACTTGCAGGATGTGATGCAATGCTTCTGGTATCCCCTAAATTAGCTGTAAGCGATAACATTTGCAAACTATCTAAAAATTTTCTACCACTTTCCAATCCGCCTTTTAATTCAAAACAAACAATGCCACCGCCATTCTTCATTTGCTTTTTTGCAATGGCATGTTGCGGATGTGTTTTTAGAAATGGATATTTCAAAAAAGAAATTTTATTATGTTGCTGTAATTGTTCTGCAATAAATAATGCATTGTTGGCATGGCGTTCCATTCTTACATCTAATGTTTCTAAACTTTTACTCAATACCCATGCATTGAATGGAGATAAAGCCGGGCCGGTGCTTCTGCAGAACAAATAGATTTCTCTAATCAATTCTTTTTTACCCACCACCACACCACCCAAAACTCTTCCTTGTCCATCGATCCATTTGGTGGCTGAATGCACAACAATATCTGCACCATAATCAATCGGTGTTTGATTAATTGGTGTAGCAAAACAATTATCAACATTAAAAATGATCTTGTGTTTTTTGCAAAGCCTGCCAATCATTTCCAGATCTAAAATTTCCAAACCCGGATTGGTAGGCGATTCAACATAAATCATTTTGGTATTGGGTTTGATGGCTGCTTCCCATTCTTGTTCTGTTGCAGTTGAACTAACATAAGAATATTCAATTCCAAACTTTGGTAAATACTTTGCAATAACAGTGTGCGTGCTTCCAAAAATGGCATTACAGCTTAATAAATGATCTCCTTGTTTTAATAAAGCCATGAACGAACCAAATACTGCACTCATGCCGGATGCAGTGGCATAGCCACTTTCAGCACCTTCAAGTGCACACATTTTATCTGTAAATTCCTGTACGGATGGATTGCTGAATCTGCTATAAATATTATCATCGCTTTCATCTGCAAAAGCAGCACGCATATCTTCTGCGTTATCGAATTGAAAACTACTCGTTAAAAACATCGGTGTACTGTGTTCCATTTCATTCGTTAATTCTGTTTGAATGCGAATGGCTTTGGTAGTTGGTTTTTGTGGTGACATGACTTTATTTATTACACGAATTGATTTTGACAATATACTATCCACTCATTTTAACACTCCATTCAATCAAACATCCTGCTGCACGCAATGTTGCTGCAACAGAACAATATTTATCTACAGATAAGCCGCAAGCTTTTTTCGCTTTTTCTTCATCTACACTTCCGCTAAATTGAAATAGAACATTTACATGTTTCCATAAAGACGGCTCCTTGCCTTGTTCTCGTTCTCCTTCAATAATTATTTTAAAATCTGATATTTCTTGTCTTTGTTTTTTTAAAATGGAAACAATATCAATACCGCTGCAACTTCCCAATGCCATTAATAATAATTGCATGGGCCTGGCGCCGGAATTATGCCCGCCAATATCAACAGCACCATCCATCTTCACAATATGCCCATTGCTGTCTTTGGCTTCAAAAGCATAAGCATCATCTGTTCTGTTTAATTCTATTTTCACCATTCGAAAATAATTTATGCAAAGATAATTCAAATCATGTCCTTACTTTGCTACGAAATGCGGAATGAGCTTATGCAAACTTTTAATTACAGCGAAGATTTTGTTTTAGAGAACGGCAAACATTTACCGGGATTAACCATTACTTACAAAACGCATGGTAATTTAAATGCCGATAAAAGTAATGTGATTTGGGTTTGTCATGCATTAACCGCCAATGCAGATCCGGCAGATTGGTGGAAAGGTTTGGTGGGAGAGGGTTGTATTATTGACCCTGAAAAATATTTTATTGTTGGTGCAAATATTTTAGGCTCTTGTTATGGAACAACAGGACCATTAAGTATCAATCCAACAACCCAACAACCCTATTATTCAGATTTTCCGGCAGTGACGATTCGCGATATGGTGCAAGCCAATATTTTATTGCGTAAACACTTGGGCATTGAAAATATTTTTTTATTAATGGGTGGCAGCATGGGTGGTTATCAGGTTTTGGAATGGGCATTGATGGAGAAGGAATTAATCAAAAATATTTTTTTAATTGCTACATCACCTTCAGAAAGTGCTTGGGGTGTGGCTGTGCATACTGCACAACGCTTAGCCATTGAGGCAGATAGCACATGGATGGAACATAGGGCCGATGCGGGTTCTAAAGGATTGAAAGCAGCACGCGCTATCGGAATGCTCACATACCGTAATTATGGGATTTATCAGGAAAAACAAACTGACCCGGATCCAGAAAAGATCGATGACTTCAGGGTTTCTTCTTACATTATCTATCAGGGAGATAAATTGGTAAAGCGATTTAATGCTTATAGTTATTGGCTGTTAACCAAAGCAATGGATAGTCATCATCTTGGAAGAAAACGTGGTGGTGATCTCATTAAAACATTGCAATCCATTCAGCAAAAAACATTGATCATCGGTATCAAGAGTGATATTCTTTGCCCATTAGATGAACAACGTTTTATGGCAGATCATATGCCTAATGCTGAATTGATTGAAATTGATTCAGCTTACGGGCATGATGGATTTATCATTGAAACAAAACAAATTAGTTTTCACTTAAGTAAATGGATGAATGAACCAGCACACTAATTAGGATGATATATTTTTTCTGCGTTTTTATATACTTCTTCTTTATTTAAACTCATGTGTTTTGTTTGTTGATGTGTATACATCTCCATTTGATCGGTATAATGCGGAGAATCTGGTCTCGCTGAAGCGCCATATACATTTATAGATTCAATACTCGGACCATCTTTGGTAAAGCGAACCAATTCTATGTAAGCATCGCCCTGTCTGCCTTGTACCATTCCATTTTTGTAAGAAGTTGAATACATGGCCGCCAATACATCAGGCAATCCCGGTAAAGGGATTGCTTTATCACCTCTTACTAATTTTTGTATATCACCCAATTGCATATCTGTTCTGCCAAAATTTTTCATCATCTCTTCTTTCACTGTTGTTAACAAGGAGATGGTTGTTTCAACAGTTAAATATTTTGATCTTAAATAATCATTTAATTTTTTATTTACGGTATTATATACCAATAAAAAAGTTCCGGCACCCATACTTTCGGCATTGGCTTTTTTATCCCAATGATTTAAATTATTAATGAGATCGGCAATAGCAGGATGGTCTTCTGCTTTTAATAAAAATAATGTATCAATGTTCATCGGAAAAGCAAAAGGCGATGGAAATTGTCGGTCGAATTTTATTTTTTTAAAATCTTCGTAAGAAACTCTATCCAATTTGCTAACCAATTCTTCAAAGCGCCTGCTTCTGTTATTCTCTAAAGTTTCATAACCCATAGTAAGATCTTTATTGATCGGATTTTCCGGTCCTTCAGTTGAATGAAACGGCGAGTGATTGGTATTGAAAACAAAACCACTTTTGGGTTGCAATACTTGCGGCAAATCAATTAGCGGATGTAAATCGTTCCATAAAGTTGCACTGGTATTTCCGGGCAAAGTTTCTTTCCAATTATATCTTGGATCTCTGATGGGGATACGGCCATTACTTAAATAATAAATGGTATCATATTTATCTGCATACACTACATTGTATCCGGGTATGGCCATCAAATTCAATGCTGCTTTAAATTCTGTAAAATTCTTTGCTTTATTGAATTGATACCATTCCTGTAATCCGCGTATATCCATCAATGCAGGCATGCGAATGGAGAAAGTTCCTTTGTCGGTTATTAATGTGGGCCCGTATTTGCTCCAGTAGGCTTTTTTACGAACCGGAATAATGATGCCGGAAACTTTTACTTTCAATAAAACATTTCTTTCTTCCAATGTTTCCCAGTTACCATCAAATTTATACTGCAATTTATTTTCAGGATTTATTTCTAATTGATAGATATCTAATTTGTCCGGATTGTTCACCGTATGGGCCCATCCTAAATATTGATTGCAACCATGTAAAATACAAGGTGCACCTGGAAAATTTGCACCTATAATATTCCATCCTTCTTCACTGCATAAATGTGCTTCATAAAATGCAACAGGCCCTTCTAATGGTTGATGTGCATTAATATCTAAATACACTTGCCCGTCTGTTGTTTTACTGCTGTTAAATGCAAAAGCATTACTGCCAGCTGCTTTTAAATTATTTAATAAAGGAACGGTTCCTTTAAAAATAGAAGCAAGCGCTTTATCTGCACCGGATAAAATACTCATTTGTAAAACTGAATATTCAACCATGTCTTTTGGTGTAACGGGAAACGCTTTTTTCAATAAAACCTGATCATTGTGTTTGGCTGCATATGCATTCAATCCTGCACAATAACCTTCTAATAATTTTTTAAATGCAGGACTTAAATCACTGTCATATTTTTCTTCAACCAATTCTTTGATGCGAAGTAAGTGAACGATATAATCGATCGATGCACCTTTCTTCCCCTGATAAATGCCCATCATAGCTTTACCTGCCAATAAAGATTCCTGAATGGTTTTAAAATCATCTTCTGAGGCAGCCCATGCTAAGCCATAAGCTACTTCTGCATCTGTTTTAGCAAAAATATGCGGCACACCATATTTGTCGCGGACAATATCAATTTTAGCGGTATCAAATTGAGCAAGAGAAAAATGATGAATAAAGCATGATAGAAAAACCAACAGCCAATATTTCATACAATCGTTTTATTGATTACAAATCTAAGTGTTAATTGTTTGCTGAACTAAATCGAACAACTCTTGTTATTTTCGTATAAATTAATTTTTTATGGGCATTTGGAAACAAATTGCAGAATACCTCTACATTAAAAAAAGAGACCCTAATGAAGAACGCAGTAAATGGGTAAAATACATGCACGGAATGAATCGCATTTCGCTCATCATGTTTTTAATTGCGGTACTGATTATTCTTTTTAAATTGATTGTATTGCCCTTGATCCGAAAATAAGTGGCAATTTATTTCGCAAATCATTATAGCTGTAACAGACTAATCATTACTTAATAAAATGATAAATACTTTTTGCAGCTTTTGCAGATGCGTGTCCGCCCTGGCTTAGCAGTGTTTTAAGGTCTGCGTAATCTTTTTGTAATTGTATTTGTCTTTCTTTATTCGTGAGTAATTCAGTCAATTCTTTTACTAAGTTGTCAACTGTCAGATCATTTTGAATAAATTCTTTTACTACCAATTTATCCATGATCAAATTCACCAACGAAATAAATTTCACATGCACCAATCTTTTGCCAATTTCATAACTAAGTGTACCTGCTTTATAACAAACTACTTCAGGCACTGCGAACAAAGCCGTTTCTAATGTGGCAGTGCCGCTGGTTACTAAAGCAGCTTTACTTTGCATCAATAATTCGTATGTTTTATTTTTTGTTGATGAAACATTTTGATATGATTGCAGGAAAGGTTGATAGAAAGCATCTTCTTGTCCGGGTGCCTGTGCAACAATAAATTGATAGTCGGGAAATGATTTTGAAACTTCCAGCATAATGGGAAGCTTCTTTGTTATTTCCTGTTTTCTGCTTCCCGGTAATAGCGCAATAATTTTTTCACCCAACTCCGGGATACTAAATGCTGACTCCCGACTTGCTTCCACCACTTCAACTAACGGATGGCCAACATATTCCACATCCCAATGCCATTTGTTTTGATAATACTCTTTTTCGAAAGGAAGTATCACCAGCATTTTATCAATATATTGTTTCATTTTTTTCACCCGATTCTCTTTCCATGCCCATACTTGCGGAGAGATATAATACACAGTTTTAAAACCTTGTTGTTTGGCCCATTCGGCAATGCGTAAATTAAAACCCGGATAATCGATCAATATAATTACATCCGGTTGAAAAGCAGTGATATCTTGTTTGCAGAATTTGATATTGCGAAAAATAGTAGGTAAATTTTTTATCACTTCCGCAAAACCCATAAAAGCCAATTCACTGTAATGCTTTACCAGCGTAGCCCCTGCCGCTTCCATTAAATCGCCGCCCCAGCAACGAATGGTTGCTGAAGCATCCAGCAAATGCAATTCTTTAATCAAATTGCTGCCATGCAGATCGCCGCTTGCTTCACCCGAAATAATATAGTATTTCATTCACCTGCAAAATACAATAAGAAATTTAATTGCCACGTATCACACGAATATCACCAATATATATGGCTGATGCTAAAATTCTATTCGTGAAAATTCGTGCCATTTGTGGCGAAAAGAAAATAAATTTTGTAAACTAAAAAATTAGTTTATACATTTGAATGACTAAAAAATTAGTTGAATGAAAAAAGTACTTACAAAAGCAGAAGAACAGATTATGCAAACCTTGTGGAAATTAGGCAAGGCTTATTTAAAAGATATTGTGGATGCCCAACCCAAGCCTAAACCACACAGCAATACAGTTGCAACGATCTTGAAGATATTGATTGATAAAAAATTTGTGGATATTGAAATTCATGGAAGGGTGCATGAATATCATCCGCTTATTTCCAAAGAAGAATATTCTTCTAACTCTATCCGCAATTTAGTAGAAGGTTATTTTGAAGGCTCTTTTACCGATGCGGTTTCTTTTATGGTAAAACAAAAAGACCTGAAAATAAAAGACCTGGAATTGTTATTGCAACAAATGAAAAACAAAAAATAATTTTATGCTTACAATTGCTTATTATTTTTTACAAGTGATGATCTGCAGCGGCATCATGATGCTGTATTATGCATTTGTGCTGCGCAATAAAAGATTCCATCACTATAACCGCTTTTATATTCTGGCAACCTTGTTATTGTCTTGGTTAATTCCTTTATTAAAAATAAAAGTAGCTGCAGCGGCGCCTGAAACGCAAAGCAGTTTAACGGATATTATGGCCATCGTTGCCAATAACAATTCCTATTTTGAGCAAACAATTGCGGCCAAAGGATTTGAGATCAATTGGGATATGGTTGCCATCAGTTTGTTTGTAATCGTTTCTTTGTTCTTCACTTTCTTTTTTGTGAAAGGTTTATTGCGTATCTATCATTTATTTAAAACGCAAAGCAGTAAAAATTTTGGTGAAGTCTGTCTCATATTTACCAAAGCAGCTGGTACACCATTTTCTTTCTTCAAATATATTTTCTGGAATGAGGATATTCAATTGCAGAGTGAAACCGGTAAAAAAATGTTACAACACGAAATAACGCATATAAAAGAAAAACATTCCATTGATAAAATATTCATGCAAATGGTGTTGATTGTGGGTTGGTACAATCCGTTCTTTTGGTTTGCCAAAAGTGAAATGAATTTGATTCATGAATTTATAGCCGATCAAAAATCTGTAAAAGATGGAGATGCAGGTTCTTTGGCAGAAATGCTTTTGGCTGCTGCTTATCCGCAACAGCAATATTTATTTGCGAACTCTTTTTTCTTTTCACCCATTAAAAGAAGATTACTTATGATTGCCAATAACAAAAATCCGCGTTTCTCTTATGTAAGAAGATTGATTGTATTGCCATTGCTTGCTATCGTCGTTTTGTTGTTTGCTTTTAGAAAAAACGAAATAACTATTGCAAAAGAAAAAAGTATTAAATCTGAAGCAGAGACTAATATCTTAAATCAGCAAACTGAATCAGCTAATGCTTATAAAGAACTAATCAAAAATGAACAATTTAAAAATAGAAAAGTTCCAAAGGATACAATGCCTGCAATAAATGATAGTACCAGGGTATATATAACAGGGATCACCTATACTGATAAAAATAAAAAAACTGAAAGACGAGTAGATACAACCATGCGTATTACTGTGCGTGGGTATAATGTAAATGATTCTTTGAGAAAAATGAAGGTATTGTATGTAGTTGATGGTGTAAAGCAAGATCATAATATTTTAAAGGAGATTAACCCGGCTGATATACAGAGCATAAGTGTTT
>Ga0316218_1000869_pt1 | contig 37657 bp, 28 predicted proteins | sample TBH18003metaG_FD_203634 | JGI IMG/M metagenome (GOLD analysis project Ga0316218, IMG submission 203634) | Freshwater microbial communities from Trout Bog Lake, Wisconsin, USA - TBH18003 | ecosystem: Environmental > Aquatic > Freshwater > Lake > Hypolimnion/Profundal zone | place: USA: Wisconsin...
TATGAGTTGGGAGTTTTTTTATATACTAATTGAGCACCACGGTGAACGGGACCTGGCCATTTCCAATACCATGCGGAATATATTCGGATTCTTTGGTTGTTTTACCTGGGCTTTTGCGGCTACTGCCAATACGATGGTTAGTAATGTAATTGGACAAAAATTGCACCAGGATGTAGAAAAACTGATTTATAAGATCATGGGATGGAGCCTGGGTTTTGCTTTATTGGTATGTACGTTCCTGAATATTTTTCCGCATCTGTTTTTATCCATTTACGGACAAGGGGAAGATTTTATTCAGGCAGCTATTCCCGTACTGCGTGTGGTTTCCTCCGCACTGGTTTTTATGTCAATATCCGTAGTATGGATGAACGCAGTTACCGGAACAGGTAATTCAAAGATGAACCTGTTATCTGAAATTGCAGCCATTACATTTTACTGTATATATGTATATACTGTTCTTGAAAAATTGAAATTGCCGATTACCTATGGTTGGGCCAGTGAATGGATTTACTGGACTACCATATTGATCCCCTCATTTTGGTATATAAAGAGTGGAAAATGGAAAGGGAAAAGAATATGATGAACACACTCTTATTATTAATTACTAATTGTTAATTAGCCTTATTTCCCTTTTAGTCTTTTCACCAAATCCACATACTCCTGCATCGCAGATTCTTTAGAGGTTCCAGAAAGCTTTGCCCATGCTTCATATTTGAATTTTGCCACGAAATCAAATGCATTGGATGGGGCTTCACCGGTATTATCTCCTTCTGTTGCCTGTTTGAATAATGAATAGAGTTGTAACAGGGTTTCATTATCGGGTTTTTCTGATAAGGTTTTACTGTTGGCAACTGCTTCTTCAAATTGTTGTACTAATTCCATATAATTTATTGTAGTGATTCTAATAATTTATTGCCTTCTGCTTTTAATATAGGGTCTTCTGATGTTCGGGTAGGTAATCTAACCAGCCTTTTTAAGGTTTCAATGGCCTGTGTGGGTTGGTGGTTGTCTTTATAAGCTTTCCCCAGATCAAGAAAATTGGGTACACAATACGGCTCCAGTGTTTTACATTTTTCCATGTACTGAATCGCCGACTCAATATTTCCATCGGGCAAACCTCCATAAAAAAGTTTCACAGCAATTTTTTTGATCCCGGATAAATTCGTCATTTCATAATGCCACTTACCTAGTACATAATTGGCCTTACCATGATTCGGATTAATGGCCAGTGCTTTTTCTGCATAGGTTTTCACATCTTTTACATAAGCCACAATTTTACGGTTATCTGTTTCCACATCTGTCATTTTACCGGCACTCATCGCCATTGCATAATTCGCATCCGCATTATTGTTATCGACATCCAAAGCTCTTTTTGCAAATGATAGAGCGGTTTCAAAATAGAGTCGTTTATTGTTTTTCTCTGTCTGTATATTCCCGAGTATCACATTCAATTCGGACAATTTAACCAGGGCTTTCATTTGAACAGGATCTGAAACCAATACCTGTTTATATTTATCAATGGCTTCGGCTTCTTTTTGTTGTTTCTCAAAACTATCAGCTTCTTTTAACAAACTGCTGGTATCCTGCGCATAAAGGGTTACAGTAATTACAGATAGCAATACAGTAAAGAATCTTTTCATAGTCAGATTATATTAAAGTTCTTTTCGATTAAGTTCAAAACTAATACCCACACTCCCAATCATTCCTGGGATGGGTGGATACATTTTTCTGATGGAAATAGATACCTGCTCAGCAAGGGCAAATCGTTGTAATATTTCCAATGCTATTTCGGTAACAACTGTTTCCAGTAAAGGAGTTGCTATAGCCATTCTATTTTTTACCAGTTCGTATACAGAAACATAATCTATGGAATCTGATAAATGTTTTACCGGTATTCTTTCCGGAGAATGCCGAATCGTTATATTCAATTCAAAATGATTCCCAAGCAATTTCTCCTCATCATAAATACCATGATGAGCAAAAAGGATAATATTATGGAGATGGATGGAAAGCATGGAGATGGGGATGGGTTGCGTGTTGTGTGTTTCGCGTTACGGGTTAATTGTGAGAAAATTTATTGTCAACCCGTAACGCGAAACACGCAACGCGTAACTCGTTAACCTCTTAATTAAATGGTTCCTTTCGCACTAAGATATCTTTCTGCATCAAGGGCAGCCATACAACCACTACCAGCAGCGGTTACGGCCTGGCGGTAGTTTTTGTCCTGAACATCGCCTGCTGCAAAAACACCTTCTATATTGGTTTTGGATGTGCCGGGGATGGTTTGTATATAACCCGTTTCATCCATAGTAATCCATTCTTTGAAAATATCGCTGTTGGGTTGGTGACCAATGGCTACAAAAAAAGCGCTTACGGGTACATCCTGTGTTTCCTGTGTCTGGTTATTTTTGATTCGAACGGCTTCTACTTTTTTGTCACCCAGGATTTCGTCTGTATCGGAGTTCCAATAAACTTTGATATTGGGCGTATTCAGCACCCTGTCCTGCATTACCTTACTTGCCCTCATTTTATCTCTTCTAACCAGCATATGCACAGTAGTACAGAGTTTAGAAAGATACATAGCTTCTTCAGCGGCAGTATCTCCTGCTCCTATTATCGCTACTTCTTTCCCTCTAAAGAAAAACCCGTCACAGACTGCGCAGGCACTAACACCATATCCATTCAATCTTTCTTCGCTCGGTAAACCCAACCATTTAGCTGATGCCCCGGTAGAAATGATAACAGCATCGGCTTCTATGATTTTTTCTTCATCAATCCATACTTTAAATGGCTGCTTGCTGAAATCTACTTTTGTGGCAATGCCGTAACGAATATCCGCTCCCATTCTGGCTGCCTGTTTCTCAAAATGAACCATCATTTCAGGACCTTGTATTCCTTCGGAATAACCTGGATAGTTTTCCACTTCAGTAGTTATTGTTAACTGTCCTCCTGGTTGAATACCCTGATATAATACCGGTTTCATATTAGCCCTTGCGGCATAAATGGCAGCAGTGTATCCTGCGGGACCAGAACCAATGATTAAAACATGTACTTTTTCGATAGCCTCTGTTGCCATACGTTTTATTAATTTAGACGAACAAAAATATCATTCCCTTTCAGTTAATACCCCCCTGTTTTTTCACAAAGCAGGTTTATTTGGGGATAATCAGGATTCCTGTTGTAAAGGTATTTGTGAATCATGAATGAATACCTTTACAGATAAGATTAATCATTTTTTCATGGCTTGTATACTAAAAAGAAACCCTCCTGTATAATATCAGAAGGGTTTCTTTTATATCAATTTACCCTGGTATTATCCCAAATAGGCTTTTAATGCATTGCTATAACGTGCTTTCTGTAAACGTTTGATAGCTCTTTCTTTGATCTGGCGAATACGTTCTTTGGTGAGATCGTATTTCATACCAATCTGCTCAATGGTTACACCATTTTCACCATCCAGACCAAAATAAGCGTTTACGATTTCAGCTTCGCGTGGACTTAATGATTTCAGCACCCGGCGGATTTCTTCGCGGAGCGAATCTTTCATCACATCTTCATCCGTATCATCACTACCTTCCAGCAAATCACCCATGGCTACATCTTCCGCTTCATGAACAGGAGCGTCAAGAGAAGTATGTCGGGTATTGCTTTGGAAAATATTATTGATTTCAGTCTCGCTCATTTCCAGGATCTCAGCCAGTTCTTCCGTAGAAGGTTCACGCTCATGTTCCTGTTCAAAAGCCATGTAGGCTTTATTGGCTTTATTGTAAGTACCGATTTTATTTTGTGGTAAACGAACCAGTCTTCCCTGTTCGGCCAAAGCCTGTAAAATAGACTGGCGAATCCACCAAACCGCATAAGAAATGAATTTGAAACCTTTGGTTTCGTCAAAACGTTGAGCGGCTTTGATCAAACCCAGGTTGCCTTCATTAATCAAATCACTGAGTGATAGCCCCTGATGCTGGTATTGCTTAGCCACAGAAACCACAAAACGTAGGTTGGCCTGTACCAGTTTGTCAAGCGCTCTCTGATCGCCCATCTTAATTCTTTGGGCGAGAGTCGTTTCCTCTTCTGGGGTAATCATTGGAATTTTGGAAATTTCCTGGAGATACTTTTCAACGGCCTGGGAATCACGGTTGGTGATCTGTGTTGCGATTTTGAGCTGCCTCATGATTTCTTATTACTTGTTTTTGATAAACGATAGAAAGACCCCTTTTGTTTTATAAACGCTGTAAGGGATACGTTAATTTTCCGAATCGTTCGTTTGGAAGCCTGCAAAAGTACGTTGCAACATCGGATTATGCCAGTTTTTGTGGAAAAACTTATGAAAATGGGCAAAAAAACGCAGGTTTTACCTCATAATCTGAATAAAAATTTAATAGAATACCTGGGTTCAGACTTCGGTTTCCATTTATCTTCGCAAACTTATGATCGATTTCCGTTCCGATACCGTTACCCGACCAACCCCGGCCATGCTGGAGGCAATGAGAAATGCCCCAATTGGGGATGATGTTTTTGGTGAAGACCCATCCGTTAACAAGCTGGAAGCCTTATCTGCCGAGCTTTTTGGGATGGAAGCTGCTTTGTTTTGTCCCAGTGGCACCATGACTAATCAGATTGCCATAAAATGTCATACCCAACCCGGCGATGAGCTGATTTGTGATAAATTATCCCATATATATCAATATGAAGGAGGTGGAATTGCTTTTAATTCAGGGGCTTCTGTCCGATTAATTGAAGGTGATCGCGGTCGTATAACCGCCGATCAGGTAAAAGAATCCATCAATCCGGATGATGTTCATAAGCCGATCACAACCTTGGTTTCTCTTGAAAACACAGCAAACCGAGGTGGGGGCAGCTGTTATAATTTTGCTGATATTCAATCAATTAAAGAGGTTTGTTCACAAAACAATTTAAAGTTACACCTGGATGGGGCTCGCTTATTCAATGCCATTGTTGCGAAAAATGAGACTCCGGCTCAATATGGGGAAGCGTTTGATAGCATTTCGATTTGCCTTAGTAAGGGATTGGGTGCACCTGTTGGAAGTGTATTGATCGGGGAAAGGGATTTTATAAAGAAGGCCCGACGTACTCGAAAAGTATTTGGAGGAGGCATGAGACAGGCAGGTTTTATCGCAGCTGCCGGCATTTTTGCGCTTGAGCATAATATTGAACGTTTGGCTGAAGACCATGCGCATGCCCAAATGATTGCCAGGGTTTTGCATGGGAAGGACTTTATTGGGACTATACTTCCTGTAGAAACCAATATCATCATTTTTGAAGTGAAAGGTAGGTATACCGCCCCGGCTTTAGCGGCTAAGTTGAAGGAACAGGGTATATTTGTGATAGCCATCTCCCCCACCCAGGTTCGGGTAGTTGTTCATTTGGATATCAGTACCGATCAGGTAAATCGAACCATCGAAGTGTTCAATGGGTTATAAAGTACCTGCAGGTTTGAATAATTGGAAATAAGTTATTATCAACAATCGATTTAAGAAGAGTCAGATATGTTACCTAGAATTAATCCTACAAATACACAGGCCTGGTTTTTATTAAAGAAGCATCACGAAGAAGAAATGAGTCGCAGGCAAATGCGTGACCTGTTTGCTGCTGACCCGGAGAGATTTCAGAAATTTTCAATTGTTTTTGAGGAGATGCTTTTTGATTATTCAAAAAATATTATCAATCAAAAAACATTGCAGCTATTATTGCAACTGGCTGAAGACTGTAAGCTGAAAGATGCCATACATGATATGTTTGCAGGTATCAAGATCAATGAAACCGAAAACAGATCTGTATTACATACTGCCCTTAGAAATTTTTCGGATACTCCTATACTGGTTGAAGGAAAAGACATTATGCCTAAGATTCGGAAAGTATTGAACCAGATGAAAGAATTCACCGAAAAAGTGCATACAGGTAAGTGGAAGGGTTATTCCGGTAAAAAAATCAGGTTCATTGTAAATATTGGAATTGGGGGTAGTGATCTCGGGCCGGTTATGGTAACAGAAGCATTGAAACCTTATTGGAGAAAAGGTCTGGAAACTTATTTTGTAAGTAATATAGACGGATCACATATTAGCGAAGTACTAAAAAAAGTGCGGCCGGAGGAAACCCTTTTCCTGGTTGCATCAAAAACATTTACTACCCAGGAAACCATGACCAATGCTCATACCGCAAGGGCCTGGTTTCTAGAAACCGCCGGTAATGAAGCCTATATTGCCAAACATTTTGTGGCACTTAGCACCAATGAAAAAGAAGTTACGGCATTCGGCATAGATAAGGCCAGTATGTTTGAGTTTTGGGATTGGGTGGGTGGTAGGTATTCTCTTTGGAGTGCGATTGGTCTTTCTATCGCATTAACCATCGGATACGATCATTTTGAGATGTTATTAAAAGGAGCCAGCGCCATTGATGAACATTTCAGAAAAGAGAAATTTGATAAGAATATACCGGTATTGATGGCCTTGATTGGTATCTGGTACACCAATTTTTTTGGTGCACAAAGTGAAGCCATCCTGCCCTATGACCAATATATGCACCGGTTCTCGGCTTATTTGCAACAGGCCAATATGGAAAGCAATGGAAAAAGCACAGACCGGAATGGCAATCCCGTTAATTATGCAACCGGCCCGGTTATTTGGGGCGAACCGGGTACAAACGGACAACATGCTTTTTATCAATTGATACACCAGGGAACCCTATTGATACCCTGCGATTTTATTGCACCTGCTATCAGTCATAATCCTATTGGAGATCATCATGTGAAACTATTGTCTAATTTCTTTGCCCAGACAGAAGCATTGATGAATGGCAAATCTGAGAATGATGTGAAAGTGGAACTGATGAAAGTAGATAAGAAAGAAGATGAGATCAAAAAACTGGCTCCATTCAAGATATTTGAAGGCAATAAACCCACCAATTCTATTCTGTTAAAGGAAATTACACCCTATTCTTTGGGTAGCCTGATTGCTATGTACGAACATAAGATATTTGTACAGGGAGTTATCTGGAATATCTTCAGTTTTGATCAGTGGGGGGTAGAATTGGGTAAACAACTGGCTAACGAGATTTTACCTGAATTGGTAAATGATACGGTTGTCAGCTCTCATGATGTTTCAACCAATGGTTTGATCAATGCATTTAAGCAATTCCGAAAAAAATAGTATTCCTCATTCGTGTTTCAAAGGATTTGTATGGATCAGATTCAAATAAGACCAATTGAACCCAGGGATAATGCTGCCATTGCCGCAATTATTCGAAGTTCTTTAGAGGAATTTGGTGCCAATAAGCCGGGTACGGTTTATTTTGATGATTCTACGGATCATCTTTTTGAATTGTTTTCTCAAACAGAAGGAAGTTTTTACCTGGTGGCAGAAAATAAGGGTATTGTATTGGGAGGCGCCGGCATCTACCCTACGCAGGATTTACCGGAAGGCACTTGTGAGCTGGTAAAAATGTACCTGAATCGGGATGCACGTGGATTGGGACTAGGCAGAAAAATGATTAGCCAGTGTATTGATATGGCAGCTTCATTGGGCTATCAGCAAATATATCTCGAAACAATGCCGGAGTTAAAAAAAGCGGTGAGTGTATATGAAAAATTCGGGTTTACTTATCTGAAATTGCCGATGGGTAATTCCGGACATAATGGATGTGATATCTGGATGTTGAAATCAATATAAAAGCCGCTTCTTTTGAAAGCGGCTTTTTATTTGTAATTTTTACCTGTTACCAATTACCATTTATCTACTTCTTCCGTAGCACTATTGGCCGCAGCAGCAGCATCTGTTATAGGGGTTGGAGCAACTGCTACCGGTGCAACTACGGGTTCTGAAACCGGTGCCTGAGATTCATGACCATTTGATTCTACTTCAGCAGAACCGCCTTCAGTTTCCCCTTCCGCATATTCGTGATTAAAAGCATCAAAATCAAAATCCGGCATCAAATCAGTTTTCACATAATCAATCGCTTCTCCCAGTGCTTTGATAAACTTATTGAAATCTTCTTTATACAGGAAAATCTTATGCCTGTCATATCCATTATCATCAAAGCGTTTACGGCTTTCGGTAATGGTCAGAAAATAATCGTTTCCACGGGTTGCCCTTACATCAAAAAAATAGGTTCTTCTCTTTCCAGCTCTGATTCGTTTGCTGTAAACACTTTCCATTTTTTTGTCATTGTTCTCGTACGCCACAGTTATTAGTTTTTGGTTTTAGCAATTCCTGTTAAAGTGCACAAATATAGGATTGTTTCAGAATTACCAAAATTTTAGGATACTATGTTTCAAAAGGCTTTCCCGGAATGATTAATCCAGACTGGTTTCCTGTCCCAGTTCTGTAAGTTGAAGCCTGTATAATTCAGCATAATACCCATTATTAGCCATCAGGCCTGCATGGGTACCCTCTTCGGATACTTTACCGTTTTCAAGTACAATAATTTTATCAAAAGGGAAGCTGGAAAATATCCGGTGTGTAATGATGATGGCTGTTTTATCATGCAGGTACCTGTTCAGGTTCCCGATAATTTCATTTTCTGTTTTGGCATCAACTGCACTCAGACAATCATCAAAAACGATGATTTCTGGCTCTTTGATCAAGGCTCTTGCAATGGAAATCCGTTGTTTTTGTCCGCCGCTTAATGTCACCCCCCGCTCCCCTATCATGGTATCATATCCTTCACTAAATCCCAGTATTTCTTTGTGGACGCTCGAAAAAATTGCCGCCTGTTCTACCAGCTCTTTTTTGGCAGTATTTGCCAAGCCAAAACTGATATTATTGGTAACGGTATCACTAAAAAGAAAAACATCCTGCTGTACATAACTAATCTGTTCTCGCAAAGTTTTCAATTCAATATTTTTAATATCCTGATCGCCGATACGTATACTTCCCTTTGTAGGGTCATAAAAACGCAAAAGCAATTGTGCAAGTGTTGATTTGCCACTTCCGGTTCTTCCCAGCAGCAATACCTTATCTCCTTTTTGTATGCTCAGGCTAAAATGATCAAGTGCGGTAATGCCTGTATGGGGATAGGTAAAACTGATATCGTCAAAAATGATATCCCCTGAAACCCTTGCTGTTACAGGGCTTGCATTATTGGTGATATTGGGTTTTGTTTGCAGGAATTCATTTAATCGTTTCTGCGAAGCGGCAGCTCTTTGAATCATACTGGCCGTCCAGCCGATGGCACTTACCGGAAAAGTCAGTAGATTAATATAAATCACAAATTCTACAATCAGGCCCACTTTACTACTATCTTCTAAAGCCTGTATCCCTCCTATCATAATCGTAATCAGGGTGCTGATGCCAATCATTAATGCCATACTGGGAAAATAAATCGCTTCCACTTTGGCTAGTCCAACTGCATTTTTTTTATACTCCTCACTATTTTTCCGAAAAAAGCCCAGCATGGCTTTCTCTTGCGCAAAAGATTTGATTACACGAATTCCTGAATAGGTTTCCTGTGCATTGGTAGTTAAATCAGATAAAAGGGATTGTATTTTTTCGCTCTTTTTATTGATCACACTGTTTACCAGATAAATCGTTATTGCGAGTAAGGGCAAGGGAGCCAACACTAATAAAGTCAGGTGAACATCTTTTCGTAACATGTTGACCACACAGAATCCTATTAAAGTAACCAGATTGATCAGGTACATCACAGCAGGCCCGGTAAACATTCTTACCCGGCTCACATCTTCTGTCATCCGGTTCATCAGATCTCCTGTACTATGTACTTTATAAAAAGGAGTATCTAATTGCTGGTAATGTCTGTATATCTCGTTTTTCTGATCAAATTCAATATGCCGACTCATCACAATGATCGTTTGCCGCATAAAAAACATCAGAATTCCCCTGATAATGGCCGATAAAAGGATGGTCATACAACTGATGGTAATGATCCATCCAAAACTTAGGTTTACAGATTGGATGGTTTGAATAAACCAGTCAACCAGTTTATCATGAACCGGTTTGCTGACAGAGGGTTTTGCACCGGGCAGGTGTTGTTGTACCAGGTTTACTACAAAGCCGGTAATCTGGGGTGCCACTACGGCAAAATAATTGGAAGAAATTACAAAAAGGATACCAATAAAGAAACGGTAACGGTATTTCCAGAAATATTTATTAAGGGCAGAGAGATGCTTCAAGTAAGGGGTTGTTTTTGCAAAGGTAAATAATTAGCACACAAAGGCACCAAGGCAGGGTTTTGAATCTCTTAACACGAGTAAAGTGGAATCCTATTTTAAAAAAGAACACCCATCATTTATTTCACACTCCATTCATGAATTCCGGATGCATCATTTTTGGGCAATTGTACAATCATTCTGATGGCCGTGGTGGTTACCGGCTCAAATTGAACGGTGTTGCTTTTATCTTTTTCAGTTGGATAGGCAGTAATGGGATGTACCGGAATCCAATCATTTCCTTTTTTATACACAAGTTTCCAGGAAGCGGGTACGCTGCATCCGCCAAAGGGTTTATCATCATACCAGTATACAGAACTTTCTGATATGGTATAGGATTGATCAAAATCGTATTGTACCCATTCTGTGGTATCTTTTGCCGGCCACCAATGGAGATAATTATTGCTTTGGTCCTTACTATCCACCGGCTCAGATTGGTCGTTTAGTGCTTTCAACATCAATTTCCCACGGGCAGAAGAACTCGCTTTACTTTTAAAAGCGATAGTGGGTAAAGGTTTTGGCTTAGCAGCATCTTCCCGAAATGGAATCCAAACCTCCATCTCCCCACTCCCACGATTGTTCCAACTGTAATAAGGAATAGCCGTAAAGGTCTGGTTGCCACTAATTGTAGAATTAGCAGATGGCCTTTCTGCAAGATGCCCCTGCATAGTGAGGGTGGTAATTCCATTCAATACTGCTGGCAGGTATGCAGCCTGGATCGCTGTTGATGAGTCGATTACAATACTTTGTACGGTACTGTCTTTCTGGTCAATCCCTTCCAGACAATACACAACCGGCCCTCTTTGTAAGGCAAACTTGCCACGGTCTGCTTTTACCTGTTGATTGGCAATAATTTTCTCAACTGTCATTGGAAAATCAACGGTTATTTTATCTCCTTTATTCCATACACGTGTAATGATGGCGTAGCCTTTTCTGGTAGGATACTCGAATTTTATACCATTGATATATACTGGGATCGTGGATACTTCTTTATTGATAAAAGAATACAGATCGCCAGGCACAGGTTGGTTAGTAGCCCATCCCGGAATGCGGATATGTAAAGTAAACTGGCTGTTTTTCGATGGGTCTATCTCTATCACTACTTTACCCTGCCATGGATATTGGGTTTCCTGTGTCAATTTAACTTCAGTAGCTGGTAATTTTATAGTTGCATGATTACTCACAAAAAGATTAATATAGAGATTGTTTTTTTCCTGTGCATAAATATAACCCGGCATGGAAGGAAGAAAACGGGTGATATTGGTGATACAACAGGCACAATTAAACCAGGCACTTCGTTGGTGCTGTCCAACTGATGCCAATGGATTGGGATAAAAAAAACGATTGCCTGTTAGTGAAATCCCACTGAGTAGTCCATTATACAATGTACGTTCCAATACATCCAGGTATTTCGCGTCTCCATGTAATAAAAACATTCGCTGGTTCCAGTAAACATTGGCAATTGAGGCACAGGTTTCTGCATAAGCACTCATATTGGGCAGGTCATAAGCATCTCCAAAAGCTTCACCACTGCCTGTGGCACCAATTCCCCCGGTGATATATAATTTTTTGTTGGCTACATCTGTCCAGATATCATCAATTGCATTTAGGTACTCTTTGTTACCTGTTAATGCAGCTACATCTGCCATACCCGTATACATATAAGTAGCCCGAACAGCATGTCCTTCTGCCTCATGCTGATCAACCACTTTCTTATCTGCCTGGTTATAAACATCTCCTTTTGGCCCACGTATATCCAGGAAAAATTTGGCCAGGTTCAGGTATTCTTTTTTACCAGTTACCCTGTAAAGCTTTACCAGTCCTAGCTCAACAATCTGGTGACCCGGGTATTCCTGTTCTTTACCAGGACCAAAATCCTTTACCAATAAATCTGCATTTTTAAGGGCAATGTTCAGAAAGGTTTTCTTACCGGTAGCCAGGTAATGGGCTACGGCTGATTCGTATAAATGGCCGGAGTTATAGAGTTCGTGACTGAGTTCTTCTTCTTTTTCCCAACGTTTTGTGCCAATCCATTCATGGGGTTTTGCCGTTTTTGCTGTACGAAAGGTATAGAGGTATCCATCTTTTTCCTGGGCATCTCCTATCATCTGAATCAGGGAATCCATTTGCTTATCCAGTGCAGGATCATACGATTCCTGCAAACTATAGGATGCTCCCTCCAGCAGTTTATACAAATCGGTATCATCAAACGGATAATCGCTTAGCTTACCCTCTTTTTTCTTACCTGCGGCGATCAGAAAATTATCCATTCTTCGGTTTTCACGGCATTTTTCAAGAATAAAAGGAATGGTAACCCGTGCATTGGTTTGTAATCTGGGTTGCCAGAAATCATCTGTTAAGTGAACCCTCGTAAAATCCACTGGCTGAACGGCATACCCACTCATCAGGTTTTGTGCAGTTACCTGGGGTAAGCTGAAGAATAGTTGACCAACTATGCTTGTAAACAGCAGTTTCCAATATCTATTTTGCATGCGGTTATTGCTTTTGAAAATAAGAATCACACTTTATAAAGTATAAGGGCTTTAAAGATAAACGGAATACCTGAAAATCATTCCAAAAGCAATGTAGTCTGTTTAATCTGGCTATTTTGACAAGAATAGTTATTGTAAGTATTACAGCTATGGAAAAGATATGATGGGAATCCTGTAACTTTTATGGATGGTAATACGGATATTGATTATATTAAGCTTATTACCATTCTCTTTACTGGCACAGGATGCTGCGGGAATATTGCCCGAAAAGCCCAAATTAAAAGATACTTCAAAACAAAGAGATCTGATTGATATTGCAAAAAGCTGGTTACACATCAAATCGAAAACGATAAAGGCAGAGCGGGAAAAGATGATATACTTTACCCTGCTTCCACTAACAAGTAGTGTTCCTGGTGGAGATGGCAGGGTATTGATTACAAGTACAACCCTGGGCACTTATTTTGGCCCTCGTAAAACCACGAATATCTCCAGCGCCACATTTGCCCCTTATTGGAATTTTAGTGGCCGATTTGGTCTGCCTTTGCGAACCAGTGTATGGTTACCTGGTAATAGCTATACCATTCAGGGAGATACCCGTGTGCTTGTTTATCCGCAATATACCTGGGGTTTGGGTACCAGTCATTCTTATGGGGAACAAATACTGATAGATTATAAATACATACGATTTTACCAAAGTGTGCTCAAGCGTATCAAACCATATTTTTTTGCGGGGTTAGGATATCATTTAGATTACCATTTTAATATTTCAACGAACGATTCGCTTACCAATTTGAAACAATATACCGGGTATGCCTATGGTACCGGTAGTTATTCATTTTCTTCAGGTGTAAGTTTGAATCTGTTATATGATACACGCAATAATTCGATTAATCCATTACCAGGTAGTTATGTAAATATTGTTTATCGGGTTAATCCGGTTTTTATGGGTAGTAATAATAACTGGCAATCATTGTATGTTGACTTGAGAAAATATCTATCCATGAATCCTGGAAATAAGAATCAGCAAAATACGCTGAGCTTTTGGTCGTATTACTGGACAGTTTTCACCAAAAACACACCTTATCTGGATTTGCCTGGTATTGGTTGGGATCCATATAATCGATCAGGCCGGGGAATTGACCAGAACCGATACAGAGGGAGTACGTTATTTTATGTAGAAAGTGAATACAGACGCGATATCACTGAAAATGGGCTATTGGGTTTTGTCATTTTTGGAAATATGAATACAGTAAGTGGTTCGGGCAATTTGTTTACTTCCTGGCATCCCGCTGCCGGAACCGGATTACGAATAAAGTTTAATAAGGGTTCCAATACTAATATTGGGATTGATTATGCTTTTAGTAAAGGGTATAGTGCTGTTATTTTCAATCTGGGTGAAACATTTTAAATGCCATATTATACAATGCACCGGTATTTTATTCAATGTTGCCGAATCCATAAAATATTACGAGTCAGTGCAAGCGGCAAAACCCCTTAATTCATTGAGCATTAGTAAGTTTTATCGAGCTATTTATATATCAGATTATCTGAAAAGGATTCTTTTTTTTGGTAGATAGCCCGCTTCACTATTATTTTGCACCCGGAGAGTTGGCAGAGCGGTCGATTGCGGCAGTCTTGAAAACTGTTGACTGTAACAGGTCCTGGGGTTCGAATCCCTAACTCTCCGCCTTCGGTCGCTGAAGCGACCTTCGGCGGACAAGTCCGGCGAAGAAGTGGAAGAGACTTATAGACACCAAGACCAGAGGTCTTGGTGTTTTTTTTGTCTTGACCTTTTTGAGTGAAATAGTCAGGAATCTTTGGATAGATTAGGTGTAAATGCTCTTTCTTGGTAATTAGGAGTTAGTGAAATTTGGGGAAGAATGAAGGGGTATGCAATATGTTTATATTCTTCGCTGTAAAGATGGGACTCCTTATACGGGGTGTACTGCCGATTTAAGAGAACGATTTAGGAGGTATAGTGATGGGGGCGTGCCAGCTACAAAAGGGAATCTTCCGGTTGAACTTGTTTTTTATTGTTCTTTTAAAGAGAAATTGAGTGCTTTTGAGTTTGAGAAGTATTTGAAATCAGGATCGGGTCGGGCTTTTATGAATAAAAGACTTTTTAGATAAAATATAATTCTCTGAAATATTTGATTCTCGCACCTGGAATGAATATTTTCCAATAATCTTTTTTAGCGATTGCATTTTTAGAGACTAATCTAAAATAGTCAGTTATCGTTCGGTATACAAACGCATACAAAAAGAAATAAATAACAAATTCTTTACTACTAAAATATCCGGTTTTTGATAGCTCAAATAATACAAAACAGGGTAAAATAATTAGTAGATAATACACCATCATATACTTCATAATAAAATCTATTAGGATAGAAATATATACTGAAACTAAATATACATAATAAATGCAAATTTCCCTAACTATTACCTGCTTTTGATTAATGAGCAGGAACTACGATTCATTAGTGACCAAAACCGTGCCTTGGAGTAAGATTTATTTTACAACTCACACTTGTGACTGATTATTTTCCTCTAGTTTTTCAACAGAAATCAAATCTGAGATATTTACATTCATGGGTAATACGCCTATCTGTACAATCGCTCTCTTACCCCTGATTTCTTTCACCTCCCCTACCTGGTAGTTCTTTTTCAATTTCACCAAAGAACCGACAATAATATTCTGATTTAGCTCTTTATATTTCTTATCTACTTTCTTTGCCAGTTTATTCACTACAATCTCCTCCTTACTTTTGAATAATAATTGTTGCAGGTTTTTAACCACCTGTGATTTGTCTTCCGATTTTTTCCAGTCCAGCACAATCTGTTTCAGTTTGCGCTCCATATCTTTTAAATATACCAGCCGCTCTTCTGAAATACGATTCTGGTTTTTTAACAATTCAATCTGCTGAAGATGTTTTTCTTTGTTGAGTACTATCTCCATCTCTTTTTTCAGCTTTTCATTTTCTTTTAATAAACGGTTCAGCTCTTTTTTTTCCTTATCCAGTTGCTGGAGATCCTTTTCTGTATTATTGAGTAAACGGTCCAGCTTGAAATGATCTTCATCTACCAGTTTTCTTGCTTTGTTAATCATATGCGGTGGAAGCCCGATTCTTTCAGCAATGGCAAATGTGTAAGAACTGCCTGGTTTGCCTACAATGAGTTTGTATAGCGGTTGTAAACGAACTTCATCAAACTGCATGGCTCCATTAATAATACCATGGGTATGATTGGCCATTACTTTCAGGTTCAGGTAATGGGTGGTAACAATTCCAAATGCATGTCTGCGTGATAATTCTTCCATAATCACTTCTGCAAAAGCCCCACCCAGATTCGGGTCGCTGCCACTACCCAGTTCATCTATAAAAAACATGGTTTTACCATTGGCTGTTTCAATAAAGTATTTCATGTGCAGCAAATGGCTGGAATAGGTACTTAGTTCAAATTCCAGGTTCTGGGTATCTCCGATATGAATAAATAGCTGTTTAAAAATTCCCATCTGTGAATCCGGATGTACCGGAACCAGTAATCCGCTTTGCAGCATCATTTGATTCAAGCCGATGGTTTTCATGGTTACCGTTTTACCGCCTGCATTCGGACCACTGATCACCAAAATTCGGTTTTTATCATCCAGGGTGAGTGTTACCGGGATCGTTTTTTTGCCTGAAGCTTTATTGTACAGGTATAATAAAGGATGATGGGCATCGATTAATTGAATATGCGCTTTATCAGACAGACTGGGTAGTTGACCATTCATGGCAATTGCCAGTTTGGCTTTGGCGAGAATAAAATCGTATTCACCTGTAATATCTAAGTACTGCTGAATCAGGGGAGCATATATGGATAAGCGAGCCGTAAGTTCTCTTAGAATTCTTTGTATTTCTTTGATTTCATCATTTTCAAGCGCGTACACATCGTTATTTAGCTGGATGGTTTCCTCAGGCTCTATAAAGGCTGTTTTGCGACTATCACTCTCTCCATGTAAAATCCCTTTTACCTGTCTTTTGTGTTCTGAAAATACGGCTACTACCCTTCTGCCATTACTAAAACTTTCATCAATATCAGCGCTAAAACCTGCTTTGGTTAGTTTGGCTACCACTTTCTCAAACATTCTCCGCAATTCATTTCTTTTACGGAACAGGTTCATCCTGATTTTTTGAAGATCTGCTGAAGCATTATCCTTTACTGTTCCTGTTTCATCCAGCACTTCATCAATCCATTCAATAATCTGTTTTTCATAATAAGTTCCGGCAATCACTTTGGATAAATAAGGATAAGCCATCCTTCTTTCTGTATCAAACCACCTGAAAATTGAGTGTATATTTTCTGTCAGTTTTCTGATCGGAATCCATTGCTCCCCGGTTAACATGGCTCCGGGAATTCCCAGTAGTTTGATATCACGATGAATATTCAATGTAAAATCATTCGGAAAATACTGTCCCTGCTGAAGAATCAGTTTGTATTCATATGTCTGTCTTAGTTCTACATCTATATATTCTTTACGTGTATGAATACGTAGCTGTTCGGCCTTTTGTTTGGCATATTCTGTTTTGCCATTTTCCTTTAATAAAGCTTTTACCTTATCAAATTCCAACTGAGATATCGCTGACTCTGGATATAAACGCATTCTGTAACAGTATTTTTCTGCGCAGCAAAGGTAATGCCGGGCATCATCTATTTAGTAAACAGATATTCAGGATGGTGGGTAAATCAAGCCCTTTTAGGGATTGAGCCTCTGTTTTACAGAATGGCTAAATTGTTAAATTGATCCGCTAGCCATTTTTTGTGTAAGTTATCAACTAAAACTGCGTCTGTTTGTATATATAAGGGGTGTAATTTTATTCTTACTATATGAACAAAACCTATTTTTCTTTACTACTGGTCGCATTGGGCTTTTCTGCCTGTGCACAACCGGTTAATTCCGCAAAAAACAATTCTATGCATGCAATTCCTGTTCCTGAAGGTGTTAAAACAGATACCGCCACTTTTGGCGAAGGTTGTTTCTGGTGTACCGAAGCCTTTTTTCAGCGCCTAAACGGGGTTTACCAGGTGCTAAGCGGTTATGGCGGCGGTTTTGTTGAAAACCCTAGCTACGAGCAGGTATGTGATAAAAATACCGGCCATGTTGAACTATGCCGAATCGTTTTTGACCCAGCTAAGATCAGTTATGATGAATTACTGGAAGTTTTCTGGAAAACGCATGACCCAACTACCCTCGACCGCCAGGGTAATGATGCAGGCCCGCAATACCGTAGTGTGGTGTTTTACCATAATGAAGCGCAAAAGCAAAAAGCAGAACACTATAAAGCTTTGTTAGATAAATCAGGTGCATGGGATAAACCTATCGTAACTGCCATTGAACCCTTTAAGAATTTCTATCCGGCTGAGAATTATCACCAGAATTATTATAACGATAACCAGAACCAGGGATATTGCCGTTTTGTAATAGCACCCAAACTGGAAAAATTCGAAAAAGCTTTTAAGGATAAACTAAAACATTGATTTGATTTTCTGGAGATCGATTGACGGGTAATGATCATTTATGTAAAGCAACCAGGTTCGCTATTTTTCGTAGTTAGTAGTATATTACGGTAAGTAAATGCGCTGGCATGAAAAGCAAAATTATAGTGATGTTTTGTTGTTTGGCCTGGGTATCTTCTCTCTTTGCACAAGTATCTTCATCCGGGTCAGACACAACTATTTACAATTTGCGGGTTCCTAAAAAATGGGATGACCCTGCATTCATATACCAGCTGACCGGCTTGATCGAGAAAAATATACCCTTGTTGAAAGACAAAAGAGTATGCCTGAATTGCCCTAATACTCCTTATGATGTAATCTTGGTACTGATGCCTCCCAAAATAGTTACACAAACGATCACCAATGTTTCAAAAACTTATGAAACAAAACTTGATCATTATGAGTACAGCATTTCCTTTGCTTTTATGGCTTCGCTGATTTTTGTTGACAAAGCGAATGAACTTTCTACCAATAAGAAAGAAATTGTGTTGATTGATTCCCTGGAATCCCATACTAAATCAAAAACATTTCCCGGCCCCTCTTCTGCCACCCGTATATTGAATATTGCAGCACCTGCCACCAGCGGTACCCTGAGGGGAAGTTCTGCCAGGATGCCGGCATCTTCCACTCCATCAGCCAGTTCGCCTGTGGTAACCAATAATGGAGCATTGATTAACTATGCCGATGGATCAACACTGGATACTGAAAAGTTTAAGCAGGAGCATGAAAAGGCAATGCGACCAGACGATAATGAGATAAGACATATTGTGCAGAACCGTGTTTTTTTGATGCAACCCCGGTTAAAGAAATAAAACCGCTGCAATCGCTATGAACAGACCAGATTTTGTATTAAATTAGAAACATAAATAAATAAAATACATGAGACAAAAAATAGTCATGGCTTTTTGTTGTTTCATTAGTGTGTCATTTCTGCATGCCCAATCTGGGAAGTCAGAAATGGATACTACCATATTTAATCTGCAGATTCCTAAGAAATGGAATGATGCTAAATTTATCTACCAGCTTACCGGATTAATTGAGAAACATATCCCACTGTTAAAAGATAAAAAAGTTTGTTTGGGTTGCTCCAATACTCCTTATACCGTTACATTGTTTCTTACACAGCCCAAAATTGTTACTCAAACCATTACCAATGCAACAAAAGCATACGAAACAAAGAGTGAGAAATATGAGTATGCAATCTATTTTTATTTTATGGCTTCACTGAGGTTTACAGAAAAATCAGAGAATGCATTACATGAAAACCAGGAAATCGTGTTGATCGATTCATTAGAAAACCAGTCAAAGGTAAAAATATTTGATGCCTATTCCGGCCGTAATCCCAATACCAATTCCACAGACCTGGCTAGCACAGCAACGAATGTTCCTTCTTCCAATGTGTATTACTCCTCTGCCCCAACCTATTATTTACCTACGCCAAGCAGCTCTCCTACCATTAACAATTCCTCAGGTAATTTATTTGATACGGAAAAATTTAAACAGGAACATGAGAAAGCCATGAAACCTGACGAGAACGAAATACGCCACATCGTAGAAAACAGGGTATTGCTTTTACAATCCACGATAAAAAAATAGTAGAGAATCTTAATGAATCTGTGTGTGCCTCAGTTCAAGCAGGTTAAGTGCATTGGGATAAAATCCGGTAATATTCGGTAATACCAGATGAAGGGCAAGATCATACCATAAGGGGATCACTGGGGCATCATTAATCACAATCTGATCCATTTCGCGGTATAGGCGATATCGTATAGAATCCGTTACTTCCAAAAGTGCTTTTTCGTATAATACATCAAAAGCAGGGTTATGGTATCGGGTATAATTAGGGGGTGCAGGATTCTTGCTATAAAACATAGCCATATAATTTTCTGCATCAGGATAATCGGAAATCCAGCTTGCCCTGAAAAATAATGCCTGTGATTTTGCGGTTTGTTCCAATAACAGACTTTTTTGAATCACTTCCACCTGCACCGGAATCCCCACTTCTTCTAATTGCCTCGCTACAAAGCTGGCCACATCAGCATAAATCGCTATCGTTAACAGTTTAATCACCGGAAGTCCCTTCCCATCCGGATAGCCGGCCTGGGCCAATAACTGTTTTGACTTTAGCGGATTATACCCATAGCCCTTAACCAACTCGGTATTCCGCGAGGGCAAGCCGCCTGGCACAAACCCTGCTTCTGCTGCCAAACCGATTGAATTGCGCATATACATCATCAATTGCGCCCGATTAATCGCATAATTCATGGCTTGTCTAACTGCTTTTATCCTTGTTGGTGAACTGGCAGTTAAGGGATTGTTTTCATCCACCAGTATACCCAGGTATTCTGTATTCAGGTAGGGATGTGTTTTCAATAGAATCTTTCCTTCCCACTGCGGACGTAAACTTCCTTTTTTGGTTAAAATCTCATCTTTAAAAGAAGCATCAATATCATTCACAAAACTGAGTTCATGTTGTTGTAATTGTAGGAATTCTGTTGCCTTGTTATCAAAGAAACTGATCTTAATTGCATCCAGATAAGGTAAAGACAATCCTTTTTCATCTTTTTCCCAGTAATTTTTGTTTTTGATCAATACCAGGTTTTCTCCCTCTTCCCATGATCCGAATTGGAAGGGACCGGTACCGCAGGGATGTCTTCGGAAATCTTTTCCATATTTTTCAACCACTTCTTTAGGAACAATACTGCAATACTGCATACTCAAGATCCCCAGAATGGGATGAAAGGGCCGGATCAGCTGTAACTGAAAAGTGGAATCATCCAACGCTGTAAAACCTTGTATGGTATCTACCCGGTTATTAAATATCCAGGCCCCACTGCTGGCAACGGATTTATCCCTGATCCGGCTTAAACTATACACAATATCGGATGCTGTCAATTCCCTTCCTTTTCCATTCGCGAAAGCCTCGTTATCCTGAAAAAAAATATGTTTGCGGAGATGAAAAGTGTAGCGGAGCCTATCTGGACTTATTTCCCATGACCTCGCCAAAGAAGGAATAATTTGTAAACCGGTATCAATTTCCACCAGGGTATTATACAATTGATGAATCGGCCACATAATCGACTGGTTCTTGGCAAATGCGGGGTCAAGGGTGGCGATACCGGTGGGTTCATTATAGGAAAACACCTGTTTCCCGCTGCTTTTTTGTCTGGAGCAGTCTGTCAGAAATAAAATTGATCCGAAAAGGACCAGACAGAGCAAAAACCGGATTTTTATACGGGCCATCATTTGTTTTAGGTTATTATTAGCATTCATCCTATTCGAATATCTTATTTTTAAACCATGAACACAAAATTGAGATTATTCACCATTGTTGGATTATTCTTTTCGGTGGTTTCTTTTGGCCAGTTATTGGAAAAGAAAGAAGCTTTTACCCATGCAGATACCCTAAGGGGGAGTTTGAATGAAAACAGAACCTGGTGGGATGTTTTACGGTACGATGTGCATGTTCAGCCGGATTATGCTACCAAAACGATTGTAGGGATGACAACCATTACATTCAAAGTGTTGAAACCGGAACGTACCATGCAGATAGATCTGCAAGTGCCTTTGATGATTGACAGTATACTCTGGAATATAGGTACTACTGCGAAAGCCAGGTACAAAAAATTACCCTTTCACCAGGATGAGAATGTGACCCTGGTTGATTGGCCGGTATTGGCCCCCACCGTTAAACAGGCATCTATTAATATATTTTATCACGGTAAACCCAAAGAAGCGGTTCGTCCGCCCTGGGATGGTGGCTGGATCTGGAAAAAAGACGAAAAAGGCAGACCCTGGATGAGTGTGGCCTGTCAGGGCTTAGGTGCCAGTGTCTGGTACCCATGCAAAGATCACCAGAGTGATGAGCCTGATAAAGGAGCATCACTTACCATTACGGTGGTGGATAGTCTGGTAGCGGTAGGAAATGGGAGATTACTAAAAAAGCAGGTAAAAGGAAATGGCTTTACTGATTATACATGGGAAGTTAAGAACCCGATTAATAACTATAATATCATTCCTTATATAGGCAACTATGTAAATTTCACAGATACGTTCATGGGTGAAAAGGGGAAACTCGATCTTAGTTATTGGGTGCTGGATTATAACCTGGAAAAAGCCAAAAAGCAATTCGTTCAGGTAAAATGGATGTTGCGGGCATTTGAATATTGGATGGGCCCCTATCCGTTTTACGAGGATAGTTATAAACTGGTAGATGCCCCACATCTGGGAATGGAACACCAGAGTGCCGTAGCCTATGGTAATCGATATTTGAATGGTTACCTGGGCAGGGACCAAAGTGGAACGGGTTGGGGATTGAAATGGGATTTTATTATTGTTCATGAAAGCGGGCATGAATGGTTTGCCAATAGTATTACCAGTAAGGATCTGGCAGATATGTGGATACATGAAGGCTTTACCAATTATTCAGAAACACTTTTCACAGAATACCAGAGTGGCATACAGGCAGGAAATGAGTACAATTATGGAACCCGGAAAGGCATCCGCAATGATGCGCCTATTATCGGACCTTATGGAGTAAATAAGGAAGGAAGCGGGGATATGTATCCTAAAAGCGGAAATATGTTGCATAGCATACGGCATGCTATGAACAATGATGAAAAGTTTAGGGAAATGCTGCGCTACCTCAATAAAAAATTCTATCACCAGACGGTTACTACAGAAGATATTCAGAAAGTAGTGAGTGATTATTTTGGTAGTAGTGTTGAAAAGATATTTGACCAGTACCTGCGAACAACCCAGGTGCCTGTATTGGAATATTATGTTTCCGCAGATAAATCAAAATTAAGTTTTCGCTGGACCAACTGTGTAGATGGGTTTAATCTCCCCATTTTTATCAATAGTGATAGAGGCGCCATGATATTAGGACCCGAATCAAATAAATGGAACACAAAAACCCTGCAACCACAGGTAGATGTGACTGCGCTATTTGATCATATTGAAAAACTATATTACTGCAAAGTAAAAGCAGTGACTGAAATGAAATAGTTATTCTTTATATCAAACAATACAATTAGGAGATCAACTCTAAACCCTAAACTATAAACCCTAAACCTTCATGGGTAGTATACGCAAGCAAACCATCATTTCAAGTATACTCGTGTATATTGGTTTTTTTATTGGGTTTATCAATATCTATTTTTATACAACAAGCGCTCCTTTTGGCTTTTATAAAAACGGGAATATTTTTGCACCGGAACAGTACGCTTTAACAAAAATCTTTTTTGATATCTCCCAGATTATGCTTGCTTTCGGCGGTTTGGGGGTTATTCCAGTCATTTATAAATTTTATCCGTATTACAAGGATAGCCTGGATGTCAAAAAGATCGATTTGATGACATGGGGTTTAGGAGCTTCATTGATTGGTTTCTTGATTGTATTTATGTCCGGCTTATATTTTGAACCACTTATCGTGAGGAAGTTCAGTGAGCGTTCCCCATTAGTGATTGATTATTATTATTGGATATTCCCTTTTGCAGCGGGTATGTTATTGTTTTCTGTAATTGAAAGTTTCTGCTGGGCATTGCATAAATCCGTCGTTTCTAATTTCTTAAAAGAAACCGGAATGCGTGTAATAACCAGTGTATTGATAGGGTTATACTATTTTAAAGTAATTAATTTCCGGGTTTTTATTTACCTGTTTTCCTTTCAATACCTAGTCATTTTCCTGGTGTTACTCGTTTATCTTTTACGATCAGGCAGTTTGCATTTTACTTTTTCGGTTAGTAGGGTAACAAGAAAATTCTGGAAGAAAATGATGAATATGCAGGCCCTGATTTTTGGGGGCACTTGCATTGCTGCTGTAGCCGCAACTATCGATACTTTAATAATTGCCAGTTTAAAAGGGTTAACCACCGCAGGTATTTTTGGGTTTGCCCAATTTGCTGCTAATCTAATACAGGTTCCTCAAAGAAGTATCCAGGCAGTATCGGCGGGTGTTTTATCGAGAGCGTGGAAGGACAAAAATTATAAAGAGATCAATCGTATTTACGAACGTTCCTGTATAAATCTGTTATTGATGGCATTATTTATTTTCGGCAACCTTTGGTTAAATATTGTCCCTGCAATTCAATTACTTAAAATCCAAAATGCATATTCAGCCGGACTAAGCGTCATTTTTGTATTGGGTCTGGTGAGGATTATTGATGCGGGTACAGGATTAAATGCGATGGTAATCAACACTTCCACCTTCTGGCGCTTTGATTTTTATAGCGGTATAGTATTACTTGCTTTTCGACTGCCTTTCACCTATTTTCTCATTAAAAAATATGGTATCATCGGTTCAGCTTTTGCTGAACTAAGTGCGTATGGCCTGTATAATATTATTAGGTGCGAATTCCTTCGCAGAAAATTTAACATGCAACCTTTTACACGCAAAACAGTTTATTCATTATTTCTAGGTCTGGTTGCGTACTTAACTTGTTTTTTTGTTTTTCAATCGGTTTCTGGTTGGCTAGGTCTAATTCTTCGCGGATTTAGCTTCTCCGCAATTATGATAGCAGGCATATTCTACTGGAACCTTACCCCGGATGCCGGTCAACTGTTCCATAATCTCAAAAAAAGACTCTTGCAGTAATAGCCTAATACTTATAACTTACTACTTACTCCCTATCACCCTACCCGCCCCTCTGAACCTGGGTTGCCAGTACTTATCATTCAAGTCACTGATCATTACCCCTCCGCTGGTTGCGGCATGCACAAATTTATTATTCAGCAGGTATACGCCTACATGCGAAACTTCCTTTCCACCAGTGTTAAAAAAAACAAGATCCCCTTCACGAAGATCCTCTAATTCTATTTTTTCCGCAACATTGAATTGTTCCTGAGAAGTCCGGGGAACCATAATTCGGTACACATCGCGCATGATGATCTGTGTAAAAGCAGAACAATCAATACAATTATCCGTTTTTCCACCCAAACAATATTTGGTTCCCCACCATCTGTCAATCACTTCCAATAAGGGAATATTATTTAATTTTTCAACCAATGCGTCGGTTAAAACAGCATATTTTAATTGTAACATATTCGCTTTCTCCAGGCTCTTATTACTTAAAACACCCTCAGCTTGTCTGTATCCTGATTTTTGGTCAGTATTGGCAGTTTTTGATTTGGAATTAGCAGTATTGGTTTTATGATTGGAATTGACAACTCCGCCTGGAGTTACTTCAATCTGGTCAAGGAATTGTCGCTTACCGGATACTTTGGCAGTACTATTGTCTTTTGTACTAAGCGTTCTGGTAGAACGACAACTGGCAAAAACCAGAATGGTCAGAACACATATGGTAAAACTTTTTAATTGCATGACTCAGTTTCGCAATTTATAAAGGAATGGGCTAATTCAGAAAAGGGTCGAATAAGTTTTCCGGAAATCATTTTTTTAGAGATCGATGTGGATAAGTTTAGTCAATAAAAAAATGACTAAATGTGGAAAATTGGATTGAGGTATGCAGGTGATAACTAACGATATTTGAAGTCGGTTTATTTTTTCTTCCTGAAAGTATTGATAGAATAGTAATCGGATAAAAGCAAATAAGGATCATTCATGCCACAGTTTTCTCATTTACATGTTCATACGCAATATTCACTGCTGGATGGTGCCGCTGCTGTGGATGGATTATATAAAAAAGCCAGTAAAGATGGAATGCCGGCTCTTGCCATTACCGACCATGGTAATATGTTCGGTGCATTTGATTTTGTGAGCCAGGCCTGGAAGAATACAAAAGTAGTTGGAAAAGATGCCAATGGAAAAGATATCACAGAACCCGTAATCAAACCCATTGTGGGGTGTGAATTTTATGTGGTGCGCGACAGGCATGCCAAAACCTTTACAAAAGATGTAAAAGATGAGCGGTTTCACCAGGTATTATTGGCTAAAAATAAAATCGGGTATCAGAACCTGGTAAAACTCACTTCATTGGGCTTTATTGAAGGCATGTATAGCAAATACCCCCGGATTGATAAGGAATTGATTGAGAAATACCACGAAGGATTGATCGCAACCACCTGTTGTATCGGGGCCTATGTTCCGCAAACCATTCTTCATCATGGTGAAGCCAAAGCAGAAATAGAATTCAAATGGTGGCTGGATATGTTTGGAGAAGATTACTATATTGAAATTCAGCGCCATAATATCAAAGAACAGGAAATCATTAATGAAACCCTGTTACGGTTCTCCAAAAAATACAATGTACCGGTAATAGCTACCAATGATAGTCATTATGTAGATCGGGAAGATTCCAATGCACATGATATTTTACTGTGTATCAATACAGGTGAAAAACAAAGTACGCCCGGGTTTGATGATTTTGTAAACGATGAGTTGCAGTTAAAAAACAGACGCTTCAAATTTCCAAACGACCAGTTTTATTTTAAAACCAAGGCCGAAATGGAAGAACTGTTTAAGGATATTCCGGAATCCATCGATAATACCAATGCCATTGTTGATAAAGTAGAGATATTGAATCTGAAAAAAGATATTCTCTTACCCGCCTTCCCTATTCCCAAAGAATTTCAGATTCATACAGATGCGAACCTGAATCAATATGAATACCTCCAGCATATTACTAAAGAAGGTGCCAAAATGCGGTATAATGATCTGACTCCTGAAATACAGGAAAGGATTGATTTTGAATTATTCACTATCCGTACCATGGGCTTTGCGGGATACTTTTTGATTGTAAGTGATTTTATCAAAGCAGGCAGGGAAATGGGCGTATTTGTTGGGCCTGGACGTGGTTCTGCAGCAGGTAGTGTGGTTGCTTATTGTATTGGGATTACCAATATAGATCCCATCAAGTATAAACTGCTGTTCGAAAGATTCCTAAATCCCGATCGTAAGAGCATGCCCGATATAGATACGGATTTTGATGATGAGGGCAGACAGAAAGTGATCGATTATGTAGTAGAAAAATATGGGAAAAATCAGGTTGCCCAGATTGTTACCTATGGTACCATGGCTGCAAAAAGTAGTATCAAAGATGTAGCCAGGGTAATGGATCTTCCTTTAACAGAAAGTAATATGCTGGCAAAACTGGTTCCTGACAGACCCGGTACAGAACTTCGCCGGGTATTACATGCACCGATTACGCTGAAAGAAGGCGAAAAATCATTGGAAGAAAAAGAAGGGTATCAATCCGAGGATATTGAGAATGTAAAGAAGTTACGTGAGATATATAAAGGAACCGATATCAGAGCGCAGGTTTTAAAAGAAGCTGAGCGATTGGAAGGTTCTGTTCGAAATACCGGTATCCATGCAGCGGGTATAATCATTGCCCCTTCTGATCTTACTGATTTAATACCAGTGGCCACTTCCAAAGAATCACAATTACTGGTAACACAGATTGAAGGAAAAGTGATTGAAGAAGCCGGTGTATTAAAGATGGACTTTCTGGGATTAAAAACCCTTTCTATTATTAAGACTGCACTTGAACTTATCAGGCAGAATCACCAGATCAGTATTGATATTGATTCGATACCCCTGGATGATGAACTGACTTACCAGTTATTTCAAAGAGGAAATGCAGTAGCCATATTCCAGTTCGAGGCACCCCATCTGGTAAGTATCTTAAAGGATATGAAGCCTTCTTCCTTTGATGACCTGATTGCGCTGAATGCTTTGAACCGCCCGGGCCCCGCCCAATATATTCCTGATTATATACGCAGGAAACATGGCAAAGAAACGGTTACCTATGATCTGCCTGAGCTGGAAGAATTTCTAGACGACACTTATGGTATTACGGTTTACCAAGAGCAGGTAATGTTACTTTCCCAGAAAATTGCCGGCTTTACCAAAGGAAAAGCAGATGGATTGCGGAAAGCGATGGGAAAGAAAGACAGGAAAGCACTGGATAGCATGAAAGAGGCTTTTATGGAGGGTGCTATCGCAAAAGGCCATCCGAAAGATAAGCTGGAAAAAATCTGGACCGACTGGGAAGCTTTTGCCCAGTATGCTTTTAATAAATCACATTCCACCTGTTATGCATTTGTGGCATACCAGACCGCTTATTTAAAAGCCCATTATCCGGGAGAATATATGTCGGCAGTATTAAACCATGCAGGCAGTATTGAAAAGATCACATTCTTTATGGAAGAATGTAAACGAATGGGTATTAAAGTATTGGGACCCGATGTAAATGAATCGCTAAAAGGGTTTGCTGTTAACCAAAAAGGAGAAATTCGTTTTGGCTTGGGTGGATTGAAAGGGGTTGGCGAAGCGGCGGTAGATAATTTAATCGCTGAGAGAGAAAAGAATGGTCATTATACCGATATGTTCGATTTTATTAAACGCGTGCTCCAGAAAAATGTAAATAAAAAGTCATTGGAAAGCCTGGCTTATTCAGGGGCTTTTGATTGTTTTACAGCATACCACCGGGCGCAGTATTTCTATATACCGGATGGCGAAAGAGCAACCGGTTTAGAACGAATGATTGGATTTGGACAGGCACAGCAAAGTTTGTCAGCAGGTACCAGCAACACATTATTTGGAGACCTGCCCGCAGCTATGCAGGTTCCACAGCCTAAAATATCCAATTGTGAGCCCTGGACATTAACCGAATTATTGGATCATGAAAAAGAGGTGACAGGCATGTTCATGAGTGGACATCCATTGGATCATTTTAAGTTTGAATTAAAATATTATGGTATCACCCGAATCAATGATTTCAATGAAATCAAAGATACTTTACACCTCCAGCCCAATGCCGGAAAAAGTTTCCGCGTTGCGGGATTGATTACAGATGTTCAGCATCGGGTTACGAAAACGGGGAAGAATTTTGGCTCATTTAGTATTGAGGATTTTAGCGGCAAAACAGAATTCCTATTATGGAGTGAGGACTATATTAAATTCCAGAATTACCTGGAAAAGGGGCAAAACATTTTGATCAACGGTTTTTTCAGACCCAGGTATAACCGCCCCAATGAATTTGATTTTAAAATCAATACCATGTCATTATTGGAAACAGTAAAACAAAATCTTACCCGTAGTCTGGAGATCAATGTACATCCCGCTTCAGTGACACCCGATTTCGTGAATTTTGTAGATAAGAATGTCCGCAGCTTTCCAGGTAAATCGTCATTGCGTTTTAATATTTATGAGCCTAAAGAGAATTTGAAGGTAAGTCTCTACACTTTTGAAAAAGGCTTCCAAATGAACGAAGAAATGGCCGAGTTTCTGATGGAGAACCCGGATGTGGTAGTAAATGTGGGTTTGGTGGGCTAAGTCGTTTTTACAGAATCAGGAACTCATGACAAATTAACTGCCCGCTTGTCAGGTTTAAGCGGTTGGAACGTCATTAATAACAGTGGTGGAAAAGTCAAATCAGCACAAACCGGGGTTTGGATTTATATTTGATATTCACTTTTACCTGAAACCAGGCAGACAGATAACAGGTAATAAATTTTTTATATATAAACAATTTAAACAGAAAAAAATGGCATTAGAACTTACAGATGCAAACTTCCAGACCAAGGTGCTGGACAGCGATAAATTAACTTTAGTGGATTTCTGGGCAGAATGGTGTGGCCCTTGTCGCGCTATCGGACCCGTTATTGAGGAATTAGCGGTGCAATATGATGGTAAGATCAACGTAGGTAAAGTAAATGTTGACCATAACCCGAATTTGAGTGTGAATTATGGGATTACTTCTATCCCGGCGATTCTTTTTATCAAAGGCGGACAGATTGTAGACAAACAGATAGGTGCAGTGCCTAAATCTGTTTTAGATAAAAAAATATTGGCACATATTTAATCCTTGCATGATTTTTTAAAAGGGCTTTGAAAAAAGCCCTTTTTTTATGTCTATATATGAATGTGCATCAGGATTTATTGCTTATTATTCTATATTCATTATCTTCCCAAATTATAAGAAATCATTCTTAACCCATCCAAATAGCCAGTATAATGAATATCAAGTATCGTCTGATCCTGATGAACTTTTTAGAATTTTTTGTTTGGGGATCCTGGCTCATTTCTCTGGGCGGGTACATGATAGTAACACTAAAATTTACCGGAGGTGAAGTTGGAGCTGTTTATGCAACCATGGGCATTGCCTCTCTTTTTATGCCGGCATTGATGGGGATTGTAGCCGATAGATGGATTAATGCAGAAAAGGTATTGGGTCTTTGTCATTTAGTGGGTGCTGCACTTTTATTTTGGGCATCAACAGTAACTGATTTTCATACTTTCTATCTTATCATGTTGCTGAACTCAATGGCATTTATGCCAACGATTGCACTGAATAATACGGTATCCTATATCATACTTGAGAAAAAAGGGTTTGATATAGTAAAGGACTTTCCCCCAATCCGGGTTTGGGGTACGATTGGTTTTATTATTGCCATGTGGATGGTTGATTTATTGGGCTGGACAAAAAGTCCTATGCAATTGTATATCAGTTCCGGCGCGGCTTTATTATTGGGTTTATATTCATTTACATTGTCTAAATGCCCACCAGTAAAAGTGATCCAGACGAGAACCCTGGTTTCCTCTTTGGGCTTAGATGCTTTTGTATTATTCAAAAGAAAAAAGATGGTTATCTTTTTTGTATTTGCTATGTTATTGGGTGCTGCATTACAGATTACAAATGCTTTTGGAGGCGCATTTTTGGATGATTTTAAAACCAGTTATGCCGACTCCTTTGGCGTAAAACACCCTAATCTTTTATTATCCATATCACAGATATCCGAAACTCTTTTCATACTTACCATTCCCTTCTTTTTGCGGAGATTCGGGATCAAGAATGTAATGCTGATCAGTATTTTCGCATGGGTATTACGATTTGGTTTATTTGGTATAGGAGACCCGGGACGTGGACTATACCTATTAATCCTGTCAATGATTATTTATGGGATGGCTTTTGATTTTTTCAATATCTCAGGTTCTTTATTTGTTGAAAAAGAAGCAGATATTAAAATCAGGGCCAGTGCACAGGGTTTATTCATGCTGATGACCAATGGAATTGGTGCCTATCTTGGCGGAACCATTAGCGGATGGGTGGTTGATCACTTTACTATAAATGGTATAAAGAACTGGCAGAATATATGGTTCACATTTGGTGCCTATTCATTGGTATTGGGAATCGTTTTCCCATTAGTATTCAAATACAAACATCAACCGGAAGAAGCAGTAGAGATCAAGCATTAAATCCAGGAATAAATGGTGTTATTATTTCCATTGTAGATTTTTCTGCGTTGGCTTGTTTTAAATAAGCCTTAGACGAAAATAATATAAAACCTCATAGCACAAACCGTTCCTATGGAACGGAATAATTTCAATGGATGGAACTCTTTTTTCTACGCACAAGATGTTCCTAACGGAACATATGCAAGTACATTCTTGCTTCTATATTTTCCTATATGTATAAAATAAGTTGAGACTGCCATAAATAGAAGTATGGTAGAATAATAATAGGTATTTTATAGATTAATTGGTCTTAGTGCATGTATACTTGTTCCGTTAGGAACATCTTGTGCGTTGAATAAAATGAATAATCAGTGTTTGCGTTCCGTAGGAACGCTTTGTGATAATGGAGCGAGTTATGACATACTTTTAGATAAGTTTAAAGAAAAATAATCTGAAATATTTTTAGATATTATTTTAGAATTGAAATGACTAATACATTTTTTATAATTGAATTAAATAGGTGTAGTAAACAAATATTTCTCATCCCAGTCAATTTCAAATGCATTCAATGTCCTCCAGTACTCATCCAAAAATGTTTCTTTTCTGTGATGTATTTCTTGATTTTGATTATAGCGGACAACCGTGTTAATCTAGCTCCTAGCATATGAGAATGCTCCATAACCTTGCTGCCAGGCAAAAGGGTTAGGGCAAAACCCCTTCTGTCTGATCCAAAAGGTAGTTTCATTTTTTACATTTTGAATCAGCCTGGAAATCGATTGGTGTGGCCGTAATCTGGCAAATATGTGAATATGGTCAGGCATACTATTTATCTGCAATATTCTATGTTGGTTATATTGAAATATACCTGTTGTATACCTGTACAGTTCTTCTTTCCAGACTGGATTAATCAGCGCTAGCCGATATTTAACTGCAAATACAAAATGTATCTGGATTTGTGTGTATGTATTTGACATAAAAGCCGGTTTAAATGATGATAATCATACAAATTGTTTCTACGAAACTGATAAAATGAAATTAATACGATTATAAACGAATTGCCGAAATCGGGCATAGGTATTAGCCACAAAAAAAGCGGGTATTTTCCACGGTTTTTTTGGCTATTTCTACCATTAAAAATGATGATAATCAATATTTTTCATTTGATTACATCGTACTTTTGCACTTTAATCAGATGAATTATGGCCACAGGTATACAAACCATCGTAGAATCAATAAAGGATAAACAATTACAGGAAATCGGTCAAAAAATCCTCGCCAAAAAAAGAATCTCTTTCGAGGACGGGGTAACACTTTTTGAAAGAGGGTCTCTCTCCTATCTGGGCGCTTTGGCCAATTGGGTAAGAGAGCAAAAGCATGGAGATAAAACCTATTTTAACCGAAATTTTCATATCGAGCCAACCAATGTATGTGTTTTCTCCTGCAAGTTTTGTTCGTATTCCCGATTATACGCCAATCGTGAGGAAGGATGGGAACTAAGCATCGACCAAATGATGCATATTGTAAAGAGTTATGATGGCAAACCCGTTACAGAAGTACATATTGTAGGCGGGGTACATCCGAAAATGAATCTGGAATTTTTTATGGAACTGTTGCGCACAATTAAAGCGCATCGGCCCAATCTGCATATCAAAGGGTTTACTCCGGTGGAGCTGGACTATATGTTTAAAAAAGCCAAAGTTAGTACGGAGGAAGGTATGCGCATGGCACATGAAGCCGGGCTGGACTCCTTACCAGGTGGCGGGGCAGAGATTTTTCATCCGGAAATTCGTACACAAATCTGTGAAGACAAAGTTGATGCAGATGGTTGGTTGCATATTCATAGAACAGCCCATAACCTGGGTATGAATAGTAATGCCACGATGTTATATGGACATGTAGAAAAATTCTGGCATCGGATTGATCATATGGATCGTTTACGCAAACTGCAGGATGAAACAGGTGGCTTTAATACATTCATACCGCTTAAATTCCGGAATAAGGAAAATGATATGAGTCATGTACCTGAGTCAACAGTAATTGAAGATATGCGTATGTATGCTGTTGCCAGATTGTATATGGATAATTTCCCACATATTAAGGCCTATTGGCCAATGCTGGGTAGACAAAACGCACAACTCTCCCTGTCCTTCGGCGTGAATGATATTGATGGTACCATTGATGATTCCACTAAAATATATGCTATGGCAGGAAGTGAGGAGCAAACACCAGCCATGAGTACGGCTGAATTGGTAACCCTGATCAAACAGGTAAAAAGGCAGCCGGTAGAAAGAGGCACTTTGTATAATGAGATAAGAGATTATACAAATGTGGATATGCAACTTTTTGAATTGGATCCGGCATTGAATTAGTAAGCATATTTGTATCGAATGACCTGATTTGTTTTGGTATAGATTTCCATCTTACCGGAATGAATCAGGTCTTTTGTTTGAGGATAACTATATTAGCGGGGGGCCGATACACTGAATTCCCAATCAAAATTCACTTTTATGAAGAGAGTATTCCTGTTAGCAGCGATAGGTTTTCTATGCAGTTTGACTGGTAACAATTTGCATGCGCAAAATAAAATTGTTGTATTTCAAACCGATTTTGGTGTAAAGGATGGAGCGGTTTCAGCTATGAAGGGGGTTGCGAATGGAGTTTCACTGGATTTAAAATTATATGATCTTACCCATGAGATACCAGCATACAATGTTTGGGAAGCAGCCTATCGCCTGGAGCAAACCGTTATGTATTGGCCATCCGGTACCGTATTCGTTTCGGTGGTTGATCCTGGTGTGGGAACCAATCGCAAATCGGTAGTCGTGAAAACCCGCACCGGGCATTATATAGTAACACCGGATAACGGAACCCTTACTTTTATAGCATCCTCACTGGGTATTGAAACAGTAAGAGAGATTGATGAAACAGTTAATCGCAGAAAAGGATCCGAAAAATCCTACACTTTTCATGGAAGAGATGTATATGCCTATACCGCAGCAAGACTCGCGTCCGGTCAAATTAGTTTTGAACAGGTGGGTAAATTGCTCCCCCCTGCTGTTGTAATCATCCCCTATCAAAAAGCGGTTTACCGGGAAAATCGTATCATAGGTAATATTCCCATCCTGGATATTCAATACGGAAATATTTGGACCAATATTGATGATAGCTGCTTCAGAAAGCTAAATATACAGCCGGGAGATTCAATCAGGGTAATCATAAAACATAGAGGCAAAACCCTGTACAATCAATCTATTCCCTTTGCCCAAACATTTGGAGCAGTGGCAAATGGGAAAACACTGGCCTATCAAAACAGTCTCATGAATCTGTCATTTGCAATCAACCAGGGAAATTTTTCAGAAAACTACCATATATATAGCGGCAATGACTGGGAAGTAAGTATTTCCAGGCGCTGAGTCTTTGGATTTACGTATTAATAAAATATATCAAATGATAATTTTAATAAACGCAAGAAGAAGCAAAATAATGTACAAAAATGGCATATATGTGCAAAATATGGTAAAAATATAGCATAAAATGTAGCAAAAGCGTAGGTTTAAGAGATTTATAGAAACAAATTAAAATAAATTCAATATTTACATTTATTTATTAAAATGATATTATTTATTAAAATTTAATAAAAAAATAAACATTTATTCAAATTAGAATATCATTTTTAGCGTAAAAACCTACATTCGGGCTAAATATTCACCAAAATGTATGTTTATGAGAAGGCTGATTTTATTAAGTTTTTCGCTTTTAATGGTAATTGTTTCCTTCGCTCAGAAAACCATCACCGGTAAAATACAGGATGCAAAATCCGGTTCCCCTTTATCTGGTGTTTCTATCAAAGTCAAATCTTCTCAGAAACTGGCAGTAACCAATGAATCAGGTGTTTTTAAGATAGTAGTTGACCCGAAAGACCTGCTGGAAATTAGCTATGTGGGTTATACTTCCCAAAATATTAAAGTAGGTAATGTATCAGAGTTCGCTATTAAACTTGAATCTGCCACTTCTGATCTGGGAGAAGTGATTATGGTGGGTAGCCGTGGAGCGGCCCGTTCTAAAGCGGAATCCCCTGTACCGGTAGACGTTATTAACTTGAGCCAGGCGCAAACCACTGCCAAACCAGATTTGATGTCACAGTTAAATATGTTGGTTCCTTCCTTCAATTACAATAAACAAAGCGGTGGCGATGGTTCAGATGCGATGGATTTTGCCAGTTTACGTGGACTGGGATTTGACCAAACCCTGGTACTCATCAATGGAAAAAGACGTCACCAGTCAGCGTTTGTTAACCAGGTAGGTACCCGCGGCAGAGGTAATTCCGGCACTGATCTCAACTCAATTCCCGAAGCCGCAATCGACAGAATTGAAATCCTAAGAGATGGCGCTTCTGCTCAATATGGATCAGATGCCATTGCGGGTGTGATCAATATCATTTTGAAAAAAGATGTTAAACGCCTGAATATCACTACCGGTGTTAGTGGGTTCTATGATCATAAATACAATTCTTTGAATAGTGTTGATCCATCACAATTTTATACAGGCAGTCAGATAGATGGTAAAACCGTAACCCTGGGTGTTGATTATGGTTTACCCCTTGGCAAAAACGGTGGTTTCCTGAATCTGGGAGGTAATTTCATGAGTCAGGGTAAAACTTTCCGAGCAGAACCTGATACCAACTGGACAACTAATTCCAAAGCCCTCTCTCCCAATACTTGGAGAAGAGCGTTTGGTGATGGATCCGTAATTTCCGGTGGCGGAATGGTAAATGCTGAAATTCCATTAGCAGGAACACATACCAAATTCTATTTCTTTGGGGGATATAATTACAAGCTTTCCAGTGTGTATGCATGGACTCGTAATTTTCCAAGTAATATCAAGAAGTTTCCAACGGATCTGAATGGTAACCTGATTTTTGTACCGGATATAATGCGCAAAACCGCTGCCGGCGATGTATTTTATAATCCCCAGGAAAAAGTACATATCGCAGACGGCTCTTTTGCCATGGGCTTTAAAGGATCTTTTGGGAATGGTTGGGACTGGGATATCAGCAATGTAACCGGCTATAATGATTTTCATTATTTTGGCTATAAAACATTCAATGCTTCCTTAATGCCTTATGCTACCCAGGCAACCAAAACCGATTTTGATGATGGGGGATTCTCCTTTTTACAAAATACAGCCAATGCAGATGTAACTAAGAGATATAAAAATGTAGCTGAAGGACTAACCCTCTCTATGGGTACTGAATTCAGGTATGAAAATTATAAATTGTATGCAGGCGAATTGGCTTCTTACAGTAATGGGGGTGCCTATTATATTAATGGCGGTGGACCTATTTATAAGAACTCTGGCTCTGAAGGGTATCCAGGTTATCAGCCAGGTGATGCAGTAAATGCCAGCCGTACCAATGTAGGTGGATATGTAGATGTTTCTTTGGATGTTACCAAGGAATGGTTAGTAAGCGCCGCTGCCAGATTTGAGAATTATTCTGATTTCGGATTCGTTAACACCTATAAATTTGCCACCCGATATAAGGTAACAGATAATTTTAATCTTCGTGGTTCATTGAGCACCGGCTTCAGGGCTCCTTCTCTGCAACAGATCAATTTTAGTAATACAAATACCAATATCATCGCCGGTCAGTTAGTATATGTAAAACTGGCGCCTAATTATAGTCCGATTACCCAGGCCGCCGGTGTACCTAAATTAACACAGGAAGAATCCACCAATGGTAGTTTGGGTTTTAGCTGGAAACCCGTTAGAAACCTGACTTTCACCGTTGATGGATACTGGGTTAAAATGAAAAACAGAATTGTGATCACAGGTAATTTCGATGGATCTATTCCTGCCATTGCCCCTTATCTAACCCAATACAATGTTAGCTCGGTTAACTTTTTTGCCAATGCAGTCAATACAACCAATACTGGAGTTGATATTGTAACCGATTATACCAAACGCTGGGGTAAAAAAAGGTTTACTGCTTTACTGGCAGGAAATATCCAGAACATAACCATCGACCAGGTAAATATTCCGGCTCCTTTAAATGGTTCTTATGCTAATCAACAGGCATTCTTTAGTACCAGAGAAGCTGCTTTCTTAAAAGCGTCTGCTCCCAAGGCAAAGTTCTCTCTTACACTTGAATATGCAGTTGATAAATTGGCTGTTGGTACGCACCTTACTTATTTTGGTCAACTTACTACACAAGGATTTGGCTATTCCAGCTTGCCTGGGGCGGCAGCGAATGGCCCGGGTGGAGCGGGTATTTCAGATTCCGGAAACGGTTGGGATCCTTATGTAACTACCGAC